>ENA-ORTI01003400-ORTI01003400.1-human-gut-metagenome-genome-assembly--contig:-NODE-3400-length-12418-cov-2.817358_pt1 | contig 12418 bp, 6 predicted proteins | sample MGYA00242071_ERZ509191 | MGnify/ENA primary metagenome ERZ509191 (study PRJEB26280, sample SAMEA2338832) | human gut metagenome | biome: human gut; feature: human-associated habitat; material: faeces...
TTCCGGCCGGAGCCTTGCGGCGTTAGCCGCGCCTTCCGTGCCGGAGGCAGGGGGCGGGGGCGCGGGTTGCGTTTCCGCGCGGGCCGCCGGGGCTGCCGTGCGGGGCGTCAGTTCGGGGAGCGGATACTCCCCGGATGGGGTCAGGAGATCATTTTTTTTTTGGCCGAGACCGGCGATCTTCATCAGTCCCAGCTCCACGAGCAGCCGTTGGTTGGACGACTGCCGGATTTTCCCGTCGAGCTCCGTCAGCACGGAGATCGCACCGAACAGGAACTCGACACTGCAGGCGCCCGCCTGCGTCCGGTATCGTTCCAGCAGCGTGCCGGTCATTTCGATCAGCCGCAGCGTCTCGGGGCGTTCGGCCATCAGCAGGTCGCGCATGTGGCGGTTCAGGCCGGCCATGAAGGTCTGGCCCGAGAAGCCTTTCGAAAGCACCGCGTCGAAGGTGACGAGCGCCTCGGCGTAGTCGCCCCGCAGAAGCATCTCCGTCACGCCGAAATAGGTGTCGTAGTCGAGCACGTTCAGCGTTTGGGCCACGTTGCGGTAGTCGAGCGTCGTGCCGCAGAACGACACGGCCTTGTCGAACATGGAGAGGGCGTCGCGCATGCCGCCGTCGGCTTTCTGCGCGATGAGGTTGAGCGACTCCTCGTCGGCGGCGACGCCCTCCTCGGATGCGATGTAGCGGAGGTATTCCACCGAATCCTCGACACGGATGCGGTTGAAGTCGTAAATCTGGCAGCGCGAGAGGATCGTGGGGATGATCTTGTGTTTCTCGGTGGTGGCGAGGATGAAGATCGCGTGTGCGGGCGGCTCTTCGAGCGTCTTGAGGAAGGCGTTGAAGGCCGCGGCCGAGAGCATGTGGACCTCGTCGATGATGAACACCGAGTAGCGGCCCACCTGCGGGATGATGCGCACTTGTTCGATGAGCGTGCGGATGTCCTCCACGGAGTTGTTCGACGCGGCGTCCAGCTCGTGGATGTTGAGCGACCTTCCCTCGTTGAACGAGCGGCACGATTCGCACTCGTTGCACGCCTCGGCGCCGTGGGGCGCGAGGCAGTTGATCGCCTTGGCGAAGATGCGGGCGCAGGTGGTCTTGCCTACGCCGCGGGGGCCGCAGAAGAGGTAGGCGTGGGCCAGCTGACCGCGCTCGATGGCGTTCTGGAGCGTCGAGGTGATATGTTTCTGCCCGACGACCGAACGGAACGTCGCCGGGCGGTATTTGCGTGCGCTGACGATGAAATCACTCATGATTTTGCAAAGGTAGGAAATAATTATAATATTCCGGAGCGGAGGAGGACTCCTTTTTTCGCCAATTTGGCGGTTCCGTGTCAGACGGCCGTGCCATTGGGTGACAAAACATGACACGATGGCCGACGGCGGAGGTTGGCAGGCGTTTTGCTGAACGAAGGAATGAAACACGAAACGAATAAACACAAACGGATATGAACATCAACACATTAACCATCAAGGCGCAGGAGGCGCTGCAAGCGGCGCTTGCCCTGGCCCGGGAGCGCGGACAGCAGGCTGTCGAGCCGCTCCATCTGCTGAGCGTCCTCGTCCGCGAGGACGATTCGCTCGGGGCGTTCCTTCTGGGACGCGTCGGCGTGAACGTGCGCGGCCTGCGCGAGGAGGCCGCCCGTGCCGTGGCGTCGCTGCCGCGGGTCGAAGGGGGCGGCGAGCAGTTCTTCTCGCAGGACGCTTCGCGCGTCGTGCAGCGCGCCGTGGATTTCACGAAGACCTTCGGCGACAAGTATGCCTCGGTCGAGCACCTGTTGCTGGGCCTGGTGGCCGAGCGCGGTGCGGCCGCCGACCTGCTCAAGCGGGCCGGAGCGACGGAGAAGGAGCTCGTCGAGGCGATCCGCACCTTCCGCAAGGGGGCCACGGTCGATTCGCAGACCTCGTCGCAGGAGTTCGACGCGCTGGGCAAGTATGCCATCAACCTGAACGAGCAGGCGCGCTCGGGAAAACTCGACCCGGTCATCGGGCGCGACGAGGAGATCCGCCGCGTGCTGCAAATCCTTTCGCGGCGCACGAAGAACAACCCGATCCTCGTGGGCGAGGCGGGCGTCGGCAAGACGGCCATCGCCGAAGGCATCGCCCGGCGGATCATCGACGGCGACGTGCCCGAGACGGGACTGGTTTACTCGATGGCGATCCGCGAGGTGGGCGGCTCGATGTACGACTCCTACCTGAAGACCTATGCGGGTGTCGATCCCAACACCGGTAAGTCGCTCTGGTACGTAGACCCCGACAACGGCGATTATTCGACCACGGATGTTTACGACAACGCCCGCCAGGCCCGCCAGGGCAGCACGCTGGCCAAGGTGAGCGGCGGCTTCGCTACTTCGCTGAGCTTCTACGGCGTGGATATCTCGGCACAGTTCGCTTACCAGCTCGGTGGCAAACTCTACGACAACACCTACCACGAATTGATGCACTACGGCGATAACCTGGGTATGAACTTCCACAAGGACGCCCTCAAGGCCTGGACGCCCGAGAACCCCAACACGAATGTCCCGCGCCTGAACTCGTCCGACGATTCGAACCAGAAATATTCGTCGCGCTTCCTCGTAAGCTCCGACTACCTTTCGGTCAACAATGTGACGGTAGGCTATACCCTTCCCAAGAAGTGGTCGAACAAGATCGGCCTGGGCAGCATCCGCATCTATTTCTCGGGTGACAACCTTGCCGTCTTCTCCGCCCGCGAGGGTCTCGACCCCCGCATCGTATTCGGCGGTACGGGTACTGCGGACAACACCTCCTATTCGGCCCTGCGTACCATTTCGGGCGGTATTAACCTGACGTTCTAATTTTGGCACAATCAAATAACAACGTGTATATGAAAGCAATCAATAAAATATGGGTATTTGCCCTGGGGACGGCGGTTATGGTCTCCTGCTCCGACCTCGATACGTTCCCCGAGAGCGGTATTGTGACCGAGGATCAGAAAAAGGAGGTCGTGGAGGACAACCCCGAACGTCTGCAGGCGGATATCAACACTCTGTCTTCGATCTTCACGAAGCTCCTGCCCAACTGGGCCGGAGGTAGCGCCACGCCTTTCCACAACGACTTCAGCTATCCTGCCGTATGTATCGCCACCGACGGCAACGGTGCCGACATGGTATCGGACAACAGCGACTACGAGTGGTTTTCGGTTGCGTTCGAGTATTCGGATCGCAACGCCAACTATGCCGTGCCCATGTTCACCTGGAATTTCTGCTACAAGCTGAACAAGCAGGCCAACGACATCCTGGCTACGATCCCCGCGGATACCGAAAACCAGACGCTTATCTACTACCGCGGCCAGGCTCTGGTGGCGCGTGCGTTCGCCAACTTCACGCTGGCGCAGCGTTTCCAGTTCACCTACAAGGGCAACGAGGACAAACCGACGGTACCCATCGTGACGTGGGACATGCCGGCCGAGCGTGCCGGTGCGAACCCCCGTGCCACCAATGCCGAGATCTACAAGCTGATCTACGACGATCTGACGCAGGCCATCGCCGACCTCGAGGGTTTCCAGCGCACGAGCAAGGCCGCCGCCGACCGGAACGTGGCTTACGGAATGCGTGCCCGCGTGAACCTGGTGATGAACAACTGGGGCGAAGCTGCCACCGATGCCGAAGCTGCCCTGAGCGGCTACACGTTCCTCTCCAAGGATGACGTGTCGGCTCCCGGTTTCAACAGTGCCAACTCCCCGTCGTGGATCTGGGCCGGCATCTACAAGGCTGCCGACACCCCCGCCAACTACCGCAATATCACCTGGGGCGGACACCTCTGCTCCTTTGCCCGCGGTTATACCACCAGCCAGGGTTTGTATAAGCGTATCAATTCGCTGCTTTACAACATGATCCCCGATACGGACGTGCGCAAGGGATGGTGGATCAACGCCAGCCTCGAATCGCCGCTGCTCGACCACATGGACTGGGACGGCGTGACCGGCTCGGCCATCAGCTCGCTGGCGATTCCCAATGTCAAGCGTGCCTTCCAGCCCTATACCAACGTGAAGTTCGCGCCTTATGAAAATAAGTGCGGTACGGACATCAACGCGGGCGACTGGTGTATCATGCGTGCCGAGGAGATGCTTCTCATCCAGGCCGAGGCCATGGCCATGGGCGGCAACCTCGGCGGCGGCAAGTCCCTGCTCGAGAATTGGGTCAAGACCTACCGCGATCCTTCGTATTCGTGCGCCGCCACGACTCCCGAGGCTTTCCAGAGCGAGATCTGGTGGCAGCGCCGCGTCGAGTTGTGGGGCGAGGGCCATGCCTATACCGACATCATGCGTCTGAAGAAGAACCTCGTGCGGTGCACGACGGACGGCAAGTCGGACTTCCCCGATGCCTGGGCGTTCAACATCGCGGCGACGGACGGTATCCTGCTGATGCGTATCCCCACCGGGGAGACCAACGCCAATGCGGCTATCGACCCTGTCAAGGATAACAACAACGAGGGTACGTTCCCTGTTAACGGCAGCGGAGCTGGTTTGACCGACGGATGCGTAGTTAAATAAGTTTTGAACCGGATAACATCGACAAAATATGAAAACACTCAAGAGTTTATTATATGTGTTCCTGGCGGCGTTCCTCTTCGTGGGGTGTAACGACGACGAGAACTTCAACCCCGGGGAACCCGAAGATCCCGATTGTTACAGCGTCTATTTCCCTACGCAGGAGAATATAGGTTCCAAGGAACTCGACCCCGCGGCTCCGACCGAGATGACGTTCACCGTACGCCGCCTGAAGAGCGAGGGTGCGATCGTAGTTCCCGTGGCCGTAACGTCGAGTGAGGAGGGAATCTTCGTTCCCTCGCAGATCGAATTTGCCGACGGGCAGGAGGAGACGACCTTCAGCATTCAGTTCCCGCAGGCCGAAATCGGTACCACCTATAAATGCGAGGTCAATATCGAGGACAAGAAGTACGCCTCCGTCTATGGTGAAAAAGCCACGGGCTTCGCCTTCAGCGTGACCCGCGTGAAGTGGAACAAACTGACGGGCAAAGGCGGCGAGACCAAGGGCAAGTGGCGCGACGACATCATTTCGACGCTGTTCAATACCGCCAACCCCAACGCCGAGGTCGACGTGGAGATTTACGAGCGGGCCGACAAACCCGGTTACTACCGCATGAATCCCTTTACGCAGGATTTGATCCGGGCCCTCTTTAACGGAACCGCACAGGCTTGCACCGAACCCAATATCATTATCGACGCCACCAACCCCGATGCCGTGTGGATCCCTTACCAGACGACGGGCGTGACGCTCGGAGGTGACGGCGAGATCGAAATTGCTTCGAAGGTCAATGCCAACTTCTCCTCCGTGAGCGAGTCGGCCAGCCTCTACGGTACGCTCAAGGACGGTATTATTACCTTCCCGGCCACCGGCATCATGGTGAACTTCACGGTCTCCGGCGGGTGGTACGGCGCCAACGGCAGCGGTCTGCAACGGATCATGCTTCCGGGTGCCAAGGCATACGACTATACGCTCGCACTGACGAACACCGAGCCTGCGGCCGGTGTGGTCAAGGTCGGCTTCAAGTTCGGTGCGGACGTGGCCAAGGTGAAATACGCGTTCTTCAACGGCTCGATGAGCGACGCGTTGGCCGACGTCCGTTCGGGCGAGATCGAATCGGGTGAGACCCCTTCCACCGAAATCACGGCTTCCGGCACGGTTTCCGCTTCGTTCGACGATACGGGCGTTTATTCGATCGTCGGCAATATGTACAACACGGCCGGCGAACTGGTAGGGCGTTCGTTCCTCTCGTTCGGGTACGTCAAGTCGGGTGAGGAGTCCCAGAATGCGGTTATCCTTTCGGTAAGAACCGAACTTTCCTGGGAAAAAGAGGCGTTGGGCTATACCCCCGAGAATTCGATCAAGGCGATCCTGTTCGGACAGAATATCCAGTCGGGTTATTGGGGTTTGTTCAAGACTTCCGACCTGGCAGGCCTGAGCACGGCACAGTTGGGACAGGTTGCCAAATCCTCGGGCGATGCGTTCACGGAAGAAGAACTCGCGAAGATCAACGGCAAAGAGTCTTTGGTTCCGTTCCTCGTCGGCCTGAACAGCGGTACGAGCTATACGCTCCTGGTGTCGGCTTTCAACGGGTATTTCTCCAAGGTCTATGCCGTCGAGCAGACTACCGCCGGTAAGGAAGACCCCATGCAGCAGAAGTATAAATTCGACGACGTCAAGGGTGAGGTGAGCAAAGACGATCTCTTCAATACGACGTGGAATTACTATGCCGTGGATGCATTCGACGAAAATGATGCCACCAACCGCCAATACCTCGGCAAGGTCACGTTCAGTGAGAATGCTGACGATCCTAATTACGTCAAAGTCAAGGGACTTTCGTCCTACCTTGCTTCGAATCTGGATACGAAAGACGACACGTTCCTGGCAAAGTACAACGGACTGGTCAGCCCGATGCCGACCTGCCACATCGGTATGTTCAAGACCTATCATGTCGGCAACATGTTCACCTACGAAGAGAATCCCACGGGAATAAATGGCAGCCAGGGTTGTCTCTATGCAGGCTATGTCGATGACGGAATCCTTGCATTCGTTCCGAACCCGAATTATGTGACGCAGGGCTACACCTTCAAAGGTATCTATTGGGGTGGTTTCGGCAATTATGATCCAACCACGGGCAAATTCATGAATTTGGCTGCCGATCTGGTACAGTTCGACTACCTGATGCTGATAAATCCCGCAAACGACCCCAATGCGGTAACTGCCGCGGCTGTTGCCCGGGAGCTTGAGGTACGGCCGGCCAACAATTTCGTCGAACTGCGCGGGCCCGAATTGATTCAGGTACTTTGGAGCGAGCAGACCGGCAAACCTGTCAACCGTGCAACATTCGGCGGTTACGGTATGCAGCCCGACCTGGGCGTGGCCGATGCGGTCGCGACCTTCAGCGAGGGCAGTATGCCCCAGGCTCCGGGGGCGATCGTGATGATCGGCAAGAAGGTATCCTTGAAGTAACCGATTCCGGCAATGTTGGAATAATTATCGGGAGGAGCCGGCTCTGAGGGGTCGGCTCCGCCCTCTAAAAACCGATAGACTATGGCTGATAAAAAAATTCTACTTTTCGCCGTGCTGTTGCTGGCGGCGTGTACCGCCGATCCGGCGATGGATGGTGCCGACGGCGGGAATTCTTCTGCGAATACCGCAGCCGCCGCGAAGCTGATCAACACGCCTTACGATGCCAAGCAGGGGTCGCTGATCGTTTGTTTCGACGATGCTGCCGTGCCGACCATCGAGGCTACGGCGGCTTCCTTCGCCGCAACGCGCGGCGATGCCGGGGACGCTGCCGTACTGACCCGTTCGGGCATTGCCCCGGTCGACGAAGTGTTGCAGGGGCTTGAAATCACCTCCCTGCGCCGTGTGTTCCCCTACACACCCCGTCATGAGGAGCGTACGCGTGCCGCAGGCCTGCACAAATGGTATGTCATGACTTTCGACGAGCAGGCCGACCTCGAAGCCGCCGCCCTGAAACTGGCCGCCGTGGCCGAAGTCCGGAATGTCGAGTTCAACACGAAGCTTTATGTGACCTCGGTAGGGCCGCGCCGACCGCTGACGGCTGCCGATATGGCTGCCACCCGCGCCGCAGCCGCGGGGCGGTTCAACGATCCGCAGCTTTCCCGCCAGTGGCACTACAACAACAACGGCGACAAGACCGTTGCCTCGACGTCCCGCGCCGGGGCCGACATCAACGCCCAGGATGCCTGGGCGATCACGGCCGGTAACCCCGGCGTGGTGGTTGCCATCGTGGATCAGGGCGTGAAATATACGCATCCCGACCTTGCGGCGAACATGTGGATCAATACGCAGGAGAAAAACGGGGCTACGGGTGCCGACGACGACGGGAACGGCTATATCGACGATATTTACGGGTATAACTTCGTCACGCGCGGTGCCGTCTCCTGGGATCGCGAGGTATGGGTCGGCGGCGAGAACAAAGGCGACTCGGGGCACGGGACGCATGTGGCCGGTACGGTGGCCGCCGTCAATAACAACGGCGTCGGCGTTTGCGGCGTGGCCGGCGGCACGGGGCGCAACGACGGGGTGAAACTCATGTCGTGCCAGATATTCTCGGGCAACGACGCCACTTCGGGGGCTATCACCACTTCCGCCGAAGCCATCAAGTATGCCGCCGACAACGGAGCTGCGATCATCCAGTGTTCGTTCGGAAGCAAGGCGGGAGCCTATACTTCGGACAGCGCCTATGAGCGCGGCTCGGGCGTGCAGTACAATGCCATCAAGTATTTCATCGAATCTCAGAACTGCGATGCCGTCGGCGGCGGCGTGGTCATCTTTGCCGCCGGCAACGATGCTACTGCCATGTCGGGCTACCCGGGGGCTTACCACGATTATATCTCCGTGACCTCTTTCTCGCCCGATTACCTGCCGGCCTATTACACCAATTACGGCCCGGGCTGCAATATCTCGGCTCCCGGCGGCGACTATAAGATCAGTGCCGATGCGGCCAAGACCTACGCCGAAGTCCTGTCGACGGTTCCTTCCGAGTTGTCGGAATACAACGGTGCCGATTACGGCTTCATGCAGGGTACGTCGATGGCCTGCCCGCACGTTTCGGGCGTCGCGGCGCTCGGGCTCTCCTATGCGCTGGAAAAGGGAAAGAAATTCACGCTCGACGAATTCAAGACCATGATCCTCACCTCGGTGAATGATATGGAAACCTATCTCGATGGTTCGAAAACCGGCCTTGTACTGGCCGACTACCGCAAGAAGATGGGTACCGGGTCGATCGACGCGTACCAGCTGCTCATGCAGGTCGAAGGGACACCCTGCCTGCGGGCCAAGGTCGGCACCAAGCAGCTCGTGGCCCTGACCAAATATTTCGGCGGCTCGGCTTCGAACCTGACCTATCTGCGGGAGAATATGGATAAGCTCGGCATCACCGAGGCTCCTTCGATCTCCTACGGCAAACTGATGATCCACTGCACCAAACCCGGTGTCGCCAAGATCTCCGTCACGGCTATTGCCGGCGGCGGGAGTGTGGGCGGCGGCAGTTCGATGGGCGGTCAGGAGATCACCAAGGAATTCGCCGTCATCGCCCGCGCGACGGAAAATGCGAACGGAGGTTGGTTATAATAAACGATAAGATCATGAGAAAAACTCTTTATACCTTATTCGCCGTGCTCGGTTTGTGCATGTTCGCCGGCTGCGGCTCTTCGTCGAAAGGCGACGACGCTTCGCCGCTGGCCAAGCAGCTCGTGGGCGAATGGCACCTCGTTTCGTGGAACGGGGCAGCCCCCGGCGTATTCGATGCTTACGTGTCGTTCGCTTCGGATAAGACCTTCGAAATCTACCAGCAGATCGAGCAGGTCGGATACCAGAAATACACGGGTTCCTACCTGATCGGCAACAAGATGCTTTCGGGTAAATACAGCGACAATACGCCCTGGGGCAGCTCTTACGAAGTGTCGTTCGATGAGTCGGGCAATACGCTCACGCTGGTGAGCGATCCTTCGGTGGGCGAAGTGAGCGTCTATACGCGCGCTTCGATACCCGCGTCGGTCAAGGGCGGAGCCACGGTCATGAAGGCCTCTTCCCGCGCCGCCGGCCCGCTGCTATTCTGACGACCCGGTTTTTCTGTAAAACTTTCTGGAAATGCCTTCTGCAATTCGCAGAAGGCATTTCCCATGTTGCGGACTTGTGCGGGTTTTACTTGAAAATAGGCACCGAAACATCGCTTGTTTTGCCCTGGGAGAAACAGAAACCCTTGATTCCAAACTGAATCATATGACTCGGGAAATTAATTAGACATTAATATGTTCCGAATTCAGGTTCGGAAAAATAATACTCCCGACCATTTTACACAACAATCACCTATTCATTACAAGCCCAAAATATTACTCTGCTAAACAACCACTTTCTATTATCATAGACAATTTTCGAATGATTTGCTGTTCTTCATCCTTTCCCCGTGTACTCAAAGGGAGAAGCGGCAGGCCGCATAAATCCAGAATAGATTGTTTTACGTCATCCCGTTCCCGCTGGACAGGCAGATCATGCTGGCTGCCATTGACCTCAACCGCCAATACAGGCATTTTATCACATTTATTATATATCAAGAAATCGACATGACTGTTTCTGCGGATGAATGCCCGCTGCCTGTCCGTTAGCCCGATTTCTTTCCCGACAATATTCCGCAACGGATAATTAGCAATTACCGCGAAGTTAGAAAATCGGGAATCCCGCCCGATAATATTCAGAATCAACTCGTGCATCAGGTTCTCCGAGGCATACCAAGACCCGAACAGCCGACGCAATGACCGCTCGCGATCCGGAGCGAGATTATGATGATACAAATAATCAAAGATCGACTGAAAAGTGATTTCTCCTTTATTGTATTTAATATAGCGAATCAAGTTGCCAATATTGGTCGACAGCGGAGCCTGTTCGAACAACAGTTGAGACATCACTAATTCCAAGCGATTCTTCGCCCGGGAAACAGCTACGTTTATCAACTCCGACTGGTTAATAAAGTCGACTCTCTTATCCGCACTATACGATGACTCCCATTCTTCATCAACTTTTACCTTATCTTTGACCGTTGAGAAGATAACGACCTCTTTCTCGCGCCCTTGAAATTTATGAATCGTATCGGCACAAATATCCTCACGGAGCTTATTAATAGCATTTGCATGACTACGGAATGGAGTGATAACTCCTATGTCAGTTATCCCAGAACACGTTAATCGATTAAACTCCTCACAGACTTTCAGCTGTTCCAACTTATTTACCCACGACTTCCCCTTATAATCGGCACACGGCCTCTCCCGATCAGCGTGACGAACGGTAACGATTGCCAAGGGATGATTGCCCTCTTTGGGATCAGTCCATTCCGATTTGATAATTAGCTTCTTATCGTAGAATTGCTGATTGCAGAAATCAATAATCAGCGGATGACACCGATAATGCTCACGTAGCAAAACGGTCGGCAAATTCGAGTATATCGCTTTCAGAGAACTGATAATGCTATGCTTAACATAGTCGTAGCTCGGATGCACCTGCATTTGCCGGGCATATTCCCGCGCTTGAGGAATAACTTCCGAAGGAACAATTTGCGGCAACTGCATGGAATCGCCTACAATCACCATATTTCGACAGCAGGACATCGCAATAATCGCAGTAATCAAATCAACCTGAGAAGACTCATCGATAATAACATAGTCGAAGACAAAACTTGCAGGAATTGATTTTCGGACGGCATGGGTCGTACTTGTAACGACCGGAACTTGTGAAATAAACTCATCGAACTGCTTTTTGTAATTTTCCAGGGTAAACGCGATGTCCGTTCTCTTAATGTTTTTATTCAAATAATGCTGGAAAATTGTCTGCGAAAGCTCCTGGCACTCCTTAGACAGCTCATCCATTCGGCCCTCTGTCAACAATTCACAGAGACGGTCATATTCCCGATCCAATTTGGACAAACTTCCCTGATAAAACATCTCTCCGGCATAGTCTGCCAAAATTTGCACATCTTTATAGGTGGAGATCGTTAAAGGAATGTGATAATGAAAGAATGTTTTTATATAGATCAAGATATCGTCCAAACATCCGGCAAAACGACTATAAGCGTATTTACTATACTCACGCCATGATTCACAATAATTCTTCAACGCAAGCCACTCTTGGGCCGTATATTTTCGCCCCTTCAGTGCATCGCGGAGCCGTATATATTGAGGTACCGATATATCGGTATTTTTATGAAAATAATCCCACTCTAATAACTGATAATAATTCCTCCTTTACTTGTTGCTGTGAACGAAAAGAATTCATAGAATCTCCCATTTACAATAAAAATTACAAACAAAGTTAAGAAAAAAATTAAGCAATACTCTATAAACAATAAATATGTTGTCTTTTAAGCATTCAACAGCCCCATCAGCAAAATCGACATTCTATTCAGAGCTCTTAAATAATTTATCCACATTCTCCATATCCCGCATAATGCTGGAATCCATGACTTTGGCGTAGCGCTGGGTCATACGGATATCGGAATGCCCCAGCATTTTGGCAATATTCTCCATCGAAACACCGTTCGCCAAAGCCACGACCGTCGCGAACGTATGACGGGCAGTATGTGTGGTCAAATTCTTTTGAATGCCGCAGAAATCTGCAATCTCTTTCAGATAGGAATTCATCTTCTGGTTACTCGGCACGGGCAGGAGTGCGCCAGTTTTCGTACACAGTGGATGATTCTTGTATTTTTCCATGAGTAACTGCGGAATCTTCAGTAGGGGAATGTTGCACATATTATTGGTCTTCTGACGGGCTTTACGTATCCATAGGTCGTCGTTGTTGTCGCGAACGATATGCTCCTGTCGAAGGTTGTTCACGTCGACATAGGCCATCCCCGTAAAAACACAAAAAATAAACACATCTCGCACATATTCCAA
>ENA-ORTI01003422-ORTI01003422.1-human-gut-metagenome-genome-assembly--contig:-NODE-3422-length-12335-cov-4.560261_pt1 | contig 12335 bp, 9 predicted proteins | sample MGYA00242071_ERZ509191 | MGnify/ENA primary metagenome ERZ509191 (study PRJEB26280, sample SAMEA2338832) | human gut metagenome | biome: human gut; feature: human-associated habitat; material: faeces...
CGAGATCGCCGAGCAGCTCGGCTGGAAGATGCCCGACTACCTCGCCATCTCCGTCGGCGACGGCTGTACCATCGCGGGCGTGTGGAAGGGTCTCAAGGACCTCTACGCCATCGGCTTTATCGACAAGCTGCCGCGCCTGATCTCCGCGCAGGCGGAGGGCTGCCACCCCATCAACCGCGCCATCGCGGAGAATAAGCCCTGGGAGCCGATGGAGGAGAACACCCTCGCCGACTCCATCGCCGTCGGCGTGCCGCGCAACGCGGACAAGGCGCTCATGGCGATCCGCGAGTCCAACGGCATCGTGGTCAACGTGACCGACGAGGAGATCATGGCGGCGCAGAAGCTGCTCGGCACCACCTGCGGCGTGTTCGGCGAGCCGGCGGGCGTGACCGGCACGGCGGGCGTGAAGAAGCTCTGCGAGCAGGGCGTGCTCGGCGCGAACGACACGGTCGTCTCCGTCGTCACCGGCAACGGCCTCAAGGATGTTGCCAACGCCATCAAGTTCTGCGGCGAGCCGATGAGCCTGCCGAACGACCTTGACCTGCTGGTCGAGGAGTTTGCCAAGCGCGGGATCAAAACAAAATGAGAGAAAAAATAGCGCCGCGCGAGTTTTGGAACCGCCGCTCGCAGCATTATGACGGGCAATCGGGAGCAGCGTATGCGGACGCCTACCGCAAAACGGCGGAGTGCATCCGCCCCTATCTCACGCCGAACGACCGGGTGCTGGATTTCGCCTGCGGCACGGGACTTGTCACGCTACCGGTCGCGCAGATGGCCGCCGAGGTGTGCGCCATTGACATTTCGGACGAGATGGTGCGGCATCTGAAGGAAAAAATAGCAGAGCAGGGGGTCGGCAATGTCAGCGCCTCGTGCATGGATCTCTTTGACGAGAGCCTGCGGCCTGACAGCTTTGACGCGGTGGTGGCCTGCAATGTGCTGCTCTACCTCGAAAACCGCGCGGAGGTGCTCACGCGCATCCATGAGCTGCTGCGGCCGGAGGGAGTATTCCTTTCGGCGACGGACTGCCTGGGCGAGCGGCTCACACGCGAGGGTGTTCGCAAGTGGTGGCGCAGCCACACAGGGAAAATGCCCTATGTGTCGTTTGACCGTATGCACACGCTGGAGGCGTCCATCGCCGCGGCTGGCTTTGAGGTGCTGGAGACCGAAAACCTGTTTCCCGCGCCGCCGAACCTCTTTGTCGCAGCAAGAAAAAAGTGAACGAACACAGGAGCGCGGGCTGCGGCCCGCGCTCCTCTTGCGCTCAGACGAAGTATTTATTGACGATGGGGACCCGGCTCAGCAGCGCGGAGACCAAAAAGGACAGCGTGCCGATGAGCAGCGTCAGAAGCGGCACGGAGAAAAAGGCGTTGCAGGAGAGCGTGTTGACGCCGAGAAATTGATCGAACGTCTCGATGAACAGCGGATGCACGAGGTAGGCGCCGAAGCTCCAGCGGGAGAGCGCGCGGATGCGCGCGTGTCCCTTTTCGCCGAGTGAGGGAAAATTCAAATGCCTACGGGCGAATACAAAGACGGCGAGACACATCAGCAGCACACCGACCGAGTCGTAGTTGTAGAAGAGCACGGTGGCGGTGCCCAGACGGCGGGAGGCATAGGACGTCATAACGACGGTGACGATGAGACCGGCTACGCCGAGCGCATAGCACCAACGGGCCGCTTTGGGCGAAAGCTCCTTGCGACTGAGATAGCGGCCCAGCATAAAATAGGCGGCAAAGCCGAGCGTGAAGTGGTAGTATAGCATTCCCGACAGCGAGAGGTAGCTGCTGTAGAGCGGCCAGGAAAACAGAGAAAGAAGTGCGCCGAGCTGCGGCAGCAGAAAGTTGAAAACAAGCGCAAGCAGCAGAAAATAGCGCAGCAGCGTCTCATTCTGCGCGATGGGCCGCAGCAGCGGGACGATCAGATACAGTCCCACGATCATAAACAGAAACCACATGTGGTAGTGTCCGGAGAAAAACAGCGTGACCGCGGTGGACAGGGCGCATTTGTTGAAGAAGTATGCGTAAGCGGCATAGAGCGCAGACCAGAAAACAAAGGCCGTAACGATACGCAGGACGTTTTTCCGCAGGATCTGCCGCAGGCTTTGCGTGCCGGCGAGAAAGAATACGCCGCTGATCATCACGAAGACGGGAACGGTCCAGCGGACGAGGCTGTCATACAGGTTAAAGGCCTGCCACGCGGTTGAATAAATATCGGTGTCCGCCCAATGCTGCGCGGAAAGGTGGAGTGCAACGACGGCAAAGGTCGCCGCGACGCGCAGCACGTCATAGCAGGCGACGCGCTGCGATCCGGATTGTTCCATGGTTATTCCTCCGTTGCCGCTTCGGCGGCTTCGTTTGCCTCTGCCGGGGCAGTTTCCCCGGACGGAGCGTCCTGCGCGGCAGCCGCTTCCGCCGCGGCACAGGCGGCTTCTTCCCGAGCGGCTTCCTCTGCCCGGGCGGCGGCCTCCGCCTCGGCGCGCTCACGCTCGGCGGCGGCGCCCTCGGCGCGGGCGCGGGAGACCTCCTCTTCCTTCTGCTTCTCCGCCTGCTTCATGGCCTTGTCGAGCCTGCGCCGGCTGGAGCGCTTCTCCATGCCGTGCACGACGCGCAGCACGAGGAAGAGCAGCACGAGACCCACGCCGAACCAGCTCCAGAAACCGAGGGTGATGAGCGTTTTGAGCGTCCACAGCTCGGCCTGGATGCCGAGGAAGCAGCACACCACCGACGCGGCGAGCGCCGCGCCGAAGAGAATGACCCACAGCACCGACTTGACCGCGGAGGTCTTGCGCACGCGCAGGTGCGCGATCAGAAACAGCACCGCGAGCAGGAACAGCGCGGGATACTGCGAAAACAGAATGGTACGAAGGTTCATGGAAGCGTTCCTCTTTTCTTCTCTTGTTTTGCTCAGAGGGTGCAGAGCCCACGGCGGAGGTATTGACCCTCGGGGCCGCCGACGATCCTGCCGTCCTCGACCATCAGGCTGCCGCGCAGGTAGACCTTAGCGATGCCGCCCTCGGTGCGCAGACCCTCAAAGGGCGTGTAGCCGGCCTTTGTGACCATGTCGCGCGCGGAGAGGATGTGGCTGGCCTTGGGATCGTAGACCACGATGTCCGCGTCGGAGCCCGCAGCGATGACGCCCTTGCGGGGATAGAGCCCGTAGAGCTTCGCGGGATTTTCGCACAGGGCGCGGCACATTCCGGCGACGGTCATTCTGCCCGCGGCGACGCCGCGGGTGTAGACGACCTCGCCGCGCGTCTCCACGCCGGGCAGACCGCCGGGGATCTTCGTGAAGTCCTCGCGGCCCATGTCCTTCTGCGCGAGGGTGAACGAGCAGTGGTCGGTGGAGATGGTCTGGATCTCGCCGCGGCGCAGACCGCGCCAGAGCGCGCGCTGATTTTCCTCAGCGCGGATGGGCGGCGCGCAGACATAGCGCGCGGCCATGGACCAGTTGGTGTCGTAGTACACGCCGTCGTCGAGGGCAAGGTACTGCGGGCAGGTCTCGACATAGACCCTCTGCCCGCGGGCGCGGGCAAAGGCGACCTCGTCAAGCGCCTCGCGGTTGGTCAGGTGGACGATGACCACCGGCGCGTCCGCCGCCTCGGCGATGCGCAGCAGCCGCGCGACCGCCTCGGCCTCGAGATAGTCGGGCCTCGCCTCGGGGTGGGCAGAAACGTCCGCCGCGCGTCCGGCGGCCTTGAGCTCGGCGATGCGCGCGTCGATCACGCCCGCGTTCTCGCAGTGGACGCCCGCGATGCCGCCGCGCTTTTTCAGCGCCTTGAGCGCGGAATACACCGCGCCGTCGCCGATCATCATGGCGGGGTAGGTGAGGTACATCTTAAAGGACGTGATGCCTGCGGCGAACATATCGTCCAGCTCGCCCTCGATGCCCTCGTTCCAGTCGTCGATGGTCATGTGGAAGCCGTAGTCGCACGAGCATTTACCGTCGGCCTTTTTGTGCCAGAGGTCAAGACCGTAGGCGAGCGTCTCGCCCTTGTTGGGGCAGGCGAAGTCGATGATGGTGGTCGTGCCGCCGCGGATGGCGCTGCGGGTGCCGGACGCGAAATCGTCGGCGGTGGTCGTGCTGCACACGTCGAGATCGAAGTGCGTGTGCGCGTCGATGAAGCCGGGGAAGAGGTAGCAGCCGGAAACGTCCGTCACCTCGGCGCTTTTTGCCTCGGCGGAGGAGATGTGGCCGACCTGCGCGATCTTCTCGCCGTCGAGCAGGACGTCCGCGCGGCGGGAGCCGCGGGGCGTAACGACAAAGCCGCCCCTGAGCAGTTTTTTCATATCCATTCAGCTCCTTTGTCTGAAAAATATTCATACACCTTTACCATAGCACGTTTTTGCCGCGATTTCCACAGGAAAAGAGAAATCGGCAAAAGCGACAAGAAAGCGCGGTGAAAATCTGTGATTATGGCGAGAGAATGCGGCTTGTGAAAAAGCGGAAAAGAAGATACAATAAACATATCCTGCCGAAGCTGTGCGCCCGATACGGACAAGCGCTCCGGCAAAAATTTTCAGGAGGAAAAAAGCTATGCGCAAGTTTTTGTCCCTGCTGCTGACGATGGCGATGGTCTTCTCCCTGGCCGTGACGGTCAATGCCGCCGCCCCCAAGGAAGACATCACCATTCTGCACACCAACGATGTTCACTGCGACTACGAGAAGTATGCCAAGGTCGCAACGCTGCACAAGAGCGCGGATCTGCTCGTTGACGCGGGCGACCATGTTCAGGGCGGTGTGATCGGCACGCTCTCCAAGGGCGAGTACATCGTCGACATCATGAACTACCTCAAGTACGATGCTGCCGTTCCCGGCAATCATGAGTTCGACTATGGCATGGATCAGTTCCTGCACATTGCCAAGGATCTGGCGAAGTATCCCTATATCTCCGCAAACTTCACCGGCAAGGACGGCAAGCCCTACTTCGACGCTTATAAGATGTTCGAGGTCAAGGGCGTGAAGGTCGCGTTTGTCGGCGTCTGCACGCCGGAGACCTTTACCAAGTCCACCCCGACCTACTTCCAGGATGCCAACGGCAATTACATCTATGGCTTCTGCGAGGGCAACAACGGCGCTGACCTCTATAAGGCGGTGCAGAAGGCCATCGACGCAGCCAAGGCCGAGGGCGCCGATTATGTCATCGGCCTCGGCCATCTCGGCATCGACGAGCAGTCCTCCCCCTGGATGAGCAAGGAAGTCATTGCCAACACCACCGGCTTTGATGCCTTCATCGACGGCCACTCCCACTCCACCTTCTCCGAAACGATCAAGGATAAGTCCGGCAAGGAGGTCGTCTTTGAGCAGACCGGCACCAAGCTCGCCAACGTCGGCAAGATCATCATTAAGGCCGACGGCACCATCACCCACGAGAACGTTGATCTGAACACGGTCGAGCCCGACGCCGAGGCGGCGGCCTATATCCAGACCATCACCGATAAGTTCGACGCCCTGCAGAAGCAGGTCGTTGCCAAGACCAGCGTGGAGCTGACCATCAACGGCGCGGACGGCAAGCGCGCGGTCCGCAATGCCGAGACCAACCTCGGCGACCTGTGCGCGGACGCCTACCGCATCCTGCTGGGCGCTGACATCGCCTTCGTCAACGGCGGCGGTGTGCGCGACAACATCAAGGTCGGCGACATCACCTACGGCGATATCATCAAGGTCCATCCCTTCGGCAACGAGGCCTGCCTCGTTGAGGTCACCGGTCAGCAGATCAAGGACGCTCTGGAGCTCGGCTCCGCGGCCTATCCCGGCGAGAGCGGCGGCTTCCTGCAGGTTTCCGGCCTGACCTACACCATCAATGCGGACATTCCCAGCTCCGTGGTGAAGAACGATAAGTCTGAGTTCGTCAAGGTCGACGGCGCGTACCGTGTGTCCGACATCATGGTCGGCGGTCAGCCCCTCGACGTCAACAAGACCTACACCCTCGCCTCCCATAACTACATGCTCAAGGATGCCGGCGACGGCTACACCATGTTCGGCACCAAGAACGTCAAGCTCCTCAAGGACGGCGTGATGATTGACAACCAGGTCCTCATCAACTACATCGTCAATAATCTCGGCGGTGTGGTCGGCGAGCAGTATGCCGCCCCGCAGGGCCGCATCACCATCAAGACTGCTGCTTCCGATGTCCCGACGAACGAAAGCGATAAGGTCATCGCCGGCCGCGATACCACCGTGACCGAGGGCGATACCTATACCGTCGTCGCGGGCGACTGCCTGTGGAACATCGCCTACAAGCTCTACGGCACCGGCACGCTCTACACCAAGCTGGCCGAGGCCAACAAGCTCGCCGATCCGTACATCATCTACATCGGCCAGATCCTGACCGTCCCCGCCAAGTAAAAAACCGCACAATTAGGAAAGCCGCCCGTTTGGGCGGCTTTCTTCTGTGTTTTTTTGCTTTTGACAAATCTTATATTACCACATTTCGGGCAATTTTTCAAGTCTTGTCTTTTCCTTGCCGGGGGTGTAGATAACATGGCGAGGTGAAAAAGAGATGAATGAATTGATGTTATTTGGCGCGCTGTCCGCGCAGCGGACCGAGGCGGCGCTGCTGCGCGGGAACGCTGTGACGGAACGCTTCGGCCTGACGCTCACGCCGGAACAATGCGGACGATTGCTGGCGCGCCGCGCCGAAGCCTTGCGGGAGACGGAACGCATCGAGCCGGGCGAGGGCATCCTGCCGAAGCTGGCGGTCGCGCTGTGCGACTCGCCCTGCGTCGGGCCGGAGAACTGGGAGGAAACGCTTGGCGGGTTGACGGAGCTGTTCTACCACTTCAAAGGCGCGTGCGGCGAGAGGCTTAGCGACGACGAGATGCTCGCCGCGCTGGTGCGGCTATACAACGGCTGGGCGGGCGGCTGCGCAGACCGTATCGCCGATCTCGACGGCCGCGTGATGCTGCGCTTTTCGCGCACGGGAAAGGTGGAGGACGATGGCGAATGAACTGACGCGCCCGCTGACGGACGCCGAAGAGAGGCTGTGGCAGGAAAAGCTTGCCGCGCTGCTTGTGCGGCAGATCGCGCTCTACACCGCGAATGAAAGCAGCTCCGTACCGACCGCTGCCGCGCAGGAGCTGCTGCGCGGCGTGCTGTTTTTCCTTGCCGTGCCGGAGGAACCGGACGGCGGAGGCGAAGCGGATCGCGCGGCACGTATCCGCACACTTCTCTCGTGCGACCTTGCGGACGAGCTGGCGCACGGGCAGCATCGCGCGCAGCGGGACTCTGCGCTGACGCTTGCGCTCTGGCGGAAGGTCGTTGCGGCGCTGCCGCCATTGGAGAACCGCTCGCTCTGCGATACGCTGCGGAGCATCGGCAGGGGCTTCCGCTGCTATGACACGCGCTTTTTCCCGCAGCGGTTTGATTGTGACATTGACTATCAGCTTGCCGTTCCGGTATCGGAGAGCCTGCTGGGAATAAATTATGTCAACCGCTATCTGATCGATCTGGCTGCGGAAAATATTCTGCTCACGCGATTGCCGCAGGGCGAGGTCCGCGCGGTGCTGGAGCGCTCCTGCCCCGATTGGCGCGGGCTGCTGGTGAATCTCTATGCGCCGGTCGCGGCGAACGCGCTCGCCCGCACGCTCCTCGGCGGGGAGGGGCTGACGCTCTCGGACGGCGAGATCGACGCGCTCCGCGAGCGCTGGAAACACGCGCGGCCCGAGCGGATCGAGAACGACCTGCTCACGGCGGCGGATGCGCTCGCGGAGCGGCTCGCCCTCCCACGCGGCGCTGGAAAATATCTGAGCAGCTGCGCCCGCGAGGTCGCCGTCCGCGCCGAAAGCCTGCGCGACTGCGGCGGCCTGCGGGGAGTGTTCGTATGAAAGAAAAAGGGCACGGCCGCTTTTCGGCGGCCGCGCCTGTATCTTGTAAGAAAGTTTGCGCTTACGCGAACAGATAGCTGTACTTGTCGCGGATGGTGAAGATCAGCGCTTCGATGTCCACCGGCAGATCGTTGTCGGAGGTGGTGAGATCGTAGTCGCGCTCCTCCGCCATGCGGACGCGGACATGGTCGGCGTCGAGGAAGAGGACGCCGGGGTTCTTGCTCTCCGCCATGTCCTCCGCCGTCTGGAAGAGGGTGAACTTGTCGTGGCAGGGCTCGCTGGCATAGGGGCAGAACTGCGTGCAGTTGCCGCACTCGTTGCACATCTTGTCGACGTGGATGATCTGGTGGCTCTCGTCGGGCATGACGACCGCGACGTTCGCGCGGTTCGGGCAGGAGTCCACGCAGTTCTCGCAGACGGTGGAGCACTGCAGGCAGCGCTCGCCCTCGCACTTGCCGGACATCTTGAGGATGCCGTGCTTGGCGATGGCGTCGGACTCGGTGATGAACGCCTGCGCGGGGATCTCATACTCGTAGGGCGCGCCGATCACAGCCTCGGCAAAGCGGGCGGCGTCGGCAATGCCCTCGACCACGGTGGCGGGGCCGCGGTGCGCGTCACCCGCGCAGTACACGCCCTCGACATTGGTCTCAAACGCGGGGCCCTTGCGTTCCATCTCGATGCCGTTTGCGGCCATGAGGTCGGAATCGACCTGCTCGCCGACGGCGGAGAGCACGAGGTCGCAGGGGATGGAGAACTGCTCGCCGGACTTCACGGGGCTGCGGCGGCCGGTCTCGTCGGGCTCGCCGAGCACCATCTTGTCGCACAGCAGCATACCCTTGGCCTGCTTGACGGGAGCGGCCAGCTCGATGAACTCCACGCCCTCGTCGATGGCGAGCTGCAGCTCGTGCTCGTCGGCGGGCATGAACTTCTTGGTGCGGCGGTAGAGAATGGTGGCGTGCGCGCCCATGCGCTTGGCGACGCGGGCGGCGTCCATGGCGGTGTTGCCCGCGCCGACGACCACGATGTTGCCGGAGAGGTTGGGCTTGACCTGCTTCTTTTCCTTCTTCATCCACTCGATGACGCCCTGCACGTTGCCCTCGATGTCGAGTTTGCCGGCCTTCCACGCGCCGGTGGCGAGGAGGATGTGGGTGTAGCCCATTTCCTTCAGCTCCGCGACGGAGGGGGCGCTCTTGCCGCACTTGACCTCAACGCCATAGCGCAGCATCAGGGCGATGTCCTTGTCGATGGCCTCGTCGGAAATGCGGAAGGCGGGAATGACGTAGCGCGGCACGCCGCCGAGCTTGCGCTCACGCTCGAAGATGGTGGTCTCGATGCCGGCGCGGCCGCAGAAGTACGCCGCGGCGATACCGGTCGGGCCGCCGCCGATGATGGCGACGCGCTTGCCCTCGACGCGCTCGGGCAGCTTGATGGAGGCCATCAGGGCATTGTAGCCCTTCTGCGCGGCGAGGAGCTTGGTGTCGCGGATGTGGACGCTCTCCTCATAGAAATTGCGGGAGCACTTGCCTTGGCAGCGGTGCGCGCAGATGGTGCCGGTGATGAACGGCAGGGCGTTCTTCTCGGTGATGAGCTTGAGCGCGGGGCCGTAGAGACCCTTGCGGCACAGCTCGAGGTACTCGGGAATGTCCTGCTCGATGGGGCAGCCGCCCTTGCAGGGGGCGATGAAGCAGTCGAGCCAGGGCACCTGCTCGGTGGACTTGCGGCTGGGCAGGGGCTTGATGGGCTTGAGGTGATGGTAATTCGTGCGGGCGGAGGCGGCGAGGTCGGAGATGGCGGCGGAGTCGGTGCCGGCGAAGGCGCGGTACTCCATCGGCTCGACCTTCTCGACCATCTGGAGCAGGCGGTTGTAGCCGCCCGGCTTGAGAATGGTGGTGGCGACAGTGATGGGCCAGATGCCCGCGGCAAAGAGCTTATCGCAGTTGAAGTATTCCGCGCCGCCGGCGAAGGAGATACGCATCTTGCCGCCGAACGCGCGGGAGATGCGGCTGCACATCTCGATGGTCAGCGGGAAGAGGCTGCGGCCGGACATATACATCTCGTCGTTCGGCAGCTCGCCGCGCGTGGTGTCCACGGGGAAGGTGTTGGAGAGCTTGAGACCGAACTCCAGCCCCTCCTTGTCCGCGAGCTTCTGCAGACGCTCGAACATGGGCACCGCGTCCTCCCACTGGAGGTCCTCGTTGAAGTGATGCTCGTCGAACACGATGTAGTCGTAGCCCATGGAGTCGAGAATGCTGCGGGCGGTCTTGTAGCCGAGGATGGTGGGGTTGCACTTGACGAAGGTGTGTAGGTGCTTTTTGGTGAGCAGATAGCTTGCGATGCGCTCGATTTCCTGCGGCGGGCAGCCGTGGAGCGTGGAGACGGTGACGGAGCGGGACACGCGCGGGGAGATATGCGCGATGAAATCGCGCTCGGCGGGGAAGAGCTCGGTGAGCACCTTTTTGCACTCCTTGAACTGCGCGGTCCTGCTCGCGTCCATCATGTTGTCGATGTAGCTGTTGACCTTGCGGCCCTTGATGCCCTCGAGGTCGTAGCCGACGGACATATTGAACACGAACCCGTCGGGATCGCCGAGACCGTAGACCTTGCTGATGACCTTGAGCGCGCACCACGCCTTGATGTACTCGTCCTGCGCCTGCGCCACGGTCAGCTCGGTGGACCACTCCTGATTGTAGCCCTCGTCGGCGGCGAGGATGCAGGGACGGGGCACGCAGGCGGCGAGCTCGGCGCCGTCCATCTTCTGTACGGTCTTGACCTCGAAGAAGCGCGCGCCCGCGAAGTAGGCGGCGATGATGTTCTGCGCGAGCTGGCTGTTGGGGCCGGCGGCGGGGCCGAAGGGCGTTTCGATGCGCTCACCGAAGATGGGCAGGCTCTTGCCCGTGGCCTCATATTTCTTGTGGACGCCGAAGATGTCGCCGCTCTGGGCGTACTCGGTCACGACCCAGTTCATCAGGGACGCGAACGGAATGGGATACATTTTCTCAGACATCGTTGTTCCTCCTATGTAATGTTTCCTTAATACTCGCAGTGATTGAGGCTGCCCCAGAGCTTCTTCGCGGCCTCGAGAATGTGGGCGTTCTCGGCCTCCTCGTCGATGCCGACGAGCTGACGGTCGAGCATGAGCGTCTTGCCGGCGGCGATGGTGGTCTGGCACTGGCGGCCCGTCATGCCGAAGATCATGTGGCCGTCGATGTTCGCGTCGGAGAACGGAGTGAACGGCTTATAGTCCATCACGATGATGTCCGCCGCCGCGCCCGCCTTGAGCACGCCGAGCTGGTCGGGGAAGTACTTCGCGCCGATCTTCGCGTTGTTCTTGAAGAGCATATCGGTGACCTCGCACCAGCCGACGTTCGGCAGGCAGTTCTGGCTGCGCTGGGAGCAGAGGGCAACCTTGAGGGACTCGAGCATATCGTTGGTGTAGGCGTCGGTGCCCATGCCGAGCAGGATGCCGCGCTTGTAGAGCTGGAGGACGGGGCAGATGCCGATGGCGTTGCCCATGTTGGATTCCGGATTGTTCACGACCATCGTGCCCGTTTCCTTGATGATCTCCATCTCGGCGGTGTTGACATGGATGCAGTGACCGAGGATGGTCTTGGGGCCGAGGATGCCGTGATCCTGAAGGCGCTGGACGGGACGGCGGCCGTAGTTCTGGAGGGAATCGTACACGTCGTTCATGCCCTCGGAGACGTGGATGTGGTAGCCGGTGCGGCCGTTGTTGGCCTCGACCATACGGTCGAAGGTCTTATCGGAGATGGTGAAGAGCGCGTGACCGCCGAACATCGCCGCGAGCATGGGATCCTTGCGCTGCTCGCATTCCGAGATGAAGTCGGCATTTTCCTTGATGGCCTGCAGGCACTTCTCCTCGCCGTCGCGGTCGGAGACCTCATAGCACAGGCAGGAGCGCAGGCCGAGACGCTTGCTCTCCTCGGCGATGGTGTGCAGCGTGCCGGGGATCTCGCCATAGCTGGCGTGATGGTCGAAGACGGTGGTGACGCCCTGCTTGATGGAGTCGATGTAGAGCGCGGTGGCGCTGGCCTTGGTGCCGTCCATCATCAGGTGGCGGTCGATGGCCCACCACGTTCCGTCGAGGACCTCGTAGAAGTTTGTCGGGTTGTTGCCGACGATGGACAGGCCGCGCGCGAGCGCGGAATAGATGTGGGTGTGCGCGTTGATGAAGGCGGGCATGATGACGCCGCCCTTGGCGTCGACGATCTCGGCGTCGGGGTACTTCGCGCGCAGGGCGGCCTCCTCGCCGACCTCGGCGATCCTCGCGCCCTCGTAGGCGACCGCGCCGTGCTCGTAGTAGCCGCGGCCCTCTGCGTCGCGGGTGATGAGACGTCCGTTGGTGATGAGCTTCATAAGTGGTTTCCTCCTGTTAAATGGTTTCAACTGACGAACCCTTCAGGCAAAAAGAAAAGACGCTCCAAGCGAGTCACTCGCCCGAAACGTCAGCGTTTCTGCCGGAGTGATAGTTTCAGCCCGTGCGCGCAGCACTTCGTT
>ENA-ORTI01003439-ORTI01003439.1-human-gut-metagenome-genome-assembly--contig:-NODE-3439-length-12278-cov-3.663994_pt1 | contig 12278 bp, 7 predicted proteins | sample MGYA00242071_ERZ509191 | MGnify/ENA primary metagenome ERZ509191 (study PRJEB26280, sample SAMEA2338832) | human gut metagenome | biome: human gut; feature: human-associated habitat; material: faeces...
GTGCCCCGGACCTCCGGCGCCCTGGGCTACACCATGCAGGTGGAGGAGGGCAACCACTACCTGATGAGCCAGGAGGAGCTGGAGAACAAGATCGCCACGCTTACCGGCGGCCGGGCGGCGGAAGAGCTGGTCTTCCACTCCGCCTCCACCGGCGCCTCCAATGACATCGAGCAGGCCACCAAGCTGGCCCGGGCCATGATTACCCGGTACGGCATGAGCTCTGACTTTGACATGGTGGCCCTGGAGACAGTGCAAAATCAGTACCTGGGGGGCGACGCCTCCCTGGCCTGCTCCGCCGAGACTGCGGCGGAGATCGACCGGCAGGTGGTGGAGCTGGTGAAGCGCCAGCACGAAAAGGCTAACCGAATCCTCTCGGAGAACCGGGAGAAGCTGGACGAGCTGGCCCGGTATCTGTACGAAAAGGAGACCATCACCGGTGACGAGTTCATGGAGATCCTGAATCAGTGAGCATCCGATCCGTAAATCAGAAAAGAGGAGGCGCCGAAGGGCGCCTCCTCTTTTGCTGCCGTCTCACAGCCCCAGGCCGTAGATGCGGTTGGCGTTGTCAAAGAACACCGGCTCCCAGTGTGTCTCCGGCACCAGCTGGCGGATAAAGCCGATATATTCTCCCAGGTTGACAATGGGCCAGTCGGTCCCGAACATCACCTTGTCCCAGCACTGGATGGCCGTCAGCCAGGTGCGCAGCAGGAACACGTAGCCCGCCTGCTCCCGGAAATAGGCGTCCAGGTCCACCCGCCCCTCCAGAAGGCCGGACAGGTCGGCGGCCACATTGGGATTTTTCTCCACCACTGCCGCCGCGGCCTCCAGAAAGGGGTTGCCGAAGTGGCACATAACGAACTGGGTATCCGGATGGTCTGCCGCCACCTCATCCAGGGCCAGGGGGTGGCAGTATTTCAGATGGGCCCGGGAGAAGGCGGTCAGCCCCATGTGAACGGCCACCGGCTTACCGTAACGGGCTGCCAGGCGGTAGATGGGCTGGTACATGGGGTCCGACAGAGCGATCTTGTTGTACCCGGGGTACAGCTTCACGCCGCAGCAGTTGTCCCGCCGCAGGTGCGCCTCCACCCGGTCCGGCAGGTCCGGGATCACCCGGCTCCCGTCCTCCAGCAGGCTGCTGTCCAGGCCCACGCAGTAGTGGAACAGGTCTGTGGGGTAGTCGTGCCGCCGGAGCTCCAGACTGTGATTTCCCATCACCACGCCGTGGGCAATGTGCAGTTCTCCATAGACCTCCCGCAGATGGTCTACGTTGTTGTGATGGCCCACCTGCCGGGCCATCTCCTCGGCAGAATCTTCCGAAAACAGGTGCAGGTGGGCGTCGATGATCTTCATACCCGCAGTTCTCCTTCCAGTTCGCCCCGGTATCCAGCGGAGCGGCGATTTTTCAACACCGCTATTATAACAGAGTTTGCCGCCTTCGCAACCCCCGTATGAAAACGGTTCCCGAAAAAAGCACAGAGGTCAGTGACCTCTGTGCTTTTCCTTTCGACGCGCCTGCCGCAGCTGGAACTTCCGCGCTTCCTCCGCCTCCCGCTGTTGGCGGGTGCGGGCGAGACGGGCCTGCTTCCCCTGCTCCTGTTGGAGCTTCAGGGCCTGCTGGGCCTTGGTGCCGATCCCTGCGGCCTGGGTCATCCGCCGGGCCTCCCGCTGGCGCCGCTTGGGGCTTTTGGGAGGGGGCAGATGCTCTGTCCCTGGCCGGGGCGGGCTGAATCGCAGCGTCCGCCAGTGTTCCAGAAGATAGGCGTAGACCTCCTGGTCCCGGGGCTCCGCGCCGAAGACGATCCGGCAGACGGAGTACTCCGTGTCGTCCTCCCGCTCGTACAGGCCGATCCAGAAGGGATCGTCGAACAGGATGGTGAGCCTGCTTGTGCCCATGCGTGTGTCCTCCTTTAAAGGTCTCGCACAAAGAACGGACAACCAAGGAGGCAGGTTACTGACGGCACATGGGCCGCTCCCGGACTACCAACCGGGACGTGTTTTTATCTTTGCGCTATCAGCATACCACAGCGGGCGCGGGATGGCAAGGCCGGGAGACAAAGCGTCCCTTTTCCCATCAGCCGCGGCGGTCGTATGATATGATAAAAGGGACCGAAACAAGCTGTAAGATTTGATCGCAAACCTTGTGTATATCAGTGAAGGGGTAAATAAGAAGCGAGGTGAAAGCCGATGGATGACACAACAATCGTCCAGTTATACTGGGATCGAGATGGGCGGGCCATCCCCGCCACATCCGGCAAATATGGAAACTACTGTAACTCGATCGCCTGGAACATCCTGGGCAATCGGGAAGACGCCGAAGAATGCGTCAATGATACCTATCTGTGTGCATGGACCTCTATGCCGCCCCACAGGCCCAGGGTTCTGTCCGCATTCCTGGGGAAGCTCACGAGAAACTTGTCCCTGAACCGATACAAGCATCATATCGCGGAGAAACGAGGCGGCGGAGAGGCCCCGGCTGTGCTGGATGAAATTGCGGAGCTCGTATCCGACACGGACAACGTGGAGCGGGCAGTGGACCGCAGGGAACTTGTAAGGGCGATCGACACTTTTTTGGAGAGGCTTCCAGCGGATAAGAGGCGCATTTTTGTCTGCCGGTACTGGTATTTCGATCCGGTTTCCAAGATCGCGTCCCGGTTTGGAATGACGGAGAACCATGTATCCGTAACACTGAATCGCCTCCGGCTGAAATTACACAACTATCTTCAGGAAAGGGGCTTTGACCTGTGAAAAGAGAGGAATTTTGCGAAGTCCTCGGTGACATCAATGAGAACTATGTGAAAGAGGCCGGAGCAAATCCCAAAGCCGAGAAGCGGAGGCAGTTTAAGTGGAAAGTGATCGCGGCCTGTTTATGCCTGCTGCTTGCGGCGCCGCTGACCGTATTCGCCATGGATACCATTCAGTATCATGCGGCAGTGGATTATCTGCGTTCCCTCGGGATCCCCGTTGAAGATCTGAGCGACTACTCCCGCACGGAAATCAAAGAGGCCGTGAAAACGATGGATGCGGGAGAAAGCAGCCTGCTGACGGAAGAAATTCTGAACCTGCTGCCAGATAGCGGAGAACCGATACAAAGGCCAACACAGGTGACATCAGAACAGGTCAGGGAATTGACACCGACCATGACGCGAGAAGAGGTCCTTTCATTTTTGGGCGATACCCAGGACATCGGTTCCGGCATTTACATATATATTTATAAAGTAGACGGAGACGCACTGCTGCGGATCCCGTTTGCAAGTGATGAAGCGCAGCTGGGGGTCACAGGAGAAGAACTATTAAGGACCTTATCCCCGTAAGGGCGCAGGAAGGGCTGATGCGGAAACGTCCCGTTATTTCCACCCAAAAAGGGCGGCCCCTACGACCGCCAGGGGAGCGCGCAGCGACTGCGCATCCGTTGACGGCTGTGCCGCCTTACGGTTGCGGCGTGCCCGATGCGGGCAAGCGGAGCGCGCAGAAAGAGGGGAACCAGCGGAACACTGGTGTCGCAAATGCTGAGAGCGCCGCAGCGCGAGACAGAAAACAGAGGCAGACCGAGGGCGTCCTTACACCCTGATTTTGGTCGGCACTTCGCCGCGGGAATCAACTGCCAAGTCTCTGCGGCACTCCGCCGCGCCCGCCGGGATGCCATCGTAAACCCGCAGGCACCCTCTCATACCGCCCCCCGTACAGCAACTTTGCATGCACGTGCCGGAGCGCGACAAAAGGCGTTCTTTTGGAATGTGCATTGGGACAAGCCGTCATCGCGGCTGAATCCCCCCATGTGGGACCCATAAAAAAGCGGCTGGCCTTCCGTCCAGCCGCCTCGTATTTTCTGGCAGGAAAAATCTCTTAGCTCCGCTGATTCCCCGAATTGGTGGTGTCCTTCAGCAGCACGTCATGGGCTCCGCCCTCCACAATGGAGACGGAGGACACCAGGGTCAACTTGGCCTTCTCCCGCAGTTCCGGGATGGTCAGCGCGCCGCAGTTGCACATGGTGGACCGCACCTTGGAAAGGGTGGTGGCCATGCCGTCCGACAGCTTGCCGGCATAGGGCACGTAGGAGTCCACGCCCTCCTCGAAGGAGAGCTTGGCCGCTCCGCCCAGGTCGTACCGCTGCCAGTTCCGGGCCCGGGCGCTGCCCTCGCCCCAGTACTCCTTCATATAGCTGCCGCCGATCAGCACCTTGCTGGTGGGGGACTCGTCGAACCGGGAGAAATACCGCCCCAGCATACAGAAGTCCGCGCCCATGGCCAGGGCCAGGGTGATGTGGTAGTCCTGGACAATGCCGCCGTCGGCACAGATGGGCACGTAGACGCCGGTCTCGGCAAAATACCGGTCCCGCTCTGCCGCCACATCGATGACCGCCGTGGCCTGGCCCCGGCCGATGCCTTTGGTCTCCCGGGTGATGCAGATGGAGCCGCCGCCGATGCCCACCTTCACGAAGTCGGCGCCGCAATCCGCCAGGAAGCGGAAGCCCTCGCCATCCACCACGTTGCCGGCGCCCACCTTCACGGTGTCGCCATAGCGGGAGCGGATCCAGGCCAGGGTCCGCTTCTGCCACTCGGAGTAGCCCTCGGAGGAGTCGATCACCAGCACGTCCGCGCCGGCCTCCACCAGGGCGGGCACCCGTTCCTCATAGTCCCGGGAGTTGATGCCGGCGCCCACCACATACCGCTTCTGACTGTCCAGCAGCTCCAGGGGGTTGCCCTTGTGGGAGTCGTAGTCCTTCCGGAACACGAAGCTCACCAGATGCCCGCCGGCGGAGACGATGGGCAGGGCGTTGAGCTTGTGGTCCCAGATGATATCATTGGCGGCCTTCAGGCTGGTGCCCTCCGGGGCGGAGACGATTTTCTCCGCCGGGGTCATGAATTCGCTGACCGGGGTGGCCGGGTCCATGCGGCTCACCCGGTAGTCCCGGCTGGTGACGAGGCCCAGCAGCTTTCCGGTGCCGGTGCCGTCATCCGTGACCGCCATGGTGGAGTGGCCGGTCCGTTCCTTCAAGGCCAGCACGTCCGCCAGCGTGTCCCCCAGGCGGAGATTGGAGTCGCTGATGACAAAGCCCGCCTTGTAGTTCTTCACCCTCCGTACCATCTCCGCCTGCTGCTCGATGGGCTGGGAGACATAGATGAAGGCGATGCCGCCCTCCTTCGCCAGGGCGATGCCCATCTGCTCTCCGGATACCGCCTGCATGACGGCGGAGACCATGGGCACGTTCATGGTGAGAGCGGGCTCCTCCCCCCGCCGGTACTTCACCACCGGGGTCTTGAGGGAGACGTTTGCGGGAATGCACTCCGCGGAGGAGTAGCCGGGCACCAGCAGGTACTCACTGAAGGTACGGGAGGGCTCGGAGAAAAAATAAGCCATAGGGCCACCTCATTTCATCAGATTTCAAGTGGAAGCTGGATTTACAGGTCCAGCTGGAAAAACAGTGTGGACTCCACAGGACTGTCGTTGTAGCAGGGGATCTCGTAAAATCCCAGCTGCCGGTAGAGGCGGACGGCATCCTCCAGAACCGGCAGGGTGTCCAGCAGCATACAGCGGTAGCCGATCTGCCGCGCGTCCTCTGTGATCCGGCGGATCAGCTGCCGGGCAAGCCCCCGGCCCCGGTACTGCGGCTGGACGTACAGGCGCTTCATTTCGCATCGCTCGCCGTCCAGCCGCCGCAGGGCGATACAGCCCGCCGCCCGCCCGTCCACCCGGGCCAGGTACAGCCGTCCGTCCGGCGGGGCGTACTTGGCGGCGGGGGCGCGCAGCTCGTCCGCATAGTGCTGGATGTCCAGATAGATTTGAAAAGCTGGGTCGTGCGTCACCAGCATGGCGGTGTACGCCTCAAACAGGGCCCGAACGTCTGAGAGGGCATTATAGGCCGGTTCGATCACAACGGTTGAATCCATATTCAAGCACCTCCCGGCGGATGTTTCAGATATGATACCCGGTTCCGGCCGGTCTGTCAACCGTTAGAGAGAAAAATAGTCCTTTGCGGCATCGAACAGGCCAAGATCGTAATTCCCCGGGATATTTCGGTACAGGCAGGGCCCCACCCGCTCGGCGTGCCCCATCTTGCCGAAGACCCGGCCGTCGGGTGAGGTGATGCCCTCTACCGACCAGACGGAGCCGTTGGGGTTGCCGTCGATATCCATGGTGGGATGGCCGTCCAGATCCACGTACTGGGTGGCGATCTGGCCGTTTTCCGCCAACTGTGCCAAGAGATCCGGCGGGCAGAGGAACCGCCCTTCCCCGTGGGAGATGGGGACGCTGACGATGTCCCCCACCTGGACCTTGGTCAGCCAGGGGGACCGGTTGGAGGCCACCCGGGTCCGGACGATCCGGGACTGGTGGCGGCCGATGACATTGTAAGTCAGCGTGGGGCAGGCGGCATCTGTGTCCCGGATTTCTCCGAAGGGGACCAGCCCCAGCTTGATGAGGGCCTGGAAGCCGTTGCAGATGCCCAGGACGAGGCCATCCCGGTTTTGCAGCAGGTCCATCACCGCGTCTGCGGCCTGGGGGGACCGGAGAAAGGCGGTGATGAACTTGCCGGAGCCGTCGGGCTCGTCGCCGCCGGAGAAGCCGCCGGGCAGGAAGAGGATCTGACTGCTCCGGGCTGCCTGGGCAAACCGGGCGGCGGATGCCGCCACATGGTCCGGTGTCTGATTATTCAGCACCAGGATCTGCGGCTCCAGGCCAGCCCGTAGCGCCGCCCGGGCGCTGTCGTACTCGCAGTTGGTGCCGGGAAACACAGGAATCAGCACCTTTGGCTTTGCCGTGCCTGTCCGGGGAGCGGCGCGGGAGAAGGCCGGGGCCTCCAGTACCGGCACCGGCGCAGGATCGGCAGGGACTCGGCTGGGGTATACATCCTCCAGCACGGACTCGTTCAGGGAGAGCAGCTCGTCGATGGAGACGCTGTCAGCGCCGGTGGTGAGGACCGGCTCCGCCGTGGTGGTGCCCAGCCTGACGGCGCAGAGGAGGTCTGTGTCCTCCGTCAGCTCCGCCACAATGGCGCCAGGGCACGGCAGGTCCCAGGCGATCTCACGCCCCTCGGCCTGAAAGCCGATGGAGTTACCGAAGGACATCTGCATAATCCCCTCGGCGATGCCGTGCTCCACCGCCCAGGCGGAGCACACCCTGCCCGCCCGGCAAAGCTGGTGGAAGGTCTCCCAGGCTTCCCTCTGGCTCTGGGCGCCGCCGTTGGCGGGAGCAAAGAGGTACACCGGATGTCCCGCCTCCTTGAACTCGGGGGAGAGCACCTCCCCGGCCCGGATGGGGGCGATGGCAAAGGAGATGAGGGTGGGGGGCACGTCCAGATCGTTGAAGGTGCCGGACATGGAGTCCTTGCCGCCGATGGCCGCCGCGCCGAAGTCCAGCTGGGCGTCCAGAGCCCCCAGCAGGGCGGCGAAGGGCTTGCCCCAGCGTGCGGGGTCCTCCCGGAGCTTTTCAAAGAACTCCTGGAGGGTGAGGTAGGCCCTTCGATAGTCTGCCCCGGCGGCCACCAGCTTGGCAAGGGAGGTGACCACACCGTTATAGGCCCCCCGGTAGGGGTCCACCGCCATAGCCTCCGGGTCGAAGCCCCAGGCCATAACGCTGGCCTGGTCCGTCTCCTGCCCCGGCAGCACCGGCAGAAGGGCGGCCATCACCTGGGCGGGGGTTCTCTGATTTCTGCCGCCGAAGGGCATCAACACGCTGCCACAGCCGATGGTGGAATCGAACCGCTCCGCCAGCCCTCTGCGGGAGGCGGACGCCAGACTGGAGGCTATGGAGCGGAGGGAGGAGTTTTCGGCATCCTGGGAGACCGGGGACGCGGGAATGGGGGCAGGAACCGCCGCCCGGGCGTGCTTCACGGCGCCGTTGGTGTTCAGGAAGTCCCGGCTCAGGTCCACGATGGTCCTGCCCCGCCAGCGCATCACCATCCGGGGGGACGCCGTCACCACCGCCACGGGGTACGCTTCCAGATTCTCCGCCTCCGCGGCGGCGATGAATCGGTCTGCGTTTGACCGGGCCACCACCACTGCCATTCGCTCCTGGGACTCGGAGATGGCCAGCTCTGTGCCGTCCAGGCCGTCGTACTTCTTCCGCACTGCGTCCAGATCGATATCCAGGCCGTCCGCCAGCTCACCCACGGCCACGGATACGCCGCCTGCGCCGAAGTCGTTGCACCGCTTGATGAGCCGGGTGACATTCCCATCCCGGAACAGCCGCTGGATCTTCCGCTCCTCCGGGGCGTTGCCCTTCTGGACCTCGCTGGCCATGGTGGTGAGAGACTGCCTGTTGTGGCTCTTGGAGGAGCCGGTGGCGCCGCCGATGCCGTCCCGGCCGGTGCGGCCGCCCAGGAGGATCACCACGTCGCCGGGGGCGGGCCGCTCCCGGCGGACGTTGGACGCCGGGGCCGCGCCCACCACCGCGCCGCACTCCAGGTGCTTAGCCACATAGCCCTCGTGGTAGAGCTCCGCCACGTGGCCGGTGGCCAGGCCGATCTGGTTGCCGTAGGAGGAGTAGCCCGCCGCGGCGGTCTGGGCGAGCTTGCGCTGGGGCAGCTTGCCGGACAGGGTCTCCGCCACCGGCGTCCGGGGGTCGCCGCAGCCGGTGAGCCGCATGGCCTGGTGGACGTAGGCCCGGCCGGACAGGGGATCCCGGATGCAGCCGCCGATGCAGGTGGCCGCGCCGCCGAAGGGCTCGATCTCCGTGGGGTGGTTGTGGGTTTCGTTCTTGAACATCAGCAGCCAGTCCTGGGGCTTGTCGTTCACCTGGGCGGCGACATGGATGGAGCAGGCGTTGATCTCCTCACTCTCGTCAATTTCCGGCAGAAGCCCCCGTCGCTTCAGCACCTTGGCGCCGATGGTGGCGATATCCATGAGGGTCTGTGGCCGCTGGGCAGCTTTCTCTGTCCCATAGACCTCCTCCCGGGCGGCCAGATACCGGTTATAGGCGGCCTGGACCGCCGGATCGTTGATCTCCACGTGGTCCAGATGGGTGGAGAACGTGGTGTGGCGGCAGTGGTCGGACCAGTAGGTGTCCACCACCCGGATCTCCGTCAGGGTGGGGTCCCGGCGCTCCGTGTCCCGGAAGTATGCCTGGAGGAACGACAGGTCCTCCAGGTCCATGGCGAGACCCAGCCGCGCCAGCAGGGTATCCAGGCCCGCCCGGTCCAGGGCAGTGAAGCCCGTGACCGTTTCCACGTCTGCCGGGACGGCGGTCTCTGCCGCCAGCCGCTCCGGCAGGTCCAAAGACGCCTCCCGGCACTCCACGGGGTTGAGGACATACCGCTTCACCGCGTCCACATCCGCCGCCGTCAGGGGACCGAAGAGCAGATAGATCCTGGCGGTGCGGACCGTGGGCCGCTCCTCCTGAGTCATCAGCTGAATACACTGGGCGGCGGAGTCCGCCCGCTGGTCGAACTGTCCCGGCAGGGGCTCCACGCCGAAGGCGATGCAGTCCCCGGCGGGCAGGGCTGCGGCAGTATCGTCCACCTGAGGCTCAGAGAACACTGTCCCCACCGCCCGGCGGAAGGCGGCCTCGTCCAGGCCCTCCACGTCATAGCGGTTCAGCAGGCGCAGGTCCTCCAAGGCGGAGACGCCCACCACGGTCTGCAGCTCGTGCAGCAGGCCCCGGGCCTCCTGCCGGAGCCCCGGCTTCTTTTCCACATAGATCCGTCTTACCATCGTATGACCTCCCGGCGCCGGTTGGGCGCTCATCAAAATATGCGTTTCAGTCCGCCAGAGCCGCCAGAGCCCGCTGGCCGATGTCATGGCGCAGGTATTTGCCGTCAAAGTCCACCGCCCTGGCGGCGGCGTAGGCGTCGTGCAAAGCCTGCCGCAAAGTGGGACCGGTGGCGGTGACGCCCAGTACCCGGCCGCCGCTGGTGACCAGCTGCCCATTCTCGTCCAGTCTGTCCCCGGCGTGGTAGATGGTCACGTTTCCCGGTGCCGACGCGGGCAGAGAGATGGGCTTACCCTTTTCGTAGTGCCCTGGATACCCGCCGGAGGCCAAGATCACACAGGCGGCGGAGGCGTGCCGCCACTCCACGGTGAGCGATCCCAGGGTCTCGCTTTCCACCGCCTGCATGACCGTCAGCAGGTCTGTTTTCAGCAGGGGCAGCACCACCTGGGTCTCCGGGTCCCCGAAGCGGCAGTTGTACTCGATGACCTTTGGCCCGTCCGGGGTCAGCATCAAACCGAAGTACAGGCAGCCCTTGAAGGGGCAGCTTTCCGCCCGCATGGCGGCCAGAGTGGGCAGGAAGATGGTGTCCATGCACACCCGGGCGATGTCCTCGGTGTAGCAGGGGTTGGGAGCCACGGTGCCCATGCCGCCGGTGTTGGGGCCAGTATCTCCGTCCCCCGCCCGCTTGTGGTCCATGGAGGACACCATGGGGGCGATGGCGGTGCCGTCGGTGAAAGCCAGGACGCTGACCTCCGGGCCAGTCAAAAACTCCTCGATCACCACCCGGCTGCCGGAGTCCCCGAAGGCCCGGTCCTCCATCATGGTCCTGACGGCATCCTCTGCCTCTTCATAGGACCGGGAGATCAGCACGCCCTTGCCCAGGGCCAGACCGTCCGCCTTGATGACGATGGGGAAGGAGGCGGTTTTCAAATAGGCGAGCGCCGCAGCGGGCGTATCGAACACCTCATATCGGGCGGTGGGGATGTGATATTTTTTCATCAGGTCCTTGGCAAAGACCTTGCTGGACTCGATCCGGGCGGCTCTGGCGTCCGGCCCGAAGCAGGGGATGCCCGCGGCGTGGAGGGCGTCCACACACCCCAGAGCCAGAGGATCGTCCGGCGCCACCACCGCGAACCCCACGGCGTGGGAGACGGCGAAGTCCACAATAGCGCCGATGTCTGTGGCGCTGATCTGCGGCACACAAACGGCGTCAGCGGCGATGCCGCCGTTGCCCGGCAGGGCGTAAATCGTCTCCACCACCGGATTTTCTTTCAGTTTTTTGATGATGGCGTGCTCCCGGCCGCCGCCGCCTACTACGAGAAGATCCATCGAATCGTCCTCCTTGCTTCGTGTATAAAACAGTGTGAAGAGAGACCGGGGAAAACCGGACAGGCTTTCCCGGTTGATTTGCCATCGCAAATCAGAAAAGGAAACTTCATTGCCCCTATCCGGGCCCAGACTCGGCGGACCCGGCGGCAGGATGCCGGACAGGCCCGCTTCTCTTCAAAGACGCTCAGTGGTGGAACAGCCGCATCCCTGTAAACGCCATCACCATGCCGTATTTGTTGGCTGTTTCAATGACATGGTCGTCCCGGATGGAACCGCCGGGCTCAACGATGTACTGGACGCCGGATTTTCTCGCCCGCTCCACATTATCGCCGAAGGGGAAGAAGGCGTCGGAGCCGCATGTGACGCCGGTGAGGGCTGCGATCCAGTTTTTTTTCTCCTCCGCCGTCAGAGGATCGGGGCGCACGGCGAAGGTCTTCTGCCAGATGCCCTCCGCCAGCACGTCCTCATACTCGTCGGAGAGATATACGTCGATGGCGTTATCCCGGTCCGGGCGGCGAATGTTCTCCACGAATTGCAGGCCCAGCACCTTGGGATGGTGGCGGAGCCACCAGGTGTCCGCCTTGGTGCCCGCCAGGCGGGTGCAGTGGATGCGGCTCTGCTGGCCTGCTCCCACGCCGATGGCCTGTCCGTCCTTCACGTAGCAGACGGAGTTGGACTGGGTGTATTTCAGGGTGATGAGGGCCACGATCATGTCCCGCTTGGCCGCTTCCGGCAGGTCCTTGTTCTCCGTGACAAGGTTGGTGAGGAGCGCCTCATTGATCTCAAAGTTGTTCCGCCCCTGTTGGAAGGTGACGCCGAACGCGTCCTTGTACTCCTGGGGGGCGGGGACGTAGTCCGGGTCGATCTGCACGACGTTGTAATTGCCCTTCTTCTTGGTTTTCAATATCTCCAGGGCTTCGTCGGTGTAGCCGGGGGCGATGATGCCGTCGGACACCTCATATTTCACATACCGGGCGGTGGCGGCGTCGCACACGTCGGAGAGGGCCGCCCAGTCCCCGTAGGAGCACAGCCGGTCCGCACCCCGGGCCCGGATGTAGGCACAGGCGATGGGGGAGAGGTCTGCGCCCTCCTCCACAAAGTACATCTGCCGCTCCACATCCCTGAGGGGGTTGCCCACGGCGGCCCCGGCGGGGGACACGTGCTTGAAGGACGCGGCGGCGGGCAGGCCGGTGGCTTCTTTCAACTCCCGCACCAGCTGCCAGGCGTTCAGCGCGTCCAGAAAGTTGATGTAGCCCGGCTTGCCGTTGAGCACCTGGATAGGCAGCTCGCCCTCCTCCATAAAG
>ENA-ORTI01003445-ORTI01003445.1-human-gut-metagenome-genome-assembly--contig:-NODE-3445-length-12266-cov-3.252150_pt1 | contig 12266 bp, 10 predicted proteins | sample MGYA00242071_ERZ509191 | MGnify/ENA primary metagenome ERZ509191 (study PRJEB26280, sample SAMEA2338832) | human gut metagenome | biome: human gut; feature: human-associated habitat; material: faeces...
TTGGCATATTCATGCCAAAACACCTCGCGGGATAGTGGTGTGTGAACAGTAACAATATTTATTCTCCTTTTTCCTCATCAGGATCTTCCTCTATCACAACATCCATGTGGATATTATTCTTTATCGCCTGGTCCACTGTGATATTTGCCAGATTTGTATGCTGATGCTTATCTGCCACCAGCATCTGGATCTCTACTGTTTTTCCTGTCTGAGCAGTGATGATGTCCTGAAGCTCTTTCTTCGCTTCCGAATTGTCCACATAGGACTGCCCCAGAAAATCCTGAAATTCCACATAAAGAACAGGTTCTCCTGTCTCACTGTTATACTTCGGAACAGATTTCTGAAGCATCTGTTTGAACATCCCTGTTGTCTGTCCTGTGATCACTCTCCAGCCTGCCACGATCTTCTGCAAATCTTCCGGTGCCGCTTTCGCCGGTGCTTTGTTTCCCGCCGGCTCCTGAACTGCCCCGGTTTCTGCCGGCATTTTCCCTGAACCCTGCTGCACGATCACCTGCTGTACCGGACGTTCATCCATCCGCTGTTCCAGCACACGCAGTCTGTCCAGAACAGAATCCAGATTAGTCTCCATTGCAGGACGGCACAACTTGATCAGTGCAATCTCCACGAGAACCCTTTTCTGGGTTGCATATCGGATCTGGTTGGACAAATCCGAAAAAATACGGATATACCGCATCAGCGTCTCCACATCCAGCATGGTGCTCTCTTCTTTCAGAAGCTTCATGTTGTCGGATGAGACATCGATCGCTTCCTCCGGATTCTCAGAAGTCTTAACGAGAAGAAGATTTCTCATATACCAGGTAAAATCTCCCACAAACTGGCTCAGTTCCCTGCCTCCTACGATCAGTTCCTCCAGGATATGAATGGAACCTGTCACATCTCCCCGGATCACTTTTCGCAAAAGCTTGCTAAACACTTCGGTGTCAACGGCTCCCAGAACCTCCAGAACTTTATCATAGGTAAGTTCCTGTCCAAGATAAAAAGCAATACACTGGTCGAGAAGGCTGAGCGCATCTCGCATGGAACCATCTCCCGCTTTCGCTACATATCGGACTGCTTTTTCCTCAGCTTCTACACCTTCAACTTTGAGCAGTTCATCCAGTCTGGCCGCGATAGTGTCTATGGTGATCCTGTGGAAATCATATCTCTGGCATCTGGATAAAATCGTAATCGGAATCTTGTGCGCCTCTGTAGTTGCCAGGATAAACATAACATAAGACGGTGGTTCCTCCAGTGTTTTCAGCAGGGCATTGAAGGCACCTGTGGAAAGCATATGAACCTCATCAATAATATATACTTTATATTTACCTTCTGTAGGGCGGTAAGAAACCTCTTCTCTGATCTCACGTATATTATCCACACCATTGTTGGATGCAGCATCGATCTCGATCACATTCATTGCAGTTCCTGCCTGGATTGCCTTGCACATGGCACATTCATTACAGGGGCTGCCATTTACGGGATGCTCACAGTTGACTGCCTTCGCCAGAATTTTGGCTACTGTTGTTTTACCGGTTCCTCTGGTGCCACAGAACAGATACGCATGGCCGATACGGTTATGCTTAATCTGATTTGTCAGAGTAGTCACTATGTGATCCTGACCTTTGACATCCGCGAAATTATCCGGTCTGAACTTTCTGTAAAGAGCAGTGTAACTCATGAGTAAACTCCTATCGTAACTATTCAGCACCCCCACTGTCAGCAGCGCGCCAAATAGTTATCTCTATCTTATTATCACAGCCGCCGCGGAAAAAATTCCCGCGGCGGTCTTTTTTACATCCATATCTTATATGAAAAAGTATCTGTCAGTCAAGTACTGTTTCACTTAATCAGTCACCAAAGCTGATACCGATCTGTTTGGCAGCAACTACAAGCTGATCTTTCGGCGATACCATCTTAAGCTTACCTGCACACTCTTCAAGAGGTACACGTTTAATTTTGCCGTTTACCACGCCGATCATGATGCCATATTCACCATCCATAATCGCCTGCGCTGCACCTGCACCGATTCTTGTGGAAAGAACGCGGTCATACGGACATGGTTCTCCGCCTCTCTGTGTATGTCCCGGAACTGTAACGCGGACTTCGCTTCCGATCTCTTTGTAGATCTGGTCAGCAATCTCATAGGAAACGGACGGATATTTCTTTGCTCGGGCTTCCAGTTTCTCTTTGTATTTCTTTTTAGGAAGTTCTGCGTCTTCTTTGGAAATCGCACCTTCTGCAACTGCAAGGATTGTGAAACGCTTGCCTGCTTTGGCACGTTTCTGGATTGCTGCGGTAACTTTTTTGATATCATATGGGATTTCAGGAATCAGGATGATATCCGCACCGCCTGCAACACCTGCATGAAGTGTCAGACTTCCTACCTTGTGTCCCATGATCTCTACGATAAATACACGTCCATGTGAAGATGCTGTCGTATGGATACAGTCAATGGCATTTGTGGCAATGTTTACCGCACTCTGGAAACCAAAGGTCATGTCTGTGCCATAGATGTCATTATCAATAGTCTTTGGAAGATGGATAATGTTCAGTCCTTCTTCTCTCAGAAGGTTTGCTGTCTTCTGTGTACCATTTCCGCCAAGGATCACAAGGCAGTCCAGGCAGAGTTTATAATAAGTCTGCTTCATTGCTTCAACCTTGTCCAGGCCATTCTCATCCGGGACACGCATCAGTTTGAATGGCTGTCTGGATGTTCCGAGGATTGTGCCGCCCTGTGTAAGGATTCCGGAAAAATCTTTGGATGTGAGCATACGGTATTTACCATAGATCAGTCCTTTATATCCATCATCAAATCCATAAACTTCCAGTTCATCCAAATTGTTACTCAGTCCCTTTACTACTCCTCGCATGGTAGCGTTAAGAGCCTGACAGTCACCGCCACTGGTAAGCATACCTATTCTTTTAATCATGATAGTATCCTCCATTTCTGTGTTTTAAGAATTATCCATATCCATACATACAAGACATGTTGTGTACTCTGGCATATCCATTTCCAGAATAAAGATAGTTTATTTCTGTTTATTATATAATATTTATCGTTTTCATACAATAGTGTTAGAAAAGTTTTAGTTATTATTCACGCACTATGTTCCCAGTAACAAGTTTTACTATAATGATTCACTATTGACAAAACAGCCTCCTGCCTATATAATCAGAAATGCGCAGCCGGGGAGATAGCGGTGCCCTGTACCTGCAATCCGCTACAGCAGGGGTGATGCCAATCCGAGGCTTGTCTCCTGTGGAGCTGCCCTCTATAAGTGGCGTTGACGTTTGGGTCTTACGCAACAGGAATCTGTGAACCGTGTCAGGACAGGAATGTAGCAGCACTAAGCAGAAGCTCTTGTGTGCCGTAAGGGTGCCTGGGCTGAGTTAACTGTAGAGGTAACGTCTGTGGGACCATTCCGAAGTGCGGCGCGCAAAAAAGAATATTCATGATGCAGCTCATCATATAAAAAAGCATTCAGAATTTTATCTGTTGATAATTTTCTGAATGCTTTTCTTATTTTTGTGGTTTACAAAAGTCGATATATTAACAGAAGCAGGAAAGAGCCTTATACAATTTCCATCAGATAAAGAATAATTAATCCTCTACTGCCTGTACCTGACTTTTGTTCTTATATTTCTTCATTACATGAAAATAATAAGGAATCAGTGGGATCAGTGCGGCGATCCATGCGGTCGGGTCAGCCATACAGACACCGGCAAAAGAAGTATGTCCCGCAATCAATACGACAATTCCGGTTCTCGCCACCAGTTCAAATACCCCGCCAAGCATTGGTACAAGTCCATATCCCATTCCCTGCAGAGTATTTCGATAGAGGAAAATACTTCCGAGAAACGGATATGCCCAGAATACTGTCCGGAAATAAGTAACAGACACATTTACTACGTCCTGTTCCGATGGATCTACGAAAAGATATGTCAGATATTTTCCGAAGAAAAACATCAGGAACATAACAAAAACGCTCCATCCCAGGACCATCATCTGCGTGTAACGGACTCCCTGTTTCACACGATCCATTTTTCCTGCGCCCCTGTTCTGACCTACATAGGTTGCTATAGTTGCACCGAAGGCTGTAAATACTGTGGCAAAAATATTCTGGATCTTACCGGCAGCAGAGAATCCGGCCATATGTACAGGTCCGTAAATATTGACCGCACTCTGTACAATAATGGTTCCGATTGCTGTAATCGAAAACTGCAGTCCCATAGGAATTCCAAGCTTCAGAAGTCTGCCGAAACTGTCCCAGCATATCTCAAAATCCTTCCGTTCCAGATGAAGGATCGGAAATCTTTTTACAATATAAATCAGGCAGCACACTGCCGAAATTCCCTGTGCGATCACTGTGGCATATCCGCATCCTTCTACACCCATTCCAAAGGCTACAATAAAAACTACATCCAGAATAACATTGATCACAGCCGAAATGATCAGGAAATACAATGGCGACTTGGAGTCACCCAGCGCACGCAGGAAAGCCGCAAGTGCATTATATGCACCTGTGATAATAAGACCTGCATAAATAATTCCCATATATGCAGTTACATCACCAAATACCTCTTCCGGCGAATTCATCAGATGCAGGATTGGTTTGTTCGCAAGACTGAATCCTATGGTCATGACAATGGAAAATGCAGCCATAAGGTAAATGGACATGGCAACATAATGGCGCATCCTGTCAAACTTTTTCGCTCCGAACATCTGGGCTACGATAATCGCAAATCCACTGCTGAGTCCATTCAGCCAGCCGGTCACAAAAAACATCAGTGAACCGGTGCTTCCGATAGCTGCAAGCGCATTTACTCCGATAAATTTTCCGGCAACAATGGAATCTGCAATATTATAAAACTGCTGAAAAAGATTTCCCAGGCACATTGGGATCATAAATTTTATTATCAGACTCACCGGACTGCCGACGGTCATGTCGTTTGTTGTATCTTTTTTCATTCTTTTTATTCGCCTCTTTTTATTTCTGCCTGTAACATTAATCCTGTTACTTCTATTACTTTTATTACTCCTATTGCCTTTAAGATTCTTCCTGTTTTTGTCTGTCTTTTACTTTTATTGTTCCGGTTCTCCCTCCGGATTTTCCTGTGCAGCTTTAAGGGCTGCCTTTTCCTGCTTCTTTTTCTCACGAAGCTTTCTGAAAAACTCAGACAACATAGAAGAACATTCCTCTTCCAGAACTCCCTGTATAATCTTTACCTGATGATTAAATCCATCCACCTGCAAAAGATTCATCACAGAACCTGCGCAGCCCGCTTTGGCATTCATACAGCCGATCACTACTTCATCTATTCTGGACTGGACAAGTGCCCCGGAGCACATCTGGCATGGTTCCAGCGTCACATACATAGTGCATCCCTCCAGCCGCCAGTCTCCAAGTTTTTTACTGGCTTTGCGGATTGCATTCAGTTCTGCATGGGAGAGTGTATTTTTATCTGTGTTTCTTCTGTTATATCCACGTGCGATGATCTTACCCTCATGCACGATCACACAGCCGATTGGCACTTCTTCCAGAGCTTCTGCCTTCTTCGCCTGACGGATAGCTTCTTTCATAAAACGTTCCTGATCTGTCAACTTTTCTTTTCCTTTCTGCTGTTGCATCACTACCAGAATAGCAAAAAGAAAGCCTGAAAACCAATTGGTTTCAGACTTCCTATGCGTAGTCGAAGCGACGGGATTCGAACCCACGACCTCTGCGTCCCGAACGCAGCGCTCTACCAAACTGAGCCACGCTTCGTCAATGCAAGTGCTATTATATTAATAAAATCGCAGTTTGTCAATAGATTTTTTCAAATTTTTTTAATTTTTTCGAATATTTTCTTCTGATGGTCATATACATTATTGAATCTGGTTTTACGGAGGAAGGATTTTGGCTGGATATCGGCGTTTTATCGCATATGTATATGACTATGAAAGCGGAAAGAAAGGCAGCAATTGCGGATTTATTAAAGTTGAAGTAAAAGATCAGCAATGTTCTGTTGAGATTCATCTGCATTGTCCGGGGCTGCCTGAAAATGTAAAATGCAATATTTATGGATTTACACGAAAGGATGGCCTGATCAACGGAATTCTTCTGGATACCTGCGAGACAGAAAAAGAAACTGTAGAATGCCTGATCATAACAGATGCAACAGATATGAATGACTCCGGCGTTGCAATGGGTAAGTTGGGCGGAATGATCATTACTTCAGATACCGGCGGATTCTTTGGTACTGAATGGGACGATCAGCCTATACGTCCGGAGAATTTCCATGAAATAAAAGCTATGCCTGCCGCAGATATTCCTGAATCTGTGAAAATCACCTCACAAAAACCCGAAATTCCGGCAGGTATGGTATTACAGGAAATGCCCGAAGAACTTGAAGATATTTCAGAAAAACCCGAAGATACCTCGCTTACAAAAGTTCCTGACGATTCTTTATCAATTGAACCGTCTGCCAACATTCCGGCTCAGGGAACATCTGATAACAAGCCAGGAACAGAGTCATCCTATATCTCAGATAATACTGTTGAAGATTCCAATAGTTCTGAAAATGCCGGCAATCCTGTCCCGGAAAGAAATGCAGAAAACAGAAAAACCTCTGCCGAATTTTCCCCCTTCTCCGATGGCGAACTGATTTCTGCATGGAAGATACACCTTGATGACCTGAAGCATTTTCCGCGGCATTACTGTGCACTGCGCAATAACCGTTTTCTCCAGTATGGGCATTATAATTTCGGATATTTGCTTTTAGGACAAAGAAATAACGGACAGTATATCCTCGGCGTTCCCGGCGTTTATAATCAGCAGGAACGCTTTATGGCAAATATGTTTGGCTTTCCTTACTTCAAAGAAAGTGGCTATATAGAGATTCCAAAAATGCGCGGCGGTTACTGGTATCGTTTAATCGATGCCCCGGATTCCCACAGATAAAATCGTCTTTTGAAGAATCTTCTGAAAATTCTGAAGTTCTTCAAAAGTATAGCTTCCATATCCAGGCCTGAGGACTCCATCTGAGTCCTTATAAGCCTGCAGATAATATTCTTTCGCTCCTGCCAGCCACCCAGCGATTTCTTCAAAATCCTTCTGCGTATGCAGTTCCCGTACTACTGTTGTTCTGAATTCATAGTCCAGATTCCCATGCAGCAGAAAATCTGCTGTCTCAAAAATACTGTCCATATCAGGCTTTTCTATTCCGGTCAGACTTCCATAGTTATCCGGACAGGCTTTGATATCCATAGCTACTTTATCGATCAGTCCGGCTTCTGCCAGATGTTTTACAATCTTCGGACGTGAGCCATTGGTGTCCAGTTTAACAGCATAGCCCAGCTCTTTGATTTTTCCCAGAAATTCCTCCAGACCATCTGACAGTGTAGGTTCCCCTCCTGAAATGCAGACACCGTCCAGAATCCCCTTTCTTTTTTTTAAAAAAGTCAAAAGTTCCTCCTGACTGTAATCCGGCTGTTCTCCGGGAGCCACAACCAATATACCATTCTGACAGAACGGACAGCGGAAATTGCATCCACCCAGAAATATAGTACTGGCTACCTTTCCCGGATAGTCCAGCAATGTCGTTTTATTAAAGCCACAGATTCTCATTGTTTATCTCCATTCTAATTATATTTTACCGTATATAAATCTGATATATCATTTTATCATCAGGCATCTGAATCCTCAAGTTAGACCACCTATGTTATAGCAATCCGGGCAAAAATCCGAAAAAAAGAACCCTGTTTTACCAGAGTTCTTAATCACATTATTGTTTTGTTATCAGTTCAACTGATAAACCTCAGCAGACTGAAGTCCGAAGCTTAATGCTTCTGAATGGCTGTCACAATAAATATCAACATGTCCATAAGGTGTTCCCAGATCCTCTACTGTGTATACATTTCCGTTGATCAGAAGCTGTGTTCCAAAGGGTACTCCCGCCATAGCTACAGTACGTCCTGCTGTCGGAACTGTTCCGCTGGCTGTCAGGTTACCTGCTGTACCGCAGCACTGTGCACAGTTGCAATATGCAGTTAGTGTAAAGTTACCAAGGTATTTTCCCTGACCGGAAGAACTGTCTGAGGATGTCTGGCTGTCAGATGTATCTTCTGATTCATTGCTGTCAGAGTCTCCCTCATAGAAATCTGCATCGTTCTCTTCGTATGTATCTTCATCAGTAGAATCCCCTGAATCTTCAGACGTATCCTCAGATTCTTCAGTCTCCGAAGAATCCTGACTGTCCGAAGAGTCTTCCTCATAAGAATCTGTATCTTCTTCATAATCATCAGAACTCTCTTCTGCATCCTGTTCCTGTGCCGCTGCCGCCTCTGCTTCGGCCTGTGCCTGCGCTGCCTCTCTGGCTGCTTTTTCCTCTTCTGCCTGCTGTACAAGCTGAGCAATGCTGTTATCTGCATTGTTGATTTCTGCAGTCAGTGCTGCTGCTTCTTCCTGGCTTGCGCTGATCTGGCTTACATAGGAAGATATGTTATCACTTGTGCTTGCTGCAAGATTCTGAACCTCCTGCTGTTTGGCCGCTCTCTCTTCAAGAAGCTGATCAATAGCAGCCTTCTCTTCCTCAGCAGTTGTTTCCTGATCTTTGATAGTGTTCTGAAGGTTCTCGCATTTCTCCAGCATAGTCCTGTCATACTGGGAAATCTTCGCAACACTCTCTGCATTGTTGAGGAACTCAGAAAGATCCTTAGATGACAGCAAAGTCTCTAATGCAGATGTACCGCCATTCTCATACATATACTGGATGCGGAGCTTCATATCATCATATTGTTTATTTAATGCCTTCTTGGCTTTCTTTAATTCTGTGTGAAGCTGTTTCAGCTCATTCTCTTTCTCTCCGGCCTGTATGCTGAGTTCAGAAATTGCATTAGTCAGGTCTTCATACTGTGTATTCAAATCAGACAGATAGTTCTCCAGCTCCTGCTTCTTGCTCTGAAGGCTGTCAATATTCGCCTGTGTCTGGGCAAGTCCGGCTTCTGCCTGCTGTTTCTGAGCCTGCATATCAGCAATCGCATCTTCTGTTGCATATGCAGTTGTTCCCATGGAAAAAGTAAGCATTCCGGCCAGCAGTAATGAAAAAACTTTTTTCTTCATAAATTAATCACCTTTCTCGTTAATCTGAAACCCAGTATATCATATTTCGTAAAAAAATCAACACTTTTTATTAATTTATGTAATAATTATGTAACATTTTATCTTCACTAATGCTCAGCAAAAAACAGGCACTGCCCCTTTTTCAGAGACAGTGCCTGTGCTTCTTATCTGTTTACAGTTCTTTATTCACCGGTTATTCCGCAGCTGCAGCTTCTTCCGGTTCCGCATCCATAACTTCCTGGAACTTGTCCAGAATGATCGTCTGGATCCTGTCACGTGTTGCAGAATTGATCGGATGTGCAATATCACGATATTCTCCGTCTGTTGCCTTACGGCTTGGCATAGCGATAAATAACCCTTTTTCTCCTTCAATCACCTTGATATCATGTACTACAAATTCATCATCGATCGTTATGGAAACAACCGCTTTCATCTTTCCTTCTTTTGCTACCTTCCTCACACGCACGTCAGTAATATTCATGATACAAATTTACTCCTTTCGATTTACCGAATCTATCCGGCTGTTTTATTTACAGTATATATCTGTCATTTTTCTCCACGACGATCTTCACTTCACCGTCGCCGCAGTAATACGAATTTGCACGAATAGTATCCCGGCTTTCAACAATGCAGTTCTCAATATGAGTATTATCTCCCAGATATACATTGTTTAAAATCACAGAGTTCTTGATCACGCAGTTATTTCCTACAAATACGTCTTTAAAAAGAACGGAATTCTCCACCGTACCATTGATAATACATCCGCTGGCAACCAGGCTGTTCTTCACCTGTGCTCCCGGATTGTATTTTGCAGGAGGCAGATCATCAATCTTTGTCTTAATTGTCGGTTCCTGTTTGAAGAAATAGTTTCTGATCTCCGGTTTCAGGAAATCCATATTTGTCTTATAATAAGAATCTACTGTTGCAATATTTCTCCAATATGTATCAAGCTTATAACCGTAAATCTTACGGACATTTCTATAACGAACAAGTACATCCTGTACAAAATCGTGTCTGTCTTCTCTTGCACAACGCTCAAGAATCTCAATTAAATGGCGTCTTCTGATTACATAAACACCGATAGATACGTTATTAGAGGAAGCAACGAGTGGCTTCTCTTCAAATTCTACGATTCTTTCGTTCTCATCTAACTTAAGAACACCAAAACGTGTCAGATCATCATCTGTATCTTTCAGTGTTGTGTAAACGACAGTAATATCTGCGTTCTTAGCGATATGAGCTTCAAGAACCTTACCGTAATCCATCTTGTATACGCCATCACCTGTTGCAATAATTACATAAGGCTCATGGCTCTTCTTAAGGAAATCAATGTTCTGATAAAGAGCATCTGCTGTTCCCTGATACCATGAGTTATTGTTCTTTGTAACAGTAGGAGTGAAGACATAGAGTCCTCCCTGCTTTCTTCCGAAATCCCACCATTTACTTGAGCTTAAATGTTCATTTAAAGAGCGGGCATTAAACTGTGGTAATACCGCTACTTTAGATACACGTGAATTGCTCATATTACTTAATGTAAAATCAATTGCACGATAGCTTCCTGCTACTGGCAGGGCTGCAATCGCACGTTTATCGGATAATCTTCCAATTCTGTTATTATTACCACCTGCTAAAATAATACCTATAGACTTCATTTATGTCACCTGCCCTCTACTATCTGATAATGGATTCGCCGCTTGCCAGAATTCCGTCTGGATAATCTTCTGCTGTTGTCTTTCCTACGATTGCGACATTCTTACCGATCTTAACGTTGGCCGGGATAACAGAACCTTCACCTATAGTAACTAAGCCGCCACTATAAACCTTAGGTTTATACTTGTTCTCTGCTTCTTCAAATACACCAAGCTCTGCGTTCTCTCCGACTTCTACGCTCTCTGCAATGATAGACTTCTCAATCTTAGCACCCTTCTTGATCACGGTATTATTCATAATAATAGAGTTCGTAACTACAGCACCTTCCTCAATGACAACACCAGCTCCGATTACAGAGTTGGAAATCTCACCGTAAACTTCTGTTCCGTCTCCGACGATGCAGGCATTTACCTTAGAGTCTGCTGAGAAATACTGTGGTGGAATAACGTCTGTCTTTGTATATATTCTCCAGAACTCTTCGTAAAGGTTAAATTCTGGGATAATATCGATTAATTCCATGTTCGCTTCCCAATATGCGGAAAGTGTTCCTACGTCCTTCCAGTAACCCTGGTAGTTGTAAGCCATAATCTTATCACCGCGCTGGTGGCAGTAAGGAATTACATGCATACCGAAGTCACAGCCAGGCTGTTCGGATAAAGTTTCCAGAGCTTCCTTTAATACTTCCCAGTTAAAGATGTAAATACCCATGGATGCTTTATTACTTCTTGGGTTCGCTGGTTTCTCTTCGAATTCGAGAATCTGATTATTCTCATCTGTGATTACCAGACCAAAACGGCTGGCATCTTCCCATGGTACTTCATATGTAGCCAGTGTGATCTGGGCGTTGTTCTTCTTATGGAACTCAAGCATCAGTTCATAGTCCATCTTATAAATATGGTCACCACCAAGAATAATTACATAATCTGGATGATAATACTCCATGAATTCCATGTTCTGATAAATCGCGTTCGCTGTTCCTGTGTACCAGTCAGTATTCTGGCTCTTCTCGTATGGAGGCAGAATAGAAACACCACCTATATTACGATCCAAATCCCAAGGAATACCGATACCGATGTGCTGGTTCAGTCTTAATGGCTGATACTGGGTAAGAACACCTACTGTGTCGATTCCAGAGTTAATACAGTTACTTAACGGAAAATCAATGATTTTGTACTTTCCGCCGAATGCTACTGCCGGTTTCGCTAATTTTGAGGTTAGTACGCCAAGACGGCTTCCTTGTCCACCAGCTAAGAGCATTGCTATCATTTCTTTTTTTATCATAATAATCACCCCTTTGTCACATAATACTTATTATAGCACTGAAATTCCCAAATGGAAAGCAGTTTAGCACAAAAAACAAAATATATTTTTTATTTTTTTATATATTTTGTATCGTCCATATGGTTATCTTTTACATTTAAATGTAGAAATCCCACGAAAACAATAGGACATTATAATGAAAAGTGCCCTATTACTGGCTGTTTTGGGAATTTTTCAAGATACCCTGGTACCCTT
>ENA-ORTI01003464-ORTI01003464.1-human-gut-metagenome-genome-assembly--contig:-NODE-3464-length-12197-cov-2.420030_pt1 | contig 12197 bp, 11 predicted proteins | sample MGYA00242071_ERZ509191 | MGnify/ENA primary metagenome ERZ509191 (study PRJEB26280, sample SAMEA2338832) | human gut metagenome | biome: human gut; feature: human-associated habitat; material: faeces...
ATATGAAGAAAAATAAAACAATCGTTATACAGATCATTGTGCTGAGCATTCTGATCCTTATACTGATCGTCTGTGGGGTGAGTATCTTTGGCAGACAGAGTAAAATCGGAGCAGAAGAGACAACAGAAAAAACGGAGCCAACGGAGGTACCAGTTCCGACCGTGACTCCGACAGAAACACCAGAAGAACCGTCCCCAACACCAACGGAGGCTCCGGAAGAAAAAAAAGAAGCTGCTACACAGACCGGGGAGGTGGCAGGACCGCCACTGGCACCGGAGACAACGCCAACACCTCAGACAGAAGAGAACGGTGCACTTACACCCGGAGAAACAAGTGCGGGAATTACAGATCTGGCAGTGAAGGAAATTGTAGATCCGTCACAGATTTCCGCAACGGATCTGGATAAATATTTTCAGGCATATGAGATCGTGGAGGGCGATGAGATCTACAACCGTATCATCGGGAAATCTTACTATGCCAATGATTATGTCGCATTATCGGATCTTCGGTATCTGAAAGTCCTCCACTATAATTTTGAGGGACAGGTACAGGTTGGAGAATTGATCGTAAATGCTCAGATTGTAGATGATTTTCTCAGTGCATTCAAGCAGTTGTATGAAAACCAATATCAGATCCAGGAGATGGTCCTGATCGACAATTACTGGGCAGGAGATGGTGACAGCAGCGATTACAACTCCATAGAACACAATAATACTTCCGCATTCTGTTTCCGAAACGCCACAGGTAGCGGAAATCTGTCAAAACATGCGTATGGACGGGCTATCGATATTAATTCCCAGCAAAATCCATATGTAACATATAACAACGGCTATGGTAGCTGTGCACACGGAAATGCCCAGCAGTATCTGGATCGATCCAGCGGTCTGCCTCATGTGATCACCCATGATGACATCTGTTATCAGATCTTTACACAGCTTGGCTTCACCTGGGGAGGAGACTGGGGTAATCCAAAAGACTTCCAGCATTTTGAGAAAAGTGCAAATTAGTCTGAAAAAACAGAGAAAAATTTTGGATTGAGATGCTGTGAAAAATATGTTATACTGATTTTATGACTTTTTTTAGAGATAAGATGGATACTGGGAGGAATAGAGAATGGGCAGAATCGCCATTGTGACAGACAGCAACAGCGGTATCACACAGGCACAGGCCGAAGAGCTTGGCGTTTATGTGATACCGATGCCGTTTTATATTAATGAAAAAATGTATCTTGAAGGTGTAACTCTCACACAGGAAGAGTTTTATGAGAAGCTTAAGAAGGATGAACCGATCTCCACATCTCAGCCAAGTCCGGCTGATCTCTGTGATCTGTGGGACAAGCTTCTGAGAGATTATGAGGAAATCGTTCATATTCCGATGTCAAGCGGATTGAGTGCATCCTGTTCTACTGCAATGGGACTGGCTATTGATTATAATGGTCGTGTTCAGGTAGTGGACAATCAGCGGATTTCCGTAACACAGAGACAGTCTGTAATGGATGCTAAGATGCTTGCCGAGGCAGGAAAAAGTGCCGCAGAGATCAAAAAGATCCTTACAGATCAGAAACTCGATTCCAGTATTTATATCACACTTGACACCCTGAAATATCTGAAAAAAGGTGGCAGGATCACACCGGCAGCAGCAGCCATCGGAACGGTTCTGAACCTGAAGCCTGTACTTCAGATCCAGGGAGAGAAGCTGGATGCCTACGCCAAGGTCCGTGGCAAGAAGCAGGCCAAACGTGCCATGCTGAAGGCAATGAAGAATGATTGGGAAACACGTTTTAAGGAATACGCATCTGACGGTGAGATGTGTCTTCAGGCTGCTTATACAGGAAATCTGGAAGAAGCAGAAGAATTTAAAAAAGAGATCCAGGAGGTATTTCCGGGAATGGAGATACATATGGATCCCCTTTCCTTAAGTGTTGCCTGCCATATCGGTTATGGTGCCCTTGCAGTCGCATGTTCAAGAAAAGTGACGTTATAAGCATAAAATACAGAAACAAAGATATGAGGAGTTTGAAACATGAAGAAGATTATGGAACAGATGGCGGAAGAACTTTCCGCAGCATTTGAAAAAGCAGGTTATGATCCGTCTTACGGAAAAGTTACTGTTTCCAACAGACCGGACTTATGTGAATATCAGTGTAACGGTGCCATGGCAGGAGCCAAAACATACCACAAGGCTCCGTTTATGATCGCGGATGATGTGGTAGCACAGCTCTCAGACAGCCGGATCTTTTCCAGAGCAGAAGTTGTAAAGCCTGGATTTATCAACTTGGATGTGAAGCCGGAATTCGTTGCGGAATATATGAATAAGATGGCAGAAGATGAGAAGCTTTCCGTTGAAACTGCCAAGAACCCGAAGACGATCATCATCGACTACGGCGGACCAAACGTAGCCAAACCCCTTCACGTAGGACATCTCCGTTCTGCGATCATCGGCGAGAGTATCAAGCGTATCGGACGTTTTGTAGGACATAAGGTCATCGGCGATGTGCATCTTGGAGACTGGGGCCTTCAGATGGGACTGATCATCACAGAGCTGAAACACCGGAAACCGGAGCTGGTATATTTTGATGACAGCTTTACAGGTGAATATCCCACAGAAGCACCATTTACTATCAGCGAACTGGAAGAGATCTATCCATGTGCCAGCGGCAAGTCCAAAGAGGACGAGGCTTATCGTAATGAGGCACTGGAGGCAACACATCTCCTTCAGCAGGGCAAACCTGGATACATGGCTCTCTGGAACCACATTATGAATGTATCTGTAACAGACCTTAAGAGAAACTACGCAAACCTGAACGTAGACTTTGACCTCTGGAAAAAAGAATCCGATGCACAGCCGTACATTCCGGATATGGTAGAGGATATGAAGAAACGTGGATTTGCCTATGAGGATCAGGGTGCTCTTGTTGTAGATGTAAAAGAAGAGAGCGACACCAAGGAGATCCCTCCGTGCATGCTTCTGAAATCTGACGGAGCTTCCCTTTATACGACCACAGACCTTGCTACCATCGTAGAGCGTATGAAACTTTTCCAGCCGGATGAGATCCTTTATGTTGTAGATAAACGTCAGGAACTCCACTTTATTCAGGTATTCCGCTGCGCAAGAAAGACCGGTCTTGTAAAACCGGAGACCAAGCTTTCCTTCCTTGGTTTTGGTACCATGAACGGAAAAGACGGCAAGCCTTTTAAGACAAGAGAAGGCGGCGTTATGCGTCTGGAAAATCTGATCGCAGATATTGATGAGGAAATGTACCGCAAGATCGTGGAGAACCGTAGTGTAAAAGATAAAGATGCCAAAGAGACTGCCAAGATCGTAGGACTTTCCGCAATCAAATACGGCGATCTTTCCAACCAGGCAACCAAGGATTATATCTTTGATGTAGACCGCTTTACTTCCTTTGAGGGAAATACAGGTCCGTACATCCTTTATACCATCGTGCGTATCAAATCCATTCTCAACCGCTATGTACAGGAGGGAGGAGATTTAAGCGCAGGTAAGATCCTTCCGGCAGTTAATGCCAGCGAGAAGAACCTGATGCTTCAGCTTTCCGGCTTTGCAGCAATGGTTGAGAATGCTTTTGAGGAGAAAGCACCCCATAAGATCTGTGCGTATATCTATGAGGTATCCAACGCATTCAACAGCTTCTATCATGAGACAAAAATCTTAAGCGAAGAAGATCAGGCACAGAAGGAATCTTTCCTTCAGCTGCTCCAGCTTACAAGAAGAGTGCTTGAAACAAGCATTGATCTTCTTGGATTCTCTGCACCGGATCGTATGTAAAGTACAGTTTTGAAGATCCAGGTATAAGCATTATAAATAATGACAGCCCGCCAGGATACAGGGACAGGAAGAAAATTTTTTGTCAGCTGTATCCGGCGGGCTGTTTTTTTATTCTGTTTTTATTGGGTAAAAGCTCTTTGCAAAAGAAACATGACATGCTATAATGAAATCCATCCTGAATGAATATGAATCGTACATGTTCGTTTGCGGTTATTTGTCTAATTTTATTTATCTCAAACCGGAATTCACCGGATTATCCCAAATCAATAAGAAACGTAATTATAAATATTGTCTGACAGAAATGAGAGGAAGGTGATCTGTCTGATCGGAACGATACTGAAAGAACGTTATTACGTTATAGAACGGATTGGACATGGCGGAGGCGGAAGTCTGTATCTGGCCAGGGACATGGAACTCGGTATTTTTCGCGCTGTGAAGGAAATACCCATCATAAAGAAAAAAGAAGTTATGCTAATGCAGCGTCTGGATCATCCTGCAATCCCAAAGATTGTAGATTGTGTGGAAACAGAAGAAGATTGCTATCTGATTATGGAGTATATTAAGGGGCAGTCTCTGGAAGAAATTCTTTGTTCAGAAAAAAATTTTTCCATACAGGAAACGCTTGCAAGAGGAAAGGAGATTACCAGAGTACTGGAATATCTCCATAACCGTAAACCGCCGGTCTGCTACGGAGATCTGAAACCGGGCACCTGTATCTGGTCGATCTTGGAAGCGCCATGTTCGATCATGGAAAAAGAAAACGGATCTGTGAAGGAACGAAAGGATATGCGGCACCGGAGCAGTATCAGGGTTACTTAAGCCCCAGAAGTGATATTTATGCCCTGGGAAAAACCATGGAAAAGCTTTGTGGAAAAAAGAAATGGCAGTGGTTTTTATATCCGGATTTTTTCTGGCTTCTGTTCCGATGTACCAGAAAACAGGAAAAATACAGATATTTGGATATGTCAGCAGTTCAGAAAAGAATCCAGAAACTGGAAATCCGATATCGAACAGTTACCTGGCGAAAACGTTTTCTGGAAGCAGTTGCTGCAGGGGTTCTGATAGGAATATTGTTTCTGACAGCTGGATTACTGAAACGGGAAGAGTTTTCTGTGGCGATTTCAGAAGTAACAGATCTGTATTACGAGGCCAGACAGTATCCGGAAAACTCGGGGGAACGGAAAAAGTACTGTGCAACAGCGGAAAAGAAACTGCAGGATTTAAGCAGGAATTATAGGGAAAAAGAACAGCAGCGCCGTATTGAGCTGTTGCTGGCATGGAATGCGGAGTTTTTGGATGAAACGGAAAAAGCGGCTTTGTATTATGAAAATCTTCTTCTGTATGATGCGGAATATCGTGTGGCTTATGGAGAGTATGGAATGTTTCTTCTTCGAATCGGTCAGAAAGAAGCCAGCCAAAAGCTGTGGAAAGATTACAAAAAGAAAGAAAAAACAGAATTGCTGGAGGAAGGCGAAAGCAGGAATCTGAAACTTTGGGAGGAGATCAATGAGAAAAAATGATCAGCGAAAATCGAAAAAAAACGGAAAATCCTGTGGGAGAATCTGTCCTGCTGTTTTGTCGCTGCTGATTTTATGCAGCTGGATGATCAGTTCCATTCTCGTTTATGGATTTGATATGTCGGAGATGAATAGTCTTGATACCGGTGGATTTGATATGGATGTGGGAGAAGGAACCGGACAGCTGCCGGAAGACTGGGAAAAAAGTTATGGAGGAACAGAAAAAAATGACGGTAATGAGAACCGGGAAGATGAAAATCTGATGGAAGATTCCTCTGTTTGGGCAGGAACAGAAAATGGACAGGAGGATTCAGCGCGATGGAGTTCGGACTTCCAGGCAGAAGAAGTACATTCTCCGGAAGAGAACTCTGTGGGAAACGGAAATACTGCAGCAGAAAATTCCGGTGGCAGCGAAGAAAGATACGAATTTCAGGAACCGGATATTCGGGAAAATGAAAATCCGGGGATAACTATTGTGAATGAAGCAAATCTTACGGAAACGCCGGTACCAACAAAAACGCCAGTGCCGACAAAATCACCGGTTCTCACACAGACATTGGCGGCAAGTCCATCTGCAATACCGACTCCGGGATTAATTCGAAAACCGGCTTCAGGTGCATCAAAAAAAGCAAAGGACCAGAATCCGGCATTATCTTACTACCAGACAGAACCAACAGAAATGCCTGATAAAGAGAAAAAAGAGCAAAAACCAACGATTCATACAAAAACAGATGGCAACAGGATTCAGATAGAAATCCGCCCGGATATTCCGTTTCAGATCCTTTCATTTCGGATCAACGGAAAAGAGTGCGATTTTTACTGGCATGGGAAAAAACTTCTGGCAGAATTACCGGAAAAAACCAGGAAACCCTGGAAAGCAGAACTTCTGGGTTTTGTGAAATCCGGGAAGCTGTATTATGAAAGCATGGACTTAACAGAAAAACAGTGATACAATAGGCATACTTACTGATTTTTTACACAACAGGAGGAATTTATGTATAAGGCAATCTTTTTTGACCTGGACGGAACGCTGACAGAATCCGGAGAGGGAATTACAAAATCTGTACAGTATGCACTGGAGAAACTTGGTGTTTCAGCGCCGGATCTGGAGCCGCTGAAAGTTTTTGTGGGACCGCCACTTCTGGATCAGTTTATGAAATATGCGGGATTTGATAAAGAGACAGCGCAGAAAGGAATCGAATACTACAGGGAACGGTATTCCGAAAAAGGAATGTATGAGAATACAGTTTATCCAGGCGTGGAAAATGCCCTGGCGGAGCTGAAACGCCGTGGCTACCGGCTGGCAGTAGCTTCTGCGAAACCTACTTTTTATGTAACACAGATCATGGATCATTTTAATCTGAGCCGTTATTTTGAAGTGATCGCGGGAACAGATCTCAATGGGTCGAAAGTTTCCAAATCCCAGGTGATCGAGGAAGCTCTGGAGAGAATGAATCTTTCCGATCACCGTGACCAGGTGATCATGGTGGGAGACCGGGAACATGATATTCTTGGAGCCAGACGATGTGGGATCCAGTGTGTGGCGGTATCTTATGGATATGGCAGCAGAGAAGAACTGGAAGCGGCCCAGCCTCTTCAGATCGTAGCTTCTGCAGATGAGCTTCTGAATTTTTTCGACTGACCCCTCTGCATAGACAGAATATTTTTCGACTGGTGTGGAGGGAACTTTATCCGGTAGGAATCCATTATCTTATCGGACAGATCCTGGGAAGTGCCGTGCTTCTCTGGCTGGTGGATCATGTCAGCAACGCACAGGAATCCTATTACAGTTATACTCTGGTGATCACCGGACTTACCGGAGTGCTGGTTATGTTTCCGGCAGTATATTTTTACCGGAAAGACCGCATAGGAAGGCTGATCGGTGGGTTAACTTCTATTGAAGAGCAGAGGCTTTCTGTTCCTGAAATGCTGCTTCTTCTCGGGGCAGGAGCAGGATTTGCCCAGTATGCCAATGTGCTGGTGGCGATCTTGCAGAACTGGATCTCGTCCAGTTACGGGGAGACCATGACGAAGATCACTTCAGGGAAAAGCCTTTTTATGATGGTCTTCTGGATGGGAATCGTAGCGCCTGTCGCGGAAGAAATGATCTTTCGCTGGCTGGTTTATCTCAGGCTTCGGGATCATTTTTCCGTACTGGTTTCCGCTGTGATCTCTGCCGCGTTTTTCGGGATCTATCATGGAAATGTCCTGCAGGCTGTGTATGCGTTTATCCTGGGAGCTCTTTTTGCGTGGTTTCTGGAGATGGGCGGCAATAAGTGGACCAGTGTGCTGATGCATATCGGGGCCAATACCTGGATCCTTATTTTCAGTGAATATGCCCAGACGCTGGTGGAAAAAACAGGAGCAGGAAGTCTTCTGATGATCTATGGGATCTTCGCAGTGGTGATGATCGGAGGATATCAGTATTTTGTACGCAGAGGAGAAAAGCGTGGTTACCGGGCTGTTTAACCAAATCAAGCAAGTAGCGAAGCGGATTGCGAATATCCGCTTGACCCGAATGGGGATTGCAAATATCCCCCTGACCCCGGATCAGACAGGGTGAAATATAAATAACTGCTTCGCAGAGAATCTGTAGTGGGATCATAGTAGAAGTGATGCCGCTGCAGATTCTTTTTTTTATGAAAAATACAGGAAGTCTTTTACGGGGAATAAGTTTATACAGATTTTATATTTATTTAAGAGACCATTTCTTGTACAGGCGGGTATCACGTGCTATCATAACTGTATTAAAAGAATTAATACACTTAATACACAGATTACAGAGAAAGGAGCGTCGTATGTTATTCTTGGACTATCAGGACAGCCGTCCCATTTACGAGCAGATCGTAGAGAAATTCCGGATGCTGATCCTGTCAGGAGCTGTGGAGCCATCTTCCAAGATGCCGTCTGTGCGGCAGCTGGCCGTGGAATTATCCATCAATCCCAATACCATCCAGCGGGCATATATGGAACTGGAGCAGCAGGGGCTGATCTATCCGGTGAAAGGAAAAGGCAGTTTTGTCACAGACAGCAGCAGGATCAGGCAGATCGGTATGGAAGAAACCTTAAGTGAGCTGAAAAAGATCACAGAAAAGGGAATGGCTCTGGGAGTAGGGGAGGAAGAAATGATCGGTGTGATCCGCTTATGCTATAAGGAGGGAAACAATGATTGAGATAAAAAACTGCAGCAAAGCTTTTGGTAAGATACAGGCAGTAAATAAGGTCACCATGGATATCGGGGAACGGGAGGTTTTTGGACTGATCGGTTCCAACGGTGCGGGAAAAAGTACTCTGCTCCGTATCATGGCCGGGATCATCCGTCAGGACAGAGGAGAGGTGCTGATGGATGAAGAACCGGTTTTTGAAAATGAAAGGATCAAAGAGCATTTTTTCTACATCCCGGACGATGCATATATTCCGGCAAATTACAATGCTCTGGACATGGCAGAATTTTACCGTTGTATTTATCCGAGATTTCAGCAGGCACGTTTTGAGACAATGATGAAGCAGTTTCATCTGGATGGAAAACGAAAAATCAGCACTTTTTCCAAGGGAATGAAGAAACAGCTTCTGGTCATTATGGGAATCAGTGCAGGGACAAAATATCTGTTATGCGATGAAACGTTCGATGGACTTGATCCGGTCATGCGTCAGGCAGTAAAGAGTCTGTTTGTGTCTGAAATCATGAATCGGGATTTTACCCCGGTGATCGCATCTCATAATATGAGAGAACTGGAGGACGTGTGTGACCATGTAGGACTCCTGCACAAAGGAGGAATTCTTTTATCCAGAGAACTGGAAGACATGAAATTCCATATCCATAAGATCCAGTGTGTACTGCCGGATCAGACAAAAGAAGAAGTACTTTTGAAAGAATTGGACGTTTTAAAGAAAGAACATCAGGGATCACTTCTGATACTTACTGCAAGAGGGACCAGAGAAGAAATACTTCAGAAAGTACAGACACAGAATCCAATATTCTGCGAAGTGATTCCATTGACACTGGAGGAGATATTTATCAGCGAAACGGAGGTGGCAGGCTATGAAGTCAAAAACATTTTCTGGTAGATCATTAAGAAGCAGCTTAAAAGGCAGTACCTGGATTCTGGTGCTGTTGTTACTGGGGTTTATGGTTGCATTTCCGGTAGCAGAACTGATGCTGATCGGAAATCAGACGGATGAAATCCACAGGATGACTTTTGCCATGATCTGTTCCTATCTGATAGTTCCAGGCTTTTTGGTTACAATGCTTGCGGCCGTTGTAAATGCCCTGAATGAATTCTGGTATCTTTTTTCCAGAGATAAGATTGATTTTTATCACAGTCTTCCGGTAACAAGAAGCAGGTTCTTTTGGGAAAAAGCAATCAGAGGTCTGGTGCTGTATCTGGTTCCATATGTGATCATGGAACTGATCACAATGGCGATCGCAGTCAGCAAAGGACATGGTAGTCATCTGATCACGGCAGCGGGGAAAATGTTTCTGGAACATTTGCTTATGTATCTGCTGCTGTATTTCGGAGCAGTGTTGGCACTGGCAATTGCGGGAAATATTCTGGCAGGTATTCTGTCATTATGCTGTGTTTACCTTTACGGACCGGTACTGGGCATTCTTTTATGGGTGCTGGAAATGATGTATTTCAGAACGAATATGGGACTTAAAGAGGGAATGGCAGAAAAGATATCTGTTTTTCTTTCACCTGTATCTATTTCCGTGGCATTGCGGACTTATTCAGGACAAAAGAATTTCTGGATCATTATAGTGGGCGGGATACTGCTTCTGATTGTTCTGGCAGTATGTGCATATCTGGCATATACAAAGCGTCCAGCTGAGAAAACAGGAAAATCTTTTGTTTACGGATTTCTGGAACCAATCCTTTTGTTTATGGTCGTAATCCCTGCTGCTCTGGCAATTGGAACGATGTTTGCGCTGATCGGACCGGAAGAGAACAGGACTGGCTGGTGGATATTCGGGCTTGTGCTGGGGACAGTTGTATTTTATGGAATTTTGCAGGTTATTTTTGCAATGGATTTCCGTAAAATGGCAGCACATAAGCTGCAGCTTCTGCTTTTGGGAATATGTGTAGCTGTCAGCGCCTGGATATTACACACAGATGCCATCGGATATGATACAAGAATTCCGACAATGGCAAAAACTGAGGGAATCAGTCTGAATCTGGAGTGGATAGGAACTGAGAGTGTGAATGAACCGCAGATGGAAGTGAGTTCTGGTTCATATAAACTGGACAGACTCTTTTATTTTATGGGCGGAAATTATGGCAGATGGACAGATGCAGGAATGTCAGATAAAATCTATGAAGTGTTAAAAGAAATTGCGTCTTATCAGAACAGTAAGGAGTGCAGCGGAACAGAAATAGGAGTTCAGTTTAAAAAGAAGAGCGGTTTCGATATTACCAGACAATATATAGTGACAGCGGAGCAGCTTGGCAGACTGCTGGAAGCATGCTATGAGCAGGGAACATTAAAAGATAATAAATATGATATTCTGGAAAAGTACAGACAGAAAGTGTCTTTTATAACAGTAGATCCTTTAAATGAATTAGATGATCAGTACTCTGTAACATTGGAAAAATCTGACAGTCAGAAGCTGCTGGATCTGCTGAAACAGGATATAGCAGAAGCCTCACCGCAGGAACTTATAGGAATCCCGTGTGGACAGATGGAGCTTTACGCTACTTCCTATGCAGATATGGATGAGCATATTGCACCGGAATCCTATGCAGAAGTAGGAAGATATATTTTCCCGACATTTAAGCGGACACTTGTTTTCCTGAAAGAAAAAGGTTATGCTTTTGTTATGGAAAAAGAAAATCTGAAACAGTACGATTATTCAGTGACATATAATGCAGAAGAAATGGATGTCACAGATTCTGAACAGAAAGAAGAATTAGCCCAGAGCCTGATCCGTGAATTGGAGTGTCCGGCATGGCTGGAAACGGAGGCGGGTGTGAGTGTGAAAGTGGCTCTGAACAGTACAGAGTCTGCCGGAGAATCGCTAAACGGAATAGAGTTTGCTGTACTGAAAGCGAAAGAGCCGGAATTTATAAAGAAAATAGTAGAAACTGGCGAGGAAGAAAAATGAAGAAAGCAGTTCGTCTGGACAAATTCCTGGCAGATGCAGGAGCAGGAACCAGAAGTGAGGTAAAAAAATTTATTCAAAAAGGAAAAGTCCAGGTCAACGGTGTGCCTGCAAAGAAATCGGAGATCAAGGTCAGTGAAGAGGATGAAGTAGTTCTGGACGGAAACAGAATTTCCCAGGCACCGGAATTTGTCTATTATCTTCTGCACAAACCGGCAGGGTATGTTAGTGCCACAGAAGATAAGCGGGACAAAACAGTGATGGAACTGGTTCCGTCGGACAGAAAAGGCCTGTTTCCGGTAGGAAGACTGGACAAAGACACGGAGGGTCTGCTCCTGATCACAGATGATGGAGCACTGGCACATGAACTTCTTTCCCCGAAGAAGCATGTAGACAAAACTTACTATGCTGTCACAGACGGATGCATGACTGAAGAGGATGTACAGAGATTTGCCGAAGGACTGGAAATCGGAGAAAAGAATCCGACCATGCCCGCGAAACTGGAAATCCTCAGCATGAGAGAAGTCAAAGAGACAGAACTGGAACAGTACCCGTCAGGATGGTCATCAGAAATTCAGCTTACGATCAAAGAGGGGAAATTCCATCAGGTCAAGCGAATGACAGAAGCAGTAGGAAAGAAAGTTGTCTATCTGAAACGAATCTCCATGGGAGTATTGAATTTGCCGGATGACTTGACAAAAGGCGAATGCCGTCAGCTGACTGCAGAGGAAGAAAAGAAATTAAAAGACAGTATTGTCACAAAATAACTGAAATTGTAAGAATATACAGTTGAT
>ENA-ORTI01003470-ORTI01003470.1-human-gut-metagenome-genome-assembly--contig:-NODE-3470-length-12145-cov-6.197022_pt1 | contig 12145 bp, 5 predicted proteins | sample MGYA00242071_ERZ509191 | MGnify/ENA primary metagenome ERZ509191 (study PRJEB26280, sample SAMEA2338832) | human gut metagenome | biome: human gut; feature: human-associated habitat; material: faeces...
ATCTTGGTTATATACTATCGGATATTCACCATGAATATTGAAAGGGAAATTTGAATAGTTCGCACCGTCATACAGGCTTAGCAACACAGTGCTTCTCACCCCGATACGTCCGTCGGGAATAGGAAAAACACTCTTGACATAGTTATCCGGCAATCCTTCGACAACTCCGATCTGGCGGAATACGTAAGGGGATTCCTGCGAGCTCAGATACTCCGGATATAATATCCCCCATATAATAATCAATATGCATATTCGAATCTTCATAGTTTTCTTTTTTGTAGTACTATTATTAGTACGAACGAAAAATGAAATCCCCTTATCCTACTCCACTATTATTTTGAAACAAAGATAACAGTCAGCAGACAAAATCAAGTAAAGAGCGACAAAACTTTCACTCTTGAATTTGTTTTTATCGAATATACAGCTGTATTTTTGTAAGTAGAATGCTAACTTTATTTAAAGGTAGGCATTTTAAACTTGTAAATCAATCCTCCCACCATAGAAGCAACGCGGTCGGGTCTTCCCTGATCCATACCATCATACGTGTCCGTGCGAATGCCTACTTTGGGTTCCACATAGAAATCGAGGGAAGAGCCCAGTTTCAGTTTGACTTGCGCACCGGCGTCAATTCCCGGAACTGCTTTAAATTCACCTCTACGACGTACCAATCCGGCTGTCACTCCGACAAAAGGAACAACATCTATCACATGATCGGGGCTGTATCCTTTTGCCAATGTGGCCAGACTCATCATATAATCCATACCCAAACCGGCATAATGAAGATTCATCTTCGACGACGTTTTGGCCTTGTACATAATTGTTCCATTTACCCGCCATGCAGATAACGGAGTGTACCATTTACCTATGCTTCCTTTTGCTTCTACACCTGCATTCTTCACCAAATCTTTGTTGGCTACGAGCAAGCTACCCAATCCAAGTGCACCGGAGATGAAGTAACGCTTGTCATCCTGACCAAACACGCTACGATTGGCTGCTTTTGAATAAGGAACAAAGCGATAGTGGAAACCTGCATTGACTCCTACCATTACGTCTTTCTGCATAAAGCCCAGATTACCTTCAATGAATTTATCTCCATACAAGCGAATCTGCGGTTCAATGTACAAACCGAGAAAATCATTCACATGCCATAATCCCTGTATGCCTGCATTAATACCCGGTTGGAACTTATGGTCTGATTTGGAAGTATAAGCAAGGTTGACACCTACCGAACCTATTAAATCAAAGATACGATCGGGATTATATCCACTCATGGTAGACGTTATGTTCCACAAGTAATCAAGACCACCACTGACACTGACATGTCTAAGTTTGCCCGCTTTAACACTTCCCGGAACTACATAGTTCGTAAAGAATCCACCCGTACCCACCAGGCGCAAACCGGAATAAGGGCTCAACCACTTACCGATAGAGACAGAAGCCTGCGGACCTAAAGAACCAAGGTTTTCAAGATTCGTCTTATTCAGGAACATTTGCACACCGATTCCCGAAGTCATAAACAGATTGTCTGCGATGTGATTGCTTGAGAATCCGTTCTTCGGACGTGCCGCACGGTCAATCGTATGATAAGTCAAACCAAAATTCAACTCTCCGAGCTGATCCGTATTGCCACCTACTCCGCAACCTCCTGCATATTTCTTATTATACACATTGAAGCGAGGTTCTATAAATAAATCCACAGAACGGTTGATACGGAAACTTCCTTGCACACCGACTCCTATTCCCGGAGCATACTTGGCGGTTTTATCCACTCCTTTCGTACCTGCCAGGTTAACTCCGGCAATACCGATCAGACTAAATATTCTGTCTTCATCATATCCCCAAAGAACATTATTGATATTCAGCAGATAGTCCGCATGCAGATCGACATGTTTAAAGTAGCCGCTTGCACTGCCCGAAGGGGTGTCTGAAAGTCCAACCGTCCCGGACAAACGCAGACCGGAAGAAGGACTGAACCATTTACCGATTCCGGCAGAGAACTGGGGACCTAATCCTTTAATCGTATTCTTGATTCCCGGAACTTTCAGTGTACTGATACCACCGGATAAAGAGATAAACATATGATTCAGGAAGGAACTTTTATCGAAATCATCGAAATGAATCTTAGTTCCCATCGGAGCAGCAGGCATATAGGTCAGACCTACCAGAACCGAACCAGCCATTTTATAGTTTCTCCAACTTTCCGTATACGCAAAACCGTCATTATACCATCCGATCCGCGGTTCTACAAACAAATCCAATGTAGAAGAAAGACGTACATTTCCCTGTAAACCGAGATGAGCGCCGTAATAAAGCTGACCGCCGCCTTTCAAATCCGGATACTTTTCGGAACGATCGCTATTGTCGCCCACCTTAGAATAACCGGCTTCTATACCTGCAATCCCTACTAACTCAAAACAACGGTTTGCATTGTATCCGTATGCCAGGGAGGACATATTCAACAGATAGTCCAGGCTGCCGCCACCCATTTTTATTTTAGAATCGTAGATACTCGACGGCAGATAACCTAAATTCACCCCTATCCGAAGTCCATGAACCGGAGTAATCCACTTTCCCATAAAGAGATGGGCGGTCATTCCCATTCCATCCTGACTATCTCCACTTGTTAACAAGCTGTATGGCCCTATTCCGGCAGAGAAAAAGAGATGTTCATTGAATTTATTGCTCTCGAACTTTTCATTTGCAGGCCGTTTCTGTAACATATATTGCAATGCACCATAATCCTGTGCCTGTAAGGTAACAGCAAGCATCAGGAAGATTGCCACTGCTACATATTTATTGTTGATTCTGAAGATATTCATCGTTTACTCTTGTTGTATATATCATTATTTAATTTTCTGCTCTTCCGGCAGCAAGTCAATAATATCACCGTCCACCTTCGCTACTTCCAATAAGGAAGGATCAAGTTCAAGGGCCTTCTCAATGCTCATAATCGCATCACCTATTTTCTCCAGGCGGTTGGCGGCAATCGCTTTTATATAATATTCGCGGGCGGTCTCTACATCTATGGTAGAAATCTTATCCCATGCTTCCTGATTCTTCTTCATTGCCAGCAGCATCACCACCTCATTGAAAGGGCTGGTAGCCGCCACCTTTTCGAAAGCATCATTATAATAACCGGCCAATGCCTGAACGATGGCCTGCAAATCTTCAGAAACCACTTCTTCGGGAACCAATGTCAAGACTGAATCTGCTTTTGTATATTTGCCTTCATGCAGCAAGGCAATAGCCTGATTGGATAATAACTCCACCGGTGCCGATTTACTGACAAACGGTTCGAGAATACGTGAATCCGGAGTATCTTTCTGTATCGTTGCCACTGCCAGTTCATTGGCTGCATACGTAAAGTTATCATAAAGTTCAAGAGCTTCCCTACAATACTTTTCCCTTTCGTCGGGAGTTTTTGCTGTCGTAATCATACGGTAATATTCGAAACGGGTCAGTTGCTTCGGATTCTTTCTGTAAAGTTCTCTAATCTCGTCGTCCGTCAAAGAACGGAAGATTGAATAACCATAGGTATATTGCACCTTTCTCAATTTAGGCAAATAAGTAGCCGCAAGTTCCTTGTAGAAAGGTTTCGATTTCAAGACCCCATTCAACCGGTAAGGAGTAGCTGCATATTGTTTGATTAAGTCCTCTACTTCTTTAGCCAGTTCCGGCTTGGAGTTTTTTTTCAGCAATTCAGCTACCTCCTTCCAGGAGGCAACCGATGCATCCGATTTCACCTCCAACAGTTTACGTGTTTCCGGGTCCAGTTGTGCCAGTATACGTTCCAGGGCTTTATCCGTACGCAATTTTGCCAGACGAAGATTCGTCGCGTAAGAACCGTCCGGCGAAGCCACCCCCGTAATATGAAAACTCTTCAAAGAGGCATCCGGGTTCGTCTCAATACCACGCAATTCCTGGTTCAACCGGTTCAGTTCCACCTGATTCTGTGGATTCTTATCATCCAGGTCGGCTTTACCTACCAGGAAGGTTAAGTTTACCTCACCTTTCGTATCCCGCAACTGCATCACGGGTTTCGGAAGGTATTTCTCGTCCGTCAGGCTGAAAGCGGAGAATTTATACTCCAAGAAACGAAGCGGGTTGACCGTTCCGCGTGCAATGGAGAAAGAGTCACGATAAATGATATTCCGGTAATTCTCCATCGCCAGATGCACATCTGCACGGTAGTCATGTTGCAGATATTCTATATAGATAGAATCATGGTAAGCAATAATATCCCCCTTGCGCGAAGAAGTAGTTTTCACACGGATATAATCGTGCAAAGGATCTTTATCCATATCATAATCGTACATTCGATTTTGCGTTGTATTATAAGTATCCCCGTCAAATACAACAGGACGCATCAACAGACGCTTTTTCAGTGTCACATCATAAATGGAAGGCTGCAATACCAAGCGACGATGTGAGTTAAACATCTCCTTAGGCACCGGGACACGAGTTTTCAGATGGAAATAATTACCTTTGATTTCGATGTCCGTAGGTTCCGGAATCACTTTGTCCTTCACTTTGGAAGTAATCGTTACTTCGTCCAGTTCGATGACGGCATCTTTCAATACTACATTCAGAATCTGCTTTCCTGCCACCTTCACTGTTTTGTCTTCATAACCGACACATGTAAACTTCAACGAGCCGTTTTTCTCAACCAAGACACTGTAACGGCCATCCTCGTCGGACATTTCTATACGTTCGTCATTGACCGGATTCAACACATTTACATTCGGAACACTTTTTCCCTGCGGGTTTGTGATATGCCCCTGCACGCGGATCCGTTGGGCGGATACATTCATACCGACGAACATCATCGCCACGAGAAGTATACCTGTTAATCTATCACGTTTCAAATTGATTTTCATTCTCTTTTCTGACTAGCTAATGTTCGTTATCGAATAATATAAACAAAGGATACCCCCAGTTTGACAGGTGCAATGGTGGTCTTACTATCGTTGACCGCACCCGGTTTCGGAGTACCCTTATCATACTTAAACTGACGGTAGCGCAACACACCCACTCCGGCAGTTGCTTCGATGTTCCAATGATCGCCCAGCACCCATGCGTATCCATAGGTCAAACCAGCGGCGTATGCATCGCCTTTGTGATGCACATCTTTTACCATCATATCAAAATTATTCACGAAAGCGGTGATTCCAAGAAAATGACTCACCATCGGACGATTTAGCCAGTAACGAACTTCAGGCTGAAAATGCGTGAAAGTCGTTTTAAAGTTGTCTGTACTGATTGGGTTCGCAGCAATCCCCATGTTTAAGGAGACATGACTACCCAATACAAATTCTGCTTCTACATTCGGACTGGCGGTCAGCCAACCCAATGCATTTGTCTTTACAGCCACCCGTTGTGCGTGCACATGTACACCACAACATAATAACAGAAATGATAACGCAGCTATTACCCTGCGACCATTTCTCATCACATATACCATCATTTATTTCCCACTAAATATTTCCCACTAAATATTTACCCACAAAAAAAGGGCTTACTGTCCATTTTATATACTACTTGGACAGAAAGCCACAAAATTAGAAAAAATATAGTATTAAAAACGTTTAAACACGCTTTTTTTGTTTTTTATTGCAACAATTTCCATCTTAGGCCATAATATACCATACTACGGATAAGATATACAATTTTTCTTTATTACCAATGAAACATCAGATACGCAACAACATAGGCTCCGACGCAGCATCGGGTTTTATCTTCTTATCGCCGATAACAACCGTACAGGGAGCAGAAGAAATAATATACCATTTCCCTTCTTTCTTTTCGAGCAATACATTAGCGGCATTGTCGGTCTGAATCATTACCCCGGGTGCAACCAATTGGGTTCCATTCCCTAAAAACAACGTCCGGTTTCCTGCATATTCATTGCTGATAACAGCATAATCCGCTTTCACTTTCATTCCTTGATAAATAGCGGTTTGTGCAGCATCAGATAGAGAGAAGATATGATCTATACGTCCGTTTTTGCTTTTCACACAGATACCGGCAAAGTCTTCCAAACCTGCTCCTTCTGCATCAAAGTAAGAGACGGACTGAATAGCAGACGGTTCCTTTTTCGTACTCGGTTCATATATCGAGACAAAAGGACGATTCCAAGCTTCTCCATGCTGACGGGCAACAAATGTCAGCGTCGGCTGCTCCTTTATATTATAGGGCATATTCGGTGTACGGCTTAGCCCTTCGGTCATTGGCGCCAAAGCCGTAAAGATTTCACGATCCGGTTCGCCTTTCATCCAAAGATTCATGTATATATCATCGCCGTCCTTATCTTTCATATCTATGGTGAAAGTTGCCTTGACATCCTTAGCGGTTGCAGCCACTTTCTTATCATATAAATAGGAATAAGCGTAAAGATGTGCGCCTGCAAAGGCGAGTTCTTCCGTAGGCTGGAGATTCAGGTCGCTGCCATCTGCTGCCGTCAATGTCAAAGTCTGCCCAAGGTTGTGATAGAAGTAATCGTGCATCTTATCGCCTCCTTTCTCTTTCCGGCTGCGGAATACATCGACATAATACCCCGTCTCCGCCCCAGTAGTGACAATACTCATCATACGGGTCTGATCCGCCCTGCTTTCCGGTTCACGGAAATAAAGGTTACTGTAAGTAACGGACGTAAATGCTTTGCCCGGTTCCGCTGATGCCGGGAAACAGGAAAGCAAATCAAAAGAATGGTTACTTTTCATCACCGGATAGCTCGATATTCCATCCACACAAACTGTATTATGACTGGGGAATTGAGAATAATATTCCGCATAATCCAGTCCGCTGTACAAGAAAAGCCCGATACCTGCATCCGGACCCAATACGTATCCTTTTCCGTAAAGTTCCATCGAAATGCCGTTAGCGTGCATGTGATTCCCTTCACTGCCATTCAACGAAATCATCAAACTGTTGCGCGGATGCATACCGTTGCGCTGTACCAGCCATGACACATTGGGAGCATAAAACAAAGGAGAAACATAATCTTCTATCTTTCCCGGCTGCACTTTGGGATTTAGCGTCAGCGGTTTATCTTCAAAGAAAGAATTGACAGATACACGCACATTCTTCTTTTCTGTTTTATCATTTCCCAAATCCGGGTTCAGGCATTTCAATAAAGCCGTGAAATAGTTTTCCTGTTCTTTCTTCCCGTTCGCCTGTGCATTCTGTATCATACGGATAAAGAAGTTCGTACTCAAATATCCCGGATGCGTATCTCCAAAGCCACAAATCATACGGTTGGGAAACAGATATTGGGGAGTGGTTGCTACCGCTTTCGACAATACAGGCATTGCTTTCACCAAATCATATTGCAGATTCGTATCAAACTGATTCACGAAATTGGCATAATCATTGATTACCACACTGCTATATCCCGGACATTCTGCCCAAATTCCCGTATTTATATCGAAACCATAATCTGCCAATCGCGTCAGACTCCATTGGCGGATGCTGGAACGGTTCATCACATAGTCGATATAATATTCACGTCCTTTTCCGTCGGCATATTCTTTATTGTCTTCCAATACCAATCCGACATTCATAATAAACCGTGCCTGTAGCAAATTCCAGTTGTTATGAGGTACACCGTTCGCTATGATATTATCCGCCCATTTCTTAAAAGCTCCGGCGTAGATTTCCATTTTATCCGGGTAATTGGCCTTTAGATAATTATATAGAAAATCGTATAAAGGGACAGCGATATGGAGTGCGTCTTCATGGATGACTTCGAAAGAAGTCAATCCTACCAATGTTTGCTGATGGCCGTGATTCAGGTCGATGGGCACGTTTCTATAATAAATACCTGTCATATATGTATCAAAGACCCCCGCGGCAAGTTTAGCGAATTTCTCTTCATCCGTCATCCAATAAAGGAAAGCGGCATCACGGGCAATTCCCAGGATTTCGCAGTTCAGGCTTTCAATATTCCGGCCTGTTTTGGATGGGTGTACACTCTCCATAGGACGGTCAGGAAGTGCATTATTGCAGAAAGTGACATTCCCATCCTCATCATCATAAGGAACGACATCCGCCAATTTGGGACGGCCGTGGGTAGCAGCTGTGCCACGGGTTCCCGTGTAGCGCACAGTGGGATAAGGAGCTCTTTCACCACCTGCATGGTCGAACGTTTCACCTTTCACATATACTTCCGTGGCATGAGACTTCCAGTACATTGCCAAACGAGACAGCAACCACGCCGGTTCAGCATCCGTCAGGTTCGTATATACTTCCGTCCGTTCCTTCAATTTATTGAAAACATCTTTCGCCCATTCTTCTTTTTTAATCAGCTTCCATGTTTCCTGCTTTCCCGCCGGAGTAGTCAGTACCCGCGGATGTGTCTGCGGCATCTTTTCCGGCAAAGGAATCTCTTGTCCGGATGCGCTGTTCAGAAAGGATAGAAAACATAGTCCAAGTAAAATTCGTCTCATACTTCAGTTATATTTTTTAGGTTTGATACCTATTAAATACGAAGATAGAGATTTATTTACCTAAATCCTCCGTCAAAGAACAATTTTATTTGTACGAGACTACGCTGTTATTTCAAACAAAGAATTATATTTGCAAAAAACCGACTAACAATTCTGATACTTATGAAAATTTTATCTATCCATGATTTGGCAACAATCAGGAAGAGAGCAGAGCACAATCTTTCATTGCGCGAAGAAAGTAATGAAAAGGTGACTGAAAAGTGTTACGGACTGGCATCCGGTGCGCAACATCTTCAGATTCTGATCTGCGGTGGTACAGGCTGTAAGGCATCTTCCAGCCAGGGTATTACAGACAATCTTCTAAAAGCCATCAAAAAGAACGAAATCACCGATAAAGTAGAAGTCATCACCGTAGGCTGTTTCGGCTTCTGTGAAAAAGGTCCTATCGTGAAAATTATCCCCGATAATACCTTTTACACCCAAGTCACTCCCGAAGATGCGGAAGAAATCATCAACGAGCATATCATCGGAGGACGAAGAATCGAACGGTTGCTGTATGTAGATCCTAAAACGGAACATACCGTCAGCGACTCCAAGCACATGGATTTCTACCGGAAACAACTCCGCATCGCATTGCGTAACTGTGGTTTTATCGACCCCGAAAATATTGAAGAATATATCGCCCGTGAAGGATACTTTGCATTGGCCGATTGCCTGCTTAACAAACAGCCGACGGACGTTATTGATATTATCAAACGTTCGGGACTTCGCGGACGTGGCGGTGGCGGTTTCCCGACGGGACTGAAATGGGAATTTGCCAACAAACAACAGTCAGATGTCAAATACGTGGTTTGTAACGCCGACGAAGGAGATCCCGGTGCATTCATGGACCGTTCCATTATGGAGGGCGACCCACATTCGATTGTAGAAGCGATGTGTGTCTGCGGTTATTCCATTGGTTCCACTAAAGGATTAGTATATATCCGTGCCGAATATCCGTTAGCTATCAACCGACTGAAAACAGCTATCAATCAGGCACGCGAATACGGATTACTAGGAGATCATATCTTAGGAACAGATTTCAGTTTCGACATAGAAATACGATACGGAGCCGGAGCTTTTGTCTGCGGAGAAGAAACTGCCCTTATTCATTCGATGGAAGGAAAACGGGGAGAGCCGACTCTGAAACCTCCCTTCCCTGCCGAATCCGGTTATCTGGGAAAACCAACCAATGTAAATAATGTGGAAACGCTTGCCAATATTCCCATTATTCTAACCAAAGGAGCCGACTGGTTTGCAACGATTGGCACAGAACGTTCCAAAGGAACCAAAGTGTTTGCTCTTGCCGGAAAGATTAATAATGTCGGACTGATCGAAGTGCCGATGGGAACTACTCTTCGGGAAGTAATCTACGAAATCGGAGGAGGCATCAAAGGCGGAAAGAAGTTCAAAGCTGTACAAACAGGAGGACCGTCAGGCGGCTGTCTGACAGAAAAACATCTGGACACTCCCATTGACTTTGACAACCTTCTCTCGGCCGGTTCCATGATGGGTTCAGGAGGGATGATTGTCATGGATGAGGACGACTGCATGGTATCCGTAGCCCGCTTTTATCTGGATTTTACAGTGGAAGAGTCCTGCGGGAAATGCACACCTTGCCGCATTGGAAACAAACGTCTGCTGGAACTACTGAACAAGATTACGGAAGGAAAAGGCACAGAAAAAGACCTGGACACACTTGCCACTTTGGGACAAGTCATCAAAGATACGGCCCTCTGCGGACTGGGACAAACCTCTCCGAATCCCGTTTTATCCACATTGGATAACTTCTACGATGAATATATGGAGCACGTGCGGGATAAGACTTGTCGCGCCAAGCAATGTAAATCACTATTAACATATACCATCAGTCCGGAACGTTGCATTGGTTGTCATCTATGCGCCAAAAACTGTCCGGCGGATGCTATCAGCGGACTGGTGCGTAAGCCACATGTCATTGCTCCCGATAAATGTATCAAATGCGGCATGTGTATGGCACGCTGCAAATTCAATGCTATTCTTGTCTGCTAAAATCTTATTTACTATGGAAGAAAAACAAATTACTCTCCAGATAGACGGTCATTTCATCACTGTGCCCGAGGGAAGCACTATTCTTGAAGCCGCTATCAAAATCGGTATCAATATACCTACGCTGTGTCATATCGACCTGAAAGGAACCTGTATAAAAAATAATCCGGCTTCCTGCCGTATTTGTGTGGTTGAAGTGATGGGACGGCGCAATCTGGCTCCTGCCTGCGCTACCCGTTGCACAGAAGGAATGGTAGTAAAAACCAGTACGCTACGTGTGATGAACGCACGCAAAGTGGTAGCCGAACTTATCCTGTCGGATCATCCCAACGACTGTCTCACCTGCCCCAAATGTGGCAATTGTGAACTTCAGACATTAGCGCTACGCTTTAATATCCGCGAAATGCCTTTCAATGGAGGCGAGCTCTCTCCCCGCAAGCGGGAAATCACTGCCTCCATCGTGCGCAACATGGATAAATGTATTTTCTGTCGCCGCTGTGAAAGTGTCTGTAACGATGTTCAGACAGTCGGTGCGCTCGGTGCCATCCGTCGCGGATTCAACACGACGATAGCCCCTGCCTTTGACCGGATGATGACGGAAAGCGAATGTACCTATTGCGGACAATGCGTAGCTGTCTGTCCGGTAGGTGCACTGACCGAACGCGATTATACGAACCGCCTGCTCGACGACTTAGCTAACCCGGATAAAGTGGTGATTGTGCAAACAGCCCCTGCCGTACGTGCTGCCCTAGGCGAAGAATTCGGTTTTCCTCCCGGCACACTGGTAACCGGAAAAATGGTTTATGCACTGCGTGAACTGGGATTCGACTATGTATTCGATACTGACTTTGCCGCCGACCTCACCATCATGGAAGAAGGATCGGAAATACTAAACCGTCTGACGCGCTATCTCAACGGAGATAAATCCGTACGATTACCTATCCTGACTTCCTGCTGTCCGGCATGGGTCAACTTCTTCGAACATCATTTCCCGGACATGCTGGACATTCCGTCCACCGCCCGCTCCCCACAACAGATGTTCGGTTCCATTGCCAAATCCTATTGGGCGGAGAAAATGGGCATACCCAGAGAAAAACTGGTTGTCGTATCTATCATGCCTTGTCTGGCTAAAAAGTACGAATGTGCACGTGATGAATTCAAAGTGAACGGTATCCCCGATGTGGATTATTCTATCTCTACCCGTGAACTGGCACGACTAATTAAACGTGCCAATATCGGGTTCCCTCTCGTACTGGACAGCCCATTCGACAACCCGATGGGTGAATCGACAGGTGCCGGTGTCATTTTCGGAACAACAGGTGGTGTAATGGAAGCCGCCCTCCGTTCTGTCTATGAAATCTATACCGGAGAACCTTTGAAAAATGTAAATTTCGAACAGGTACGCGGACTAAATGGCGTCCGTCGTGCTACCATTAACCTAAACGGATTTGAATTAAAAGTAGGCATCGCACACGGACTAGGCAACGCTCGTCATCTACTGGAAGATATACGGAACGGACATAACGAATATCATGTAATCGAAATTATGGCTTGCCCCGGAGGTTGCATCGGAGGAGGCGGACAGCCGTTGCATCACGGCAACTCGGAAATATTGTATGCACGCGCCAACGCAC
>ENA-ORTI01003487-ORTI01003487.1-human-gut-metagenome-genome-assembly--contig:-NODE-3487-length-12082-cov-3.589091_pt1 | contig 12082 bp, 8 predicted proteins | sample MGYA00242071_ERZ509191 | MGnify/ENA primary metagenome ERZ509191 (study PRJEB26280, sample SAMEA2338832) | human gut metagenome | biome: human gut; feature: human-associated habitat; material: faeces...
CGTGCTGCCCGCCATGGACACCCTGCGTGCCGCCGCCGACGACGCCGAGACCCTGTGCGGCGAGGACTACTGGCCTCTGCCCAGCTACAGCAAGATGCTCTACTACGTCTGATCTTCACATACCAGCGTAGAATAAAGCACCGCAGGCTGAGGCGCTTATCTGAGCCATTCTCCTTTTCCTATTTCTTACACCAGCCTGAAGACCTGCCTCTGCACAGAGGCAGGCCTTTGGGCGTTTTTTAAGAAGACATACTTTTCAGAGGACACACACCTATGAGTTATACGACACAGCAGGACATCCTCGATTTCGTCGAGGACAACAACGTAAAATTTGTCCGCTTCGCGTTCTGTGACATCTTCGGCTTTCAGAAAAACATCGCCGTGCTGGCAAGCGACCTTCCCAAAGCGCTGGAAGATGGCGTCTGCTTCGACGGCAGCGCCATCGCGGGCTTCATGCACGTGGAGGAGAGCGACCTGGTGCTCCGGCCCGACCTGTCCACCATGACCATCCTGCCCTGGCGCACGGCTGAGGGCCGGGTGATGCAGTTCTTCTGCGACGTGGAAAAGCCGGACAATACCCCCTTCGGCGGCAACTGCCGCGGCTTCCTGCGGGACATCAACCGCCGGTTCAAGCAGCTGGGCCTGCGCTGCAACGTCGGCACCGAGTGCGAGTTCTATCTCTTCGAGAACGACGACCGGGGCCGTCCCACCCGCATCCCCATCGACGCAGGCGGCTATTTCGACGTAGCGCCGCTGGACGCCGGCGAGAACATCCGCCGGGACATCTGCCTGACCATGGAGCAGATGGGCATGAGCCCTCAGCACAGCCATCACGAAAGCGGCAACGGCCAGAACGAGATCGACTGCCACCACGCAGGCCCCCTCAAGACCGCCGACAACGTGATGATGTTCAAGCAGATCGTGCGCGCTATTGCCACCCGCAGCGGCATCCATGCAAGCTTCCTGCCCAAGCCCCTGCCGGATCAGGCAGGCAGTGGTCTGCACATCAACCTGTCCCTTTACATGGATGGCCGCAACCTGTTTGAGGGCGACATTGCCCCGGACAGCATTGCAGGCAGCTTTATGGCCGGTGTGCTGGCCCACAGCCGGGAGCTGACCGTGTTCACCAACCCTCTGCCCAACAGCTATCAGCGCTTTGGCTGCGATGAAGCGCCCCGCTATGTGAGCTGGAGCCGCCAGAACCGCAGCCAGCTGGTGCGCATCCCGCAGGTAAAGGGCGACAACTGCCGCATGGAGCTGCGCAGCCCGGACCCTGCCTGCAACCCCTATCTGGCCATTGGTCTGGTTCTGGCTGCCGGATTGGACGGCATCGAGAACCGCATGGTGCTCTCTGCCCCCGTGAACAAGAATCTGTTCGACCCCTCCATGGCTGAGGGGCTCGGTCTTGAGACTCTGCCCACCAGTCTGGAAGAGGCCGTGCAGGCTGCGGAGGAGAGCGAATTTTTGCGCAGAGTGCTGCCCGAGCAGCTTGCCAGCCGCTACTTTACGGAAGAACTGAAGCGCTGCGAAGCACTGAAACACGCGTCCGACCCTGTTGAGTACGAGCGTACCCATTACTTCAACGCCATCTGACCCCTGCAAAAGAGAGTGTGTAGGAGAAAGGAGCGAAGGAAATGGGACGTGCACTGATCGTAAGTGCCGGTGCAAGCTCCAACGAGTATATCGCTGCACGGCTGACCGAAATGGGCTACAGCCGCCCGGTGATCATTCCCAGCGGGGCCGAAGCCCGGCGGCGCATGACGGAATCGGATTTTGAGCTGATCGTGGTCAACTCTCCCCTGCCCGATGAATTCGGGCATGAGGTGTGCATCAATGCTGTGGAAAAAACAGATGCCGGTGTCGTGTTTCTGGTCAAGGCCGCACAGGCTGAGCAGCTTTTGGGGCCTTTGAGTGAGCAGGGGGTATTGCTGCTGTCAAAGCCCTTCAGCACCGCCTTTTTTGTGCAGGCCATGCACATGGCGGCGGCAGGCAACCACCGCCTGCTGCGTGCCCGGCAGGAGAACGCCCGCTTACAGGAAAAGATCGCACAGGTGCGGCTGGTCAGCCGGGCAAAATGCTGCCTTGTGGAGCACGAGCACATGACCGAAGCCGAGGCACACCGCTACATAGAAAAACAGGCCATGGATACCCGTCGTGACCGCACAGAAATTGCACAGGAAGTCCTTGAAAATTATGAGGACATGGGTGTATAATATTGGATTGGGAAAAGTATCCTTGCTTTCACCGGCTCATTTTGGGAGAGGCTGAGAGCAAGGCCGTTCACCTGAAAGAATTCACAAAGGTTTATAAGGGAAAGAATTCAGAAAAACAAAAATAGAGGAGGAAATTCTATGGCAGAGAAACAAACCAAATTCATCTTTGTCACCGGCGGTGTCGTCTCCGGCCTTGGCAAGGGCATCACAGCCGCATCGCTGGGCCGTCTGCTCAAGTGCCGCGGTCTGAAGGTGGCCAGCCAGAAGCTGGACCCCTATGTGAACGTGGACCCGGGCACCATGAGCCCGCTGCAGCACGGCGAGGTGTTCGTGACTGATGACGGAACCGAAACCGACCTGGATCTGGGTCATTATGAGCGCTTTATTGATGAAAACCTGAACAAGTACTCGAACCTGACGACGGGCAAGGTCTATTGGAACGTGCTGAACAAGGAACGCCAGGGCGCTTATCTGGGCCAGACGGTGCAGATCATTCCCCACATTACCAACGAAATCAAGAGCTATATCTACAATCTTGCCAAAAGCACCGAAGCCGATGTTGTCATCACCGAAATCGGCGGTACCACCGGTGATATTGAGAGCCAGCCTTTCCTGGAGGCCATCCGCCAGGTTGGCATTGAGCAGGGCATGGAAAACTGCTGCTACATCCATGTGGTTCTGGTGCCCTATATTTCCGGCTCGGACGAATATAAATCCAAGCCCGCCCAGCATTCCTGCAAGGAACTGCAGGGCATGGGCATCGCCCCCAACGTCATCGTGCTGCGTGCCGATGGCCGCGTTGGCAGCGATATCAAGCGCAAGATCAGCATGTTCTGCAATGTGCGCCCTGATTGCGTGATTGAAAACCTGACCATGCCCAGCCTGTACGAGTGCCCGCTGATGCTGGAAGCTGCCGGCCTGACCAACGTTGTTTGCCGTCAGCTGCACTTGGAAACTCCGGCCAGCGACCTGACCGAGTGGAAAGAGCTGATCTCCCGCATTGCCACCCGCAGCAAGACCTGCACCATTGCCCTGGTTGGCAAATATGTCAAGCTGCATGACGCATACCTGAGTGTAATGGAGTCCCTGTATCACGCCGGCTTTGAGAATGAGTCCAAAGTGGAGATCCACTGGGTGGACAGCGAAAACCTGCTGGATCAGGAGCGCTGCGCTGAAGAGCTTTCCGGTGTGGATGGCATCATCCTGCCCGGCGGCTTTGGCGACCGCGGCATTGAGGGCATGATCCAGGCCGCCCGCTATGCACGGGAACAGAACATCCCGTATTTTGGCATCTGCTTGGGTATGCAGATTATGGTTATGGAATATGCCCGCGATGTGCTGGGCTATGCCGATGCCAACTCCAGCGAGTTTACGCCGGACGGCGAGCACAATGTTATTGCTCTGATGCCGGACCAGCAGGGGAACATCCCGAAGGGCGGCACCATGCGCCTGGGCAAGTACCCCTGCATTACCGCCGAGGGCACCAAGCTGCGTGAGTGCTATGGCAAAGAAGAAATTGACGAACGCCACCGCCACCGCTATGAGTTCAACAACGACTACCGTGCAGAGATGCAGAACCACGGCCTTGTGATCTCCGGTACCAGCCCGGATGGCCGCCTGGTGGAAGCTGTTGAGCTGCCCGGCCGTGATTTCCATGTGGGCGTACAGTTCCACCCCGAATTCAAGAGCCGCCCCAACCGCGCACATCCCCTGTTCAAGGGCTTTATCGCCGCTGCGCTGCGCTACCGCGCTGCCGCACAGCGGGATATGCTGCATCTGTAACAGCATAATATAACGGCAAGGCCGCAGCACAAAATACCGTGCTGCGGCCTTGCTGTATGTAAGACGATTTTAAATGCTTTCCGCGCCGTCCTGTCTGGCGTGATTTGCCTGCTTATTCTCGTACATCCGCTGGTCGGCGATGCAGCGCACCTGCTGCACGTCCACGCTTTCGGCGGGGTACAGGGCGTAGCCGCAGCTGGCACCCACGCTCACGGTATTGCCGTCGATCTCGTAGGGCACAGCGACCATCTCACAGATCATATTCATCTTGCTGGCGCAGGCCTCCGGCTTCATTGAACCAAGCAGCAACAGCGCGAACTCGTCACCGCCCAGACGGAAGGCGTAGTCCCGGCTGCGGATGCAGCCCTGAAGCCGCTGGGAAACGCCCTTCAGCAGCTCATCACCCACATCATGGCCGTAGGTATCGTTGACCGGCTTGAAGCGATCCAAGTCCATATAGAACAGCGCAAAGGGCTGGCTGTGCTGCTCCAGCACTGTCAGCACCCGGTCGAAATAGCGCTTGTTCAGCAGGCCGGTCAGGCCATCGGTGTTGGCAAGGCTTTGCAGCAGATGCTGCTTGCCCATATCCTGCACGATCATCATCACGCGGGTCAAGCGATTTTCCTTCCACGCCATGGGAACGACCGTCATCATGAAAAATGCGCTTTTATCGCGGGCGGCATATTCCAGCTTGAGGGAGTCGTTGTCCGTTTTGATGAGCCTGCGCAGGTTTTCCGGTGCCAGCATCTGGGGGATCTTGGCGTTTTCACTGTCGGTCAGCACCACATACTTGCGCGATATCTGCTCCAGCATTTGCCGGTAGGAGCCCTCCGGCGGGTACAGCGGTTCTCCGCGCCGCTCGTGGTACTGGTAGCGGTCGCGGTCCAGATCGCACACTGCAAAACGCTCCACAACGCGTGCCATGCCCGCAAACATCATATCGCTCTTTTCCCGGCGGCGCTCCAGCTCCCGGCGGCGGTTGCGCTCTGCGTCACGCTGGATCTTTATCACGCCTGCCATGATCAGAAGCCCCAGCAGTGCAATGACCAGAATGGTAGCCACCTGCACCCGGCGCATCCCGGCATCCACCACCCCGGTGGGCACGATACCGATGATGCTCCAATCCATGAGCCCCAGCGGCTGATAGATCAGATAATATTTCTGCCGGTTCAACGTGTACAGCACGCAGCCCTCGCCGCCCTGCGGCAGGGTCTGCACCATGGTGTCAAAGTAAGGCTGATCCACGCTGGCGTTCTGCTGTAAGTAATCAAACAGGTTGGTCATCTGCTCGGTGATCTCGGTCTTTGTCTCGGTGGAAAGCACCACATCGCCGTTTGAGCGCACGATATAGCAATCGCTCTGTCCCTCATAGACCATGCTGCCCAGCAGCTTTTCCAGCACGGCGTTGTCGTAGCTGACCACCAGCGCCGTATAGGTAGTGCCGTCCAACTGCAGCGGCTGCTCCATTGGGATGGCAAACAGGATCTTGCGGATGCCCTGACTGGAGATATAGCTGGAGATCACTGGCTTGTTTTCGGTATACAGCTTTTCAAAAGTCGCCTTCATGTACTCTGCTGTGCCCTGCCGCCCGGCGGTGGTCCAGAACTCGCACTGCTCGTTGAACAGATAAAAATCCGTATATTGCCAGGTAGCCTTTTGGGCGATATACTCCTGCCACTGCCCCTCCTGCTCTCCCAGCTCCGCAAGGGTGCCCAGGTAGCTGTCCCAGTCGTTCAGGATGTTCCAGTTGCGTTGCGCAAACATGGTAAAGGTCTTGGCAGACTGCCCATAGGTGGAAAGCAGGTTTGCCGTGCTTTCCTGATAGATCTGCTTCTGGGTATAGGCACTGTAAGCAAGGATGCCGACCAGCAGCGCCAGCAGCATCCCTGCTATGAGCAGTATATTTTTTCGTTTCTTCTTCATAAGGTCAATTCCCCCCGACTGCCCCGCAGCCAAACCCCTTCACAATACGTTCTTCCAAAGGCTTTATGCCAAAGCGCTGTGCACAAAGTTCCGCAAAAGTGCACAAGTGCCGCGTGTCAGTTCCCGCATAAACCGACACTATCCCTAATAACATTATACCATTCCGCAAAAAAGCCTGTCAACACATCCCCGGGGCGATTCGTGTCGTTTCAAGGGCGATTCACGCAGATTTGCTCTGCTTTTGCCGCTTAAAAAGACAAAAAGACCCGCAGACCGCGCCTGAACTTTCAGGGCCGCTGCGGGTCTTTTTGCTGGTGCAGAAGAAGGGACTTGAACCCTCACTCACTAGGAACTGGTGCCTAAAACCAGCGTGTCTGCCATTCCACCACTTCTGCTCATAGAAAAAAGGCAAGTCAAAAACCGACTTGCCTTCTGGTGCGAGGGAGGGGACTCGAACCCCCAAGGATAAACCACACGCACCTCAAACGTGCGCGTCTGCCAGTTCCGCCACCCTCGCATACCGTATTGTTTTCGCAGCCCTGAAATCTCTGAGGTGAAAGACCGTGATGCGGACTGCTTGAATATATTACCACGTTCCCGGCAGATAGTCAAGCGCTTTTTCTCTTTTTAAATGAAATTTTCGGGCCGTCATTTCTTAAGAATATGTTGGTTGAAATGCATGGATGGGTGTGATATTATAAAACTAACTATCTCTGCTCAGTTGTTTTGGCAGCAGGGAAGAAGATGATAAGGATACGGCGGAAATGCATTTCTGCGCAGGGTGCAGACCGACCGGTTTTTTGAAAGGAATTTGAGTGGACGCAGGAATGAACGAGAAAAAAGAAAATGTTATTGTAAACGGTTTTTTCTGGCGCTTTGCAGAGCGGTGCGGTGTGCAGCTGATCTCAGCGGTGGTGTCCATCCTTCTGGCGCGCATCCTTACACCCGATGATTACGGCAAGGTGGCACTGGTGACGGTGTTCAACAATATCATGTATGTCCTGCTGGACTGCGGCATTGGCACCGCGCTGGTGCAGAAGAAGGAAGTGGACGAGCTGGATTACTCGTCGGCGTTCTTTTTCAGCATTGTGATCAGCTTTGTGCTGTATGGGGGAATGTTCGTGGCGGCACCGTATCTGGCTGCTTTCTACAATGACCCCAGCATGACCCCGATCTTTCGCGGCATCAGCCTGACAGTGGCGGTCTGCGGCATCAAAACGATCCAGCAGGCGCATGTGACCCGGAACATGAAGTTCCAGTATTTTTTCTATTCCGCCTTTGCGGGCGCGATTGTATCCACGGTCCTGGGCCTGGGCCTTGCCTATATGGGCTTTGGAGTCTGGGCGCTGGTGGTGCAGCAGGTATCCAATATCACGGTGGACACGCTGGTGCTGTGGAAGCTGTCCTCCTGGCGGCCTAAGATGGAGTTTTCGTGGCAGCACCTGAAAGGGCTGCTCTCTTATGGCTGGAAGCTGCTGGCCTCGTCGCTGAGCAGCGTCATCTACAACAACCTGCGCAGCCTGATCATCGGCAAGATGTACACCTCGGCGGATCTGGCGTATTACAATCAGGGCGATAACCTGACTTATAATATCGCGTCAAGCGTGGATACTTCCATTGAGAGCGTTTTGTTCCCGGTCATGTCCTCACTGCAGGATGACCGTGCGCAGGTCAAGAACATGACCCGCCGCTCCATCAAGACCTGTACCTATATTATTGCGCCGGTGATGATGAGCACTGCGTTCTGTGCCGAACCGCTGGTGCGCCTGATCCTCACCGAGAAGTGGCTGCCCTGTGTGCTGTTCCTCAGGGTGTTCTGTCTGGGGTATGTGTGCTGGCCGATCATCACGGCAAACCTGAATGCAGCCAAGGCGGTGGGCCGCAGCGATCTTTACCTGAAATGTCAGCTTTTGAACGAAGGGGTGTGCATCCTTCTTCTGCTGGCAACATTCCGTGTCAGCGTCGAGGCCATTGCATATGGTATGCTGATCACGAATATTGTGACCCAGATCCTGGATGCACAGCTCAACAAAAAGCTGATCGGCTATGGCTATCTGGAACAGATGCGTGATATCCTGCCGACCCTGCTGCTGGCAGCGGGCGCGGGCCTGTGCATGTATCTGGTCATTTTCCTGCACCTGCCGGATCTGCTGACGGTGATCATTCAGGTGGTGGTTGGTCTGGGCATTTATCTGACAGGCTCTGCCATTCTGGAATTGGACACCTTTGAATATTTCAAGGATGTGCTGGCTCCGTCCATCCGGCAGAAGCTGAAACGCTGAAACCGGCATTTTGAATCGTGTAAAAATCCGTCGGGCGGGTGATGTCCGACGGATTTTTGTTCTTTTTGTCTAAAGTATACAAGAAGAAACATTAAAAACCGGCAAAGCGACCATTGAAAAAACGCAACTGATATACTAGAATATAAGTACAAGAGCGCGGCACACGGCTGCGCGGAAAATGCAAAGCAGAAAATATAAAACAGGAGGATTTTCCTATGCCTATGAAAATGGGTTGGCGCTGGTATGGCGAGGGCAACGATCCCATCAGCCTGAGCGACATCAAGCAGATCCCCGGCGTGACCAGCATCGTCTGGGCGCTGCACGACAAGATGCCCGGCGAGATCTGGGAGATCGACGAGATCCAGAAGGTCGCCGATCAGATCCACGCCTACGGCTTCGACATGGACGTGGTCGAGTCGGTCAATGTCCACGATGACATCAAGATCGGCCTGCCCACCCGCGACAAGTACATCGAGAACTACAAGCAGTGCATCCGCAATCTGTCCAAGTTCGGTGTCAAGGTCATCTGCTACAACTTCATGCCGGTGTTCGACTGGACCCGTACCGATCTGTTCCACCCCGTGGGCGACGGCTCCACTGCACTGTTCTATGAGAAGGACAAGATCAAGGGCGATTACAAGGCTATGGCTGAGTACATCATGTCCTTCACTGAGAAGTATAACATGACCTTCCCCGGCTGGGAGCCGGAGCGCATGGCAAAGCTGGACGAGCTGTTCAAGGCCTACGCCCCTGTCACCAAGGAGAAGCTGTGGGAGAACCTGAAGTACTTCCTGGAAGCTCTGATGCCCACCTGCCACGAGTGCGACATCAAGATGGCCATCCACATGGACGATCCTCCTTGGGATATCTTCGGCCTGCCCCGCCTGCTGGTGGACGAGCCCAGCATCGACCGCTTCCTGAAGATGGTGGACGATCCGTACAACTGCCTGACCCTGTGCACCGGCAGCCTGAACGCAAACCCCAACAATAACTGTGCCGAGATCATCCGCAAGCACTGCGACCGCATTGCCTTCGGCCACGTCCGCAATATCCACCACTTCCCCAACGGCGACTTCTCTGAGGCTGCGCACCGCGACTGCTGCGGCGAGACCGGCATCATTGAGGTGATGCGCGCTTACCATGACTGCGGCTTTGAGGGCTACATCCGTCCTGACCACGGCCGTCAGCTGTGGGAGGAAGGCCCCGGCGTCTGCCGCCCCGGCTATGGCAAGTATGACCGCGCTCTGGGCATCCAGTATATGCTGGGTATCTGGGATCTGCTGGATCGTCTGGATGAAGAAAAGAAGGGCTGATGATTATGAAGCTGTCTGATATCAAAAACGGCAATCTGTCCGCCGAGTGGGCAGAAAAGGGCTACGAGCTGCCCAAATTCGACATCGAGGCTGTCAAGGCCAAGACCCACGCCGAACCCACCTGGGTGCACTTCGGCGCAGGCAATATCTTCCGTGCATTCCCGGCTGCCATCCTGAACGATGCGCTGAACACCGGCAAGTATGACCGCGGTGTCATCGTGGCGGAGAGCTTTGACTACGAGATCATCGACAAGGCTTATCGTCCCTACGACAATATGAGCCTGCTGGTCTGCCTGAAGTCCACCGGCGAGATCGAGAAGAAGGTGGTGGCTTCCGTTACCGAGAGCCTGAAGGCTGACTACTCCTTCGGCGAGGACTGGGCACGTCTGGTGGAGATCTTCCAGAACCCCAGCCTGCAGATGATCTCCTTCACCATCACTGAGAAGGGCTACGGCGTTGCTCCTGCTGATCTGGAGCGTGGCCTGACCCCCGTGCTGGCCATGGGCAAGGTCACTGCTCTGCTGTACGAGCGCTTCAAGGCCGGCAAGCTGCCCCTGACCGTCCAGAGCATGGATAACTGCTCCCACAACGGCGATAAGGTCAAGAACGCTGTCCACGCCTATGCTGCCAAGTGGGTGGAGCAGGGTCTGGTGCCCGCCGAGTTCCTGGCCTATGTGCAGGACGAGACCAAGATCACCTTCCCCTGGAGCATGATCGACAAGATCACCCCGCGCCCGGATGCCAAGGTCCAGAAGATGCTGGCTGACGACGGTTTTGAGGACAACTACACCATCGTCACCGAGAAGCACACCTTCACCGCTCCCTTCGTCAACGCCGAGGAGACCCAGTACCTGTGCATTGAGGATCACTACACCAACGGCCGTCCTCCGCTGGAGCTGGGCGGTGTGCTGTACTGCGACCGCGAGACTGTGGACAAGATCGAGAAGATGAAGGTGTGCACCTGCCTGAACCCGCTGCACACTGCAATGTCCATCTATGGCTGCATGCTGGGCTACACCCTCATCTCCGCCGAGATGGCCGATGAAGACCTGCGTGCCTTCATCCAGAAGATCGGCTATATCGAGGCGATGCCCGTCGTGGTCGATCCCGGCGTGCTGAACCCCTACGAGTTCATCGGCGCTGTCATCAACCGCCGTCTGCCCAACCCCTTTATGCCCGATGCTCCGCAGCGTATCGCTACCGATACCTCCCAGAAGCTGGCTATCCGCTTCGGCGAGACCATCAAGGCTTACGAGGAGCGCGGTCTGGACAAGTCCAACCTCGTGCTGATCCCGCTGGTGCTGGCAGGCTATGCCCGCTACCTGAAGGGCATCGACGACAACGGCCAGCCCTTCGAGATCTCTCCCGATCCGCTGCTGGCTGAGCTGCAGGCCATCGTCAACCCCTTGGAGGTCAAGGAAGGCGAGCAGGACTTCAGCTGCCTGAAAGCTCTGTACAGCCGTGCCGACGTGTTCGGCGTGGATCTGTATGCCGTCGGTCTGGGCGAAAAGATCGAGGGCATGGTCAAGGAGCTGTACGCTGGTAACGGCGCAGTGCGCAAGACCCTGCACAAGTACACTCTGGCCCGCTAAAACTTTATAACGCTATTTCCGTGACCCACGCTGCGCTTTTGCTTTGCCGCAGCGTGGGATTTTTTTGCAGTCGAACACAAAAGACCGGCCCGCCGCCCTTACAGGGCAGCAGGCCGGTCTTTTTATGTACCGCTTAGATCAGGTTTGCGAATATGGGGCAGAGCACCGCCGTCAGCACACCGGCTACTGCGATGGACAGGCCGCTCATGGCGCCTTCCACCTCCCCCATCTGCAGGGCTTTACTGGTCCCCACCGCATGGGCTGCAGTGCCAATGCCCACACCCTTGGCAATGGGGTCTGTAATGCCAAACCAGCGGTAGACGCTTTCAGCCAGCAGGTTCCCTACAATGCCGGTCAAAATCACCACCGCACCGGTCAGGGCAACAATGCCCCCCAGCTCAGCGGATACGTCCATGCTGATGGCGGTGGTCACAGATTTGGGCAACAGGGTCACATACTGTTCCCGGGTCATATCCAGCGCCACGGCCAGCAACCAGGCGCTGGCCAGGCTGACCAGACTGCCCACACCGATCCCCGCCAGGATGGCCACTGCATTGCGGCGCAGCAGGTCCAGTTTTTCATACAGCGGGATGGCCAGACTGATGGTAGCAGGCAGCAGCAGGTAGCTTACCGGCGCTGCGCTGGCCTTATAATCCTGGTAAGGGATGCCCAGCACGCTGAGCAGAACGACCACAAAAATACTGCCCAGCAAAAGCGGGTTCATCCAGGCTTTGCCGGTACGTCGATGCAGCCAGCTGCCCAGGGCAAAAGCCCCCATTGTCAGCATCACGCCCCAGACAGCTGAGGTAGACAGGAATTCACTCATGGCGGTCCTCCTTTTTCCGGGCGGTCAGAGCCTGGGTGGTGCGCCCGGCGCATATCAGGATCAGTACCGTCACCGGTCCTACCGCCAGCGCCACCGGCAGCGCCATAGCTCCCAGCTCGGTCCACAGCTCCATGACCCCTGCCGCCGCCGG
>ENA-ORTI01003495-ORTI01003495.1-human-gut-metagenome-genome-assembly--contig:-NODE-3495-length-12061-cov-6.369982_pt1 | contig 12061 bp, 8 predicted proteins | sample MGYA00242071_ERZ509191 | MGnify/ENA primary metagenome ERZ509191 (study PRJEB26280, sample SAMEA2338832) | human gut metagenome | biome: human gut; feature: human-associated habitat; material: faeces...
CGGTTTCAACTGACATTCCCAAATGGTAATACAATGCCACCCCATCGAAGTTAGCTGTTGCCGTTCCTCTATATCTCTACTCCTATTGCGCTCAATTTTATTCTGCCAAAAGTCGACATTTGTTTTCGGAAGAACATAATATTTGCATCCTTCGTGACCATGCCAAAAGCAGCCATTTACGAAAATAACAGTTCTGTATTTGCGTAAAACCAAATCGGGATGTCCTGGAAGCCGTGGGTGATTCAACCTATACCGAAAGCCACGGCTGAACAAGAACTTTCTCACCAATAATTCCGGCTTTGTATTTTTGCCCTTTATTGCAGACATGCAACGATGACGCTGTTCCTTGGTCAGTTTGTCCATCTTTAAATGAAACCATTATATTCTATCAAAGAATCCTTCGTACTCTTCGTCAATTATCTTCCACTCTCCAGTCTTGCGTCCTCCTACACGGGCAATTTTGTGCAAGTCTTGTAGACGTTTTATATATTTCTGAACCTGACGTGTTGATAGTCCCATTGATACTGCCATTTGAACAGTACTGACTTTAGGGTTCGTAGATATCAGCTTATATATCTGACGACTTGCTTTTATGAACTCTTTTGTGAACTCAACAGGTTCTTTTATGAACTCTTTTGTGAACTCAACAGGCTCTTTTATGAACTCTTTTGTGAACTCAACAGGCTCTTTTACGCGCCCCTTCTTTTGAGATGTATTGTCAGCAGTGGTATTATTACCATCATAATTCAAGTTCCAAAGAGTCACATGAAACTCTGAAGCATCTGAGGTAAATTCAGGAATATGACATTTAGCCAAATGTTGGTATTGCTTATACGCATCCATTATCTTCTTCATTCCACTACCGCGTCTCTCCATAAGTCCCAACCGGTTGAAAAAATCTGCCAACAGCGGATTTCTTCTTTTGGATGGCACCGTAAATGGGTTTAGCTGCTGAATGAATTTGCCATCCAACATACCGCCCGGAGAATAGATTTCCAAACGGTCATCATACATATCAATGTGTATTTCACTACCCATTTGCATATAGTCACGATGAATAATCGCATTTGCTATCGCTTCCGTCACAGCACGTTCCGGATAATCTGGCAGTTCTTCACGATAATCGTCTTCCTTCCACCATTTCTTATGGGAATTGTTTCTGACGAAAGACACAGCATCCTGTAACTGACCTATTACGCAACCCTCCAATTCAACATCATCTATCGCTTCGCCCAAGCCACTTGTCATATCCAAACCATTCCAGCGTGTACAGAATATACGTGACTGCCTGACAGGAGATTCATCTGCCAACAAAGCACCGGCATTTGTAAGTTTACCATCTTCGTCTACAATACCCCAAGACACAAACTCGCTGTCTTCAAATGAACGCTGCAGACGTTTATAATGGACTGACCTGAGCTTTGAAAATGCCATGTCCTTAAAACTTTTATTGGATGGAAGACTGTCGTATGTGCGTCCTGCACCTTTTAAAACAAGAGTCTTCAATTGAATGCGATTTGCCACAACGGATTCGTTCCCAACCCTTACAAATGCCAATCGCTGTTTGTCTCCAATATAGTAATATGGAGTTTCCTGTCCGGGATATACATGCAATAATACAAGGTTCTTTCCTTCCACCTCCTTGAGATCGAGATTGACAACAGGTATTGGATCAAGTTTACTCTTTATCTCCTCACTGATTTTCTCAGCATCGCCTTTAGCATCAGCAAGTCCAACTATTTGGTCATCATCACGAATGCCAAAAATCAAAGTTCCGCCTTCGCCATTTGCAAAAGCAGATACACTTTTAAGCCAACTTTTTGGATGTCTGACTTCGAGCATTTGCTTTTTATCAAAAGCCGTAGCTTCGCCTATCAATGTATATATATTAGTATCCATATCAAATTTACCTATAATTTAAAAGGTCCAATGGTTAATTCTTTTTTGTTTTATGATAAACTATCAGTTTACCTATATCCTTTTTGTCATTTTGATATGACGATATATATTCTGATTTCTTCAGCGCTTCTAATAATTGCCTATTCAAGGCATTGTCTGACAATTTGGCTCTCTTATCCTGATTGCACACTTCGATATAATCACCTCCAACAGAAGTCAGTAAATGTGTTATTACACTATAGTCATTGAGCCCAGCAGAAATCCCATATACAACCAATTCCAACTTTAAGGATTCATTTTTGGAGATATTTATAAGAAGTGATGAGAGTGTATCTGCATTGAATAAAATCCGTCCATTCTCTGCAAGAATCATCAGTCTGTCTTGCCCTACATTCTTTAACTTGTCAATATCCAAGAAATGTCCGGTGAATGATTTTAACAGCTTTCTATAATTATCTATATTCAACATTTTGCTGCCAAACAAAGATACATATAGATCATTTTTATTACTTAAATCATTCGAACATATTTCACCAGACAACTCTGTCACATAGTAATTAATAAATGACATCAGCTCATCACTCATTCCCTCTTTGTGCTCATAATAGAATGACACATTATTCCAAGTTGGCAACAATATCCTGGATTTTACAGCAACAGCATACATCTCCTCATTATCTATTTTCGCAAAATCATCAATATGATTATGTTGACCTGTTAAATATTTGGTTTTAACCTCTGCATCTATATCCGCATTGTTCAAGAGAAACAGCAAAGATTCTGAGCTTTCATCTTGGTATCTATCCTTTAGGCATTGAATTGTAGAAGATATATTGTCCTCAATATAGTCAATGAAAGAATCATTGTTTGTCTCCTTTATACGAGTATAATTAAGATTTTCGACAGATAAAGTTTTGTCTTCGGAATGAAGCCTCATCGCTATAATACATAGATTCTCAAGATTAATTTCGTAACAATCATTCTCGATAACACAATCAAGCAAATCCTCAGAACCATTGCATAAACTGACAAATCGGCTCGCCTTTACCAAAATCAGAGATTTATCCAACGTGATCCCTTCACTATGTTCAACCAAAAAATTATAGTTATCATTAAGCCATTTTTGTTGTATATGTCCCCAACTTGGACAGAACTTTAGATATGCCTCAATGAGATTGTCCCTTTCTGCCGAATTATTCCAACTTACTATGTTATTCCATGAATCTGCGTATTCAATATAGTGCTTAAAAACCACACTTGGTTGCTTGCCTTCAGAATAATACTGGGACAAGAATTGTAACGGGGCTTTATCTCGCTCCAATCGCATCATAACATGTTCAAATTTATCACTTTGGACATTATGCGAGGCAAGATAATCCAGTAAATCAATATTGAGAATGGCATCACTCTCAAACATATAATCCTTTAATTCCTTGACAAAATTCTCAATCTTGTCTATATGGTATTCATAAGGTTGCCTTTCTTCAATTTTCATTGATAACAAAAGTTCCCTATCAGCTTGTGAAACCATACCTTCATAGAAATATGATATATAGTCGTAGTAATCTTCGTCAAGGTAGCCTCTGCGGACAAACACATTCATCATCGGAGTTAGTCCGAGGCTCTTATATTCATTTGTTTCTCCTAATTTGTATTTCTTTATTAGCTCCTTTAATCTCAAAGATTTCGCTTTAATTTTTTCCTGCTGGATACGTCTGTATTCCTTTGAAAAATAAGCAGAGCCATTCTCTAACAGTTGTATACGTGCGGAATAATCAATTTCCTTATCTATTCTCACAAAATCAATCTTTGCAGATTTAGTCCAAGAATATCCTTGCTCATATCGATATGTAATATTTTGTATTTCCAACAGCTTCGAAAATAACAATTCATCAACAGCTATTTGTTCTAAGTCATAGAAATTACCATTTAGATGTATTGACACCATATCTAAAATATATTTCTGTCTGAGATGGAATAAAAATAGCCGCCTCAAATCAATTTTACTTAAATTTGCATCTTGTTTGAAGATTTGTTCTTTTTTAGCTAGGGCATTTTCAGATTCCTCAATAGCTTTTAAAGCAATGGGAGTAAAATTAGATTTACTGCTGATACACTTATAAATCTTTCCCTCTCTTCGATGCAACAAAGCAAAGTCCTGAGGATAATAGTTTTTATAAACTATCATTCCCAATAGTTTAGTCTTATTAAGCTGAAAATCACTTTCCTCACACAATTTATCACGATATTGTTTGTATTCATTTACAATGTTGGTCAGAATACGCATATCCTGAATGAAAAATGCCATTTCAGACAAATCTTCATCACTAATACCATCGTTTCCGCATCCTTTTACCTCAAGTGCAGATTTGAGCTTGTCCTTTGAGTTCGAAGGATTGATTACAGGTATTACCGTTGTAATAAAGTCAAAGAACTTGGTTCTTTCTTCATCTTTAAAAATGTCATCTTTAATAGCATAGATAAAAGTGATATGTCGGCCAACTATCTTGGATTCATTGATAAGCTGATTAAGCTCTCGCAGTTTCAAGAATATACTCGGTGTCCCGAATCTGTCCAAATCTTCAATAATTACGACATTATAATCCGTTACTTGGAAAAAATACAGAATTTCGTCAAGATGTTTGTTAAATATAGAATTATCTTCTATAACTTCAATTTCGCCCTCTTTCAAATTTAACTTATTCAGTTTTGAATTGCTATATGATTTGAACACATAACGGGCAATCACATATAATACAAACAAAAGCCAAGCAGAAGCGGCTAAATCAAAAATTGTATTCCATATGCTACCCCAACTGAAAAAATCATAGATTGAGTCCACTCTTGCGAAATTCGGCTCAAATAAGATGAGAAAACAGACTAATGTCAATACACAACAAAGCGGATATCTTATCAGTTCACGATCCGACAAATGTACAATTTTTCTAAAACGAGAATTTGGTACAGTTCGTGTTTCTTCTCTATAAATGATTTGTTGTAGAATACTATATTCGATTTTGCGGTTAAGATTTTCTATGCGCTTTTCTTTTTCTGCATCTGTTAATTCGGCTGATGTATCCTGTTTTTCATCAGAAGCTATTTGTTCCTCATTAGCTTGCAGAGTTGCCAATGATATAGGCAGAAACTTATGTTCATTGGCAAAATCTTCCATGAGAGTAATGAGCACGGAGCTTTTTCCGGAGCCAAAAGGACCCGTTAGAGCTATGTTTTTTATATGCTCTTTTTCCGCTATAGACAAAGCTTCATTTAATTCAGTAACTGATTTATATGACGCTTCTGATTTATCTATTTTCTTAGGAAGTAGTGTATCAATTGCCATATCCGCCTTTTTTAATCTGTATTAATAAATCCTTTGTTCGTATAATTCCACCACCAAATCATTTGAAATCAATTCTCCTGGCTGCATTTTTATGCGATATATGGGAGTTCGATTAATACCCAATGAAATAAAAGAGGACAGATTTAACTTTAAACATAGATTTCCGTTCTTAGTGCCAAAATATACTTTCTCCACTTTATAATAACCGTCAATCTCTCCGCCAACCATAGGCAAGAAATACCTAATATCCATCACATTGATAGATGTCGGTATCTTCTCCATAGTATATGTCTTTGCGGTATGACTGTCAAAATCTGAATAATCAGCATCGGTTCTTCGTACTAATCCAGTCAGAATATTCCTAATCTCCTGTTTCGGCTGTTGAGTCAAAGTGCCGACATTGTCAATGCTATCAATATGGAACTCAGTTTCAAGTTCAAACGGATCGCTGACATAGAAATGAGTCTGTAAAGCATTCACAAGCTCTTTGCTTTGAGCCGTTTCCTTTTTTATTGTTGAAGATTTTATTTTAAGAGACTTCCATATATCGAAATCTTCATCCTTCATCAAAGCAAGAATCAGATAATTACTATCACTCTTCGGACGATACAATTTGCCATTCAGCCGTTGGAAATTGTCCTGAATGAACTGATAGCAATCCATGCCATCACGTGGCTGCAGAGTTCTGAATGTGTAGAGTCGATTGAGGGTGCCTTGAATCTTATTTCTGAATTCTTTACGGACATATTCTCTCCATATCGCTTGCGTGCTCTTATTGTTGCGACCATACAACGATACGATGTACAAAAAGTTAACATCATAGTGACACAACAACAGCGTGTCTCTGTCAAACAGGCGATTTTCAAATTGGCGGTTAAGTTGCACTCCGCCATCCTGTGCCTTTAATTCTCTGTCATCAAAGGACAGGAATTTACTGTCTCCAGCCTTTTTGTTAGGAATTCGAGCACTGATAAAAAAATTGGGGATGGGATTATATCCTTCAGTCAATGTATCCCTTAACTGAGGATGTTCCCCGTTACCGTCACCATCCAAAAACAGATTCATGTTCCACTGAATGACATTTCTGGCGTATGTATATTGTTTGTATATCGATTTGTCGCCAAGCTGTGTCCTGTCATTCTTGGAACGCTTGTAATATTTGCTATCCCCAATGTAATAGGTAAGTTCAGATGTCAAATCAGACTGTTCGATAAGTCCTTGACCGACAAACATGTGGTCAACCAGTTTACCATCTCTTTGCTCTGTTAGTTCTTTTGGCAAATTTTGCTTGTCATTGCCACTTACCAAAGTGTCAATCATGACTTCAAAGATGCGCTCAAAATCTTTCGCCAGCAAATAGTCTTCCGCCTGCCTGTTCATCGCAATCTTATACTCCCTGTCAAAGAAAGCATAGCACAAATCCCATATCCGAAGAGCCTTGTCCGAGAAATACTTGTACTTGATTTGTTTCAGTCTTCTGCATCCAAGATTCCTATCAATATAAGACTTCTTTAACTTATCACAACTGATAAGCGGATATTGGATATTGATTTCAAAAGAAAAACCATGTATTTCACGGATGTAATTCAATATCGAGAAGTATATAACAAGTAACTCTTCGTCAAAATTCACCATTTTTTTCCTGTTGACAGGCTCGATGTAAACAGGGCTTCCGTTTTGAATTACTGCTTGCGATGAAGTAATGGTTTTGTTCCAGTTGATTTTGTTATAACCGGAATGCACGTTCTTGGCCACAAATGTAAAATAGTCCTGATTGTTTCTGTTGAAGTCCCTCAGTGCTATTATCACATCAAGTAGAGTGTTATGCTTCTGCTTTTTGCCTCTACTCTCAGACTGATATTCCTTGTTTTCAAGTATGTTGTCGTTGTGTGTCTGTTTGTATACACTTATTGTCCGGTATATCCAAATCGAGAGAGTGGACAGAAACTCCTTGTATTCCTTGCACCCTTCTTCCGTAAACTTAGATTTTACAGCTTCGGATTCAAAGTCTATTATTTCTTGCGGTGAAGCACCAAATATCGTATCATCGCCACTCTCCTCGTTTATCTCACCTGTCAATACAACTTTGGGCAAGAAGAAGACAACGTCTTTTGCTGCCTTGCTATAGCAATACCCGACATACTCAAAGGAATATTTGTCCTCCTTTACAGGAACTGACACAACATCCTTGAGTACATCTCTGACAGTCAAGCCATCCTTGACAATCTCGTCCAAATTATATGGGTATCCTTCAATGAACAGCAGCATAACATTTATTCAGATTAGAGTTCTGTATTCTCTTCGTTATTTTCAGTAGTAACCTTATTGCCATCAGGGTCAGTGACTCCGAGATAAGACATCATTTTCTTTAGCATTTTAGTCCCATTTTCTCCATACAATTCAGAGAATGAAATATCTTCAGCTTCACCGACTTTGAATATGTCCCCTTCACCATCTTTGCAGACATCGTTCCATAGATAGAACAATATTTTATTCAACAAAACTTTATCGGTAATTACTCCATCTGATGGATTTACGAAATAATCACCTAACATCTTATCTTCGGAGCTGTTTGCCCTCAAAATTTTTTCGTTGACTATTCTTTGAAATGATACCCAAGAATAGTCAGTTCCGTCAATGACAATCTTCCAGCCTATATTCTTATATTTAATCGGCTCATACTCCCAATCCCAACGCCTCTTGAATGCACTATCAATCGGAAACAACGATTGGTCTGAAGTATTCATAGTTGCATAGATATACAGATTTGATGGCAGACAAAGCTCCCCATCTTTTATGCCTAGATTGTCTTCGCCAAGCTCCTCTTCTAAGAAAGATTTCAAATCTGCATCAGCCTTGATAGTATATTCTGATATGCCATTTTCATCCCTATCAAGCAACTGGAATAAATCTCCGAATATTTGGGCGCAATTACCTCGATTGATTTCCTCAATAATAAGATATACTTTTTCTTCCGGTTTTCTATATGCCTGTATATAAGCATTAAGAAATGCCTGAGGAACGAAAGAATAAATTATACGAGATTCTTTTGAACAGGCAAGATATTCTTCTCCAACGGCCACTCCTTTATCAAATTCAACAGTGTAATTATCAGACATACCGCAAGCTTGGAGTATGTCTTTCTTATCAGAAAGATTCAACAGCTTTAACGAGCGCCAATATTTTGCTCCAAATTTTTGGGGAGAATATGTGACTCCACCCTCTTTCATTTCGGTTAATTTGCTAATGAGCTCTCCCTTAGCATATACTTTATCCATTGGTTTTTCCATTGTCGGTTTGTATGCTCCAACAAAGGTTGAATAATCACTGTCCGGATGGAATGTGGTTCTGAATATATTTTCTTTAAAAACACCTTCAAGTTGTGCCTTTATTTTATGGGATTTACCTGTACCTGGTGCACCGTAGAAGATTATCTGACGGCAAGTATCATCACACGTATTATTTGGTATCACTGTAGACGGCTTAAAGCTATCAGCTACGACCTCTAGTTTCGCTATAGTTGTCTCCAAAGCATCTTTATCAAGACAAATCTTAGCATCAGAATCAATGGAATCCAGCCTTGGTTGATTTGCCCAATTTATCACTTTGCTTAATGTTGAGAACAAGGGTTTAGTCTGAACTGTAGAATTTGCATTTGCAACTGAATCCGAGAAATATTCAGACCCATTGTTTCTCCAAGATGTTTCATCATATTCAGTCAGGTTCTTAAAGGTTTCTATATTAATCAATATATCTTTCAAAGTTTGAAGAATATTATCTAATCCGATCTGAAAGAACTTGGAGCCACCACGTCTGCCAGAGTTGCTGAACGTAATAAAACCACCTCTTTCACTCAAAGTAGCCTTAAAATCACTATTGCCGGATACTTCATTTAAAAATGAGAATAAATCTTTCATAATCCTATTACATCAATTGTTTAACTATTTCTTCAGCCAACCTTTTAATAACCGGAATAGCGACGCTATTTCCAAATTGACGGTAAGCTTCTTTGCGTGATACCACTATTTTAAATTCTATATTAGAATCATTATAATTGAGATTGTTCGCGCATTCCGGCTTTTCCCATCCCTCACCAATAATACGATACCCTTGTAATCTTCCGGCTTCCACCGGAGTCAGAACACGTGGGTTAAGTCCTTTTTCTGATTGATCAATAAGTATTTCGCTTCCATCTTTCCAATATCTAGCAGAAATAGTGCTCGTATATGTACTATCAGCATTGAATAGTGAATACCCGAATCCTTTCCCGTTTTTCCGGTTTCGTTCTTTGCGTTTTTGATGTCCTTCCCACATTTTATCACTAATGGTATATTGAGAATCCATAGTTTTTTCTGGCTCAAATATATCTGATACTTTGGTTAAAAGAATTCCTTCTTTCAACTTCTTCTTATCGTATATAGTAGAGCCATCTTCTGCTATTCCATATGGGAATCTAAATTCATCAACATCTACCAGCTTCTTATACCATGCTATAATGAATAAACGTTCTCTGTTTTGAGGTACTCCAAAATACTTTGCATTAAGAACATCAAAAGAATAAGCATATCCCAATTCTTCAAGTGTAGCTAATATTACTTTGAGAGTATTCCCTTTATCATGTGTCTTTAATCCACGAACATTCTCCAAAAACAAAACTCTAGGAGGATTGCCTGCATTAATTTTCTCTCTAATAATATTGGCTATACTAAAAAACAAAGTCCCTCTTGTATCCTCAAACCCTCTTTTAAGTCCTGCAACAGAAAAAGGCTGGCAAGGAAATCCGCCACAACAAACATCAAAATCCGGAATATGACTTGGAACGACATCATTTATATCTTCATTAAAATAAAGATATCTTCCATCCTTGTCTTTTTTGAAAAGCTTAGGCTCAATCTTTTTATAGTTTGCTTCATATGACAAACGAGCATTTTTATCCCATTCACTGGCAAAAACGCATTTTCCACCAACATAATGCATTGCTGTATGAAACCCCCCAATACCTGCAAACAAGTCTATGAATGTATATGTTTTCTTCATCATTTCCTTTCTCGGATTACTTTACTGTTTCATATAAATCCTTCAAATCACACTGTAATATCTGCGAAATCTCAATTAATTGCGGTGCACTTGGCTGTGTAGTATTGGTACACCAGCGACTTATTGTCATTTTCGACACGCCAAGTTGTTCTGCCAAATAGGTATTTGTAATCATCTTCTCGGCTAAAATGACCCGAATACGATTTCTATACTCTTTCTTTTCCATTGAATTTATATCTACATTTATGTGCAAAAATAAACAAATTTGTAGACACCGCCAAGCAAATAGTCTATTATATTTGTTTGGAATGAAACTAGCTTTTATTCATCATCTTCATCAAGATAAGTACAATCGGGGTTCATACCCTTTAATATTGAGCCATTTCCTTACAATGCGCCATTATATCTAATCCAAGTGTAATGAGTCAACTTTTTTCAGAACAAAACAATTTTCATATATGATATTTAGGATATTAATTTAGTCATTATATAAGACTTGAATACTGGTGATGTAGCCGCATCGTAATACATTACAATCTTCCAATGATTTCTACCATATGCAACTGCATCAGCATCCGTTTTCCTGATTAATTTGCTTGCAGCTTTATCGTAGTCATCCTCACAAGTTATTTCTTCGAACTTAAAGTAATTTTCAATATTGGATAATTCTTGTACGGCTTTGGTATAATACCTATTTATCAAATGATAACGTTTGAAATGTCTTTGTATAAGAGCATATAGATTTCTATCAATTCCATTTCTGTTATCTAAATAATATGCAAACTGAACACCTCCCACTATATGAGTGATACGAGCGAATAGGTATCGTATATCAGGCAAAGTGTCAGTATAAAAATTAATAGTGAAGATTTCACCATTCTCATCGAATATATCATCCCCCTTAAATGTATTACATTCAGAACATGCAGGTATCAAGTTAAAGACATTTACTGCATATTCTGAGTACACTTCCTTTGGAAGAATGTGCTCCGTAGTATTTGCACTATTTATAGTACAATACGGACATACATTATTATATGTTTGAGGGTTGTTATTAAAATGCCATGTTCTAAAATCCTTTACCAACTTGCATCCAGACGAATACATTCCTAGTAGGGGCTGTTTAATACTTGACAACACCGTAGAGGGAGTTAGTAATCCTAGCTTCTGGTTATCCATAGCACGCTCATAATATCGGTATGCAATCTCAACTTTTCGTTTATTAACATTCAGTGCAATAGTATCAGCACTGTTCTTGTCCTTTCTATCCACTGCTTCAGAGAAAAGTTCATATGGTTTCTTTCCTCCAGCATATTTTTTCATGTTAATCATGATTCAAATATTTATCAATTAACATATAAGAAGTAAGACTCATTGGCAAATCACCATTCTGGAGCTCTTGTAGTACCTGCTCCATGGATTCTTTTCCTTCGACAGCCTTTTCTATAAGTCGCCTGTAATACTTATCTCGTTGACCATTAGAGAAAATTTCTTCATTTATAGTAGTCAGGTTCTCGCCTAAGCTTTCAACCCTCATTTGCCTTACAACAGGCATTCCATCTACATCTCGTTCCATTATTAGGACATTGCGAGAGAGAAGAGATTGAATCACCAAAGGCGAATGAGTTGCCATAATACAACAAGAAGAGAATCTTTCACATACAAGATTTACAACATTTATAATCTGTGTAATAGCATTTGGATGAAGATGAACTTCTGGTTCATCTATCATAATCCTCAAATCCGCAACCTATAGGGTTTAGTGGGATTTTGCTTGCAAAGCGA
>ENA-ORTI01003499-ORTI01003499.1-human-gut-metagenome-genome-assembly--contig:-NODE-3499-length-12044-cov-15.964968_pt1 | contig 12044 bp, 10 predicted proteins | sample MGYA00242071_ERZ509191 | MGnify/ENA primary metagenome ERZ509191 (study PRJEB26280, sample SAMEA2338832) | human gut metagenome | biome: human gut; feature: human-associated habitat; material: faeces...
ATCCGCCAGTAACCATTGATGATGTTTACAAGGAAGTTCTTGAGCAGGCAGAGAACTTCAAGAAATATGCGAATTAAAAACTGATTGTATCAGGAGTAATTTTCAGAAGATAGAACTTAGAAGAGAAAGGAATTGGGTTATGTCAAAATTAAATGTTGACCAAAAAACAATAAAAGATTTATTTCAGAGTAAAAAATCGGACTTTTTAATACCAGATTATCAAAGACCTTATGCTTGGGGCGAAGCTGAATGCAGAACGCTTTGGGACGATATATTTTCATTTGCTATTCCCGATGAAGGAAAGGCAGAATTTGATAGTAATAGCGAGTATTTCCTCGGTCCGATTGTAACTTTCAGAAATGAGGATAAATTAGAGGTTATTGATGGACAGCAGAGATTGACAACTCTTATGTTGCTTTTAAGAGCGTTCTATTCTAAGTTCGGTCATATGCAGGACAAGGCTTCTATATCAACAAAGCAGAACATTGAAAAGTGTTTATGGAAAACTGATGAATTTGGCGAGCCTGATATGTCACAGCTCAAGATAGACTCTGAGGTTGCTACTGATAATGATAAGGAAGAATTTCTTGAAATATTAAGAACAGGAATTGTCAATAAAGAAATGAAAAGCAAATACGCTTGCAACTTCAGATTCTTCCAGAATAATATTGATGAATTTTTGTCCAAATACCCTACTTACTTTGCTTATTTACCTACCCGTATTATGAATAACTGTATTCTCCTTCCGATTGAAGCTGAGTCGCAGGACACAGCGTTGCGTATTTTTTCAACGCTTAATGATAGAGGAAAGCCGCTGTCTGATGCGGATATTTTTAAGGCACAGTTTTATAAGCATTTTTCTAAATTGGGTAAAAAAGAAGAATTTATTGCTCAATGGAAAAAGCTCGAAGAACTTTGTGAGAGAATATTCCATCCGATTTCTGGTACACCGATGGACGAATTGTTTACACGATATATGTATTTTGTCCGTGCAAAAATGGGGATTGTATCATCTACAACAGAAGCTTTAAGAAAATTTTATGAGAAAAATTCTTATGCCCTTTTGAAAGATACTAATACATTAACGGAATTGATTGTATTGGCTGAATTTTGGGAAGATGTTTCCAATCAAGATACCGAAAGATTTTCAAATAGAGTTTTGAAGCAATTTTTTGTATTGAACTATGCTCCAAACGGAATGTGGACATATTTTGTATCCGTATATTTTATGCAAAATAAAGATGATGAAGGTTTGCTTGATGATGAGAAGTTCTATACATTCTTGCAAAAGATAACTGGATTTATATGGACGTATGCTATTACAAATCCGGGTGTAAATGCACTTAGAACACCAGTGTATGCTGAGATGGTAAATATCGTAAATGATAAGCCTGTTGAATTTTCAAAATATAAGTTCGATGCAGATACTATAAGAAGTATGTTTGATAATTTCAGCTTCAATAATGCACGTCCAATTACAAAAGCAATGATAGCTTGGTGGGCATATCAGAATGATAAACAGCCACTACTTTCACTTGAAACTACTTTTGAGATTGAACATATTTATGCTCGGAATAGGAACGAGAAAGAAAATTCATTAACAGATGCTCGGAATGTAGAGTCATTGGGCAATAAAGCATTACTTGAGAAAAGAATCAACATTCGTGCTTCTGATTATCGTTTTACGGATAAGAAGAAGTATTATGAGGGATTTACAAACAGTAAAGGTCAGATAAAAGAGGGAACAGGTGTTGTTGAACTTCTTGACCTGACGGCTACATCGGCTGATTTTACTGAGAAAGATATTATTGACCGATATAAAAAGATGATTGATTGCTTTATCAATTACTTGCAGAAGAATGGCTTGCTAAAATAAGAGCATAGAATGCGAAAAATATGTTTCATTTGGAAAGGTACAGGGAATTGATTTGGAAAATAATAAAGCTGTTTTATTTGAATTAAATATAGAAAATGATAGATGTATATTTCCAAACACAATATCAGATGCAATTATTGATGCAAATAAAGAACTGAAAGATTTGGAAGATAAGCTTAATGAAACACTTGAAACAATAAGGCTGTTGACTCCAGAATGTGATAAGTTGGATTATATATTGTCTGCAAGTTCGGGTGCGTTATGTGGAATAATTGATGTTTTTCTTGTGGGTAAACCAGGAGAGTCACCATTAGGGGATATAACAGATAAATGGTTTGCAAATAGAACAATAGACTTTGCAAAAATATGTGGATATACGGGGGACAAGAATTCTTTATCATCAGCAATAAAATTTTTGGAGAAGAAATTTAAAATCCCATATGACCAAAGTGTTGGTGGAGGAATATTTCGTGAGTTGATTGATTTGACTCCATCAAACCATCATTTTAAATCGTTGGGACATAATCCAACACTTTTAGGTCTGTTTTTTTCCATCCTTAATCAGTTTACAAATACTTCAGATTTCGTATCAAATGGAGAATTGATTTCGTTAAATAATTCAGATGGGAAATTTGAACTTCAAGGAAAAAACATACCAAGTAAACTATTTTGCGGTATTGCAAATTGGATTGGTCATTTGATTTCAGATGTATCTGGCTCGTCAAGTAGTAAAGGCAGAGGAATGGGAATACCATCTCCAATATGGGCTTGGAGTAATGATGTAATTGCAATTAAGGCAAAACTAAATATTCCAGTGACTGAATTTGATAAATCCGTAAATGAGCTTGCTTTGAAGTTATTTGAAAAGGGATACGATGTAAGATTTCAAACTACTCAGGCAATACCGGTTTTTATCAATGAAATGGTCGTAAGATTGTTATATTCAATAAGACGCCTGATTGGATATTATATATCTGTACCTAAAAAAGATAGGAGTTGGGGATTACTTTGGAAATCGTGTGAACCATTTTCGAATGCAACTGTAAAGCGTATGCTGACAGTTGCACATGGGACATTTTGTATAATAGATATTGGCGATGCAACAATTAGAGGATTTGAAAAAGGAATAGGAAGTTTCAATGTTGTCGAATTTTTTATGCGATTGAATATAGTCGGTGTTGGTCGGCTGACAATTTCTCTTTATGGAGAAGCAAAACGAGGAATACAGCGTAGTAAAGCCAATAATGAAGCTATATTCATGAAAAGAGAAAAAGTGATTATAGATGATTATATGGAAGGATTGAAAATTCTATCCAAGACATATGATGATAAATTGTTGATGACTTTTGTTAGCGATTTTAAATCAAGTAATGCATATAAAGAGTCTTTTAACAAATCAGTTGAATTGGCAAAATTACGAAATGTGCCTGAAAATGAAAGAATAAAATCAAAGGCAGACATAGATTGCTATTTCCGAGGAGGTTCATTGAAATGAGTAAGAAGAAATCTAAATTACAGCAAGCACAAGACGAAGCACAAGCAGCGATAAATGAAACGAACAAAAAAATTGAAGAACTTGGAAAACATTCAAACAATTTATGCATTGAATTAAATAACATTCAAAAGTTATTTGATGAGATTCGGAATATACCAAGTGAAAAGAAAATAGAGTGTGAAAAATTAAAAAAAATCAGATTGAATTGGAAACAACAAGCTGAGAAAATAGAAAGTGATTATAAAGCAGCAGCGGTAAAAAATGCAGGAGCAGGAGCAGCCGGAGTAAGTGCCGGTGTTGCTGTTGCAGCAATGGGTCCGACAGCAGCTATGGGAATTGCAACTACTTTTGGAGTTGCTTCAACAGGAACGGCAATTTCAACATTAAGCGGGGCGGCTGCAACAAATGCAGCTTTAGCTTGGCTTGGTGGTGGAGCACTTGCAGCAGGTGGTGGTGGAATGGCAGCTGGAGAAGCTTTTCTAACCCTTGCGGGACCAGTAGGGTGGGCTATTGCAGGCGTTGCACTTGTAGCGAGTGGCATTATGTTTTGGCGGTCATCAAGTAAGAAAAAAAGAATCGAAGAAATTTTTACACTGATTAGCAAACGTGATGTCAAATCATATAAACTTGCAGTTGTTGAATTGAGTGAACGAATTACAAGAATTGATGAAGAAAGCAAATTGTTAAGAGATGCGATTGTAAAGGTAAAGAGTTTTGGCACAGATTATGATGCAATGACAGAAGCACAGCAGTATGAACTTGGGGCGTATGTTAATCTAATGTTGTCATCTACACAATTATTGGTTAATCCAATACTTGGATTGCAGCCTAAATATGGAAATGAAGATTTTGAAAAGTTTATTTCTTGGAAAGGAAGGAAAACAGATAAAGCATTGTGTAATGATTTCAAGACATTGATTATATCGTTTGCTAATCTTCTTTATAAAATAGATTTAGATGATAACGATAAAAGATTGTTATATAAGACTTTTAAAGGAAATAAAAAAATGCTTAGTGCATTAAATATGAAAAAGAAGGAATTTAAAATAGATATTTTAAATGCTGTTGAAGAAGCACTTTTGTATAGCTATAAATAGTTCATGGTAAAATAGACCACAAGGAAATCCTATAAGGTTATATAGTTTGGATGAAATCACGGAGATATTCTGTAAATTAGGACTTCGTATTTGTAACAGCTTTGCTGATTTCAGTGGAAAGCCGAGTTCTGATAATGATATTCAATTGATGGTTTATTCCATACGGGAATAAATCTTCATCAAATCTTTATTTTTTTCTGTTAGGTTATATTTCAGTAAGAAATGAAATATAGAAGGAAGGATAGTAAAGATGGAAATGATGTTACAGACACAAAATCTATGTAAATATTTTAGAAAACAGAAAGCGGTAAATAATGTTTCACTTAATATCGAAAAGGGACAGATTTATGGACTGCTTGGACCGAATGGCGCTGGTAAATCTACCACATTGAAAATGTTGACCGGTATGATGAAACCAACTGCAGGAAAGATTTACTTTGATGGAAAACTTTTGGATAGGAAAGATTTATCAAAAATAGGAGCGTTAATTGAAAATCCGCCTATTTATGAAAATCTTTCCGCCAGAGAGAATTTGAAGGTAAGACAATTATTGCTTGGTACAGATGAAAACAGAATTGATGAGGTCTTGCAGATTGTATCACTTACAAACACCGGAAAGAAGAAAGCAGGACAGTTTTCTTTGGGGATGAAGCAAAGACTAGGCATTGCAATGGCATTGCTTGGAGAACCGGAACTTTTGATATTGGATGAACCTACGAATGGATTAGATCCAATAGGCATCGAGGAATTACGAGAGCTGATCCGGTCTTTTCCGGAACAGGGAATCACTGTAATTCTCTCCAGTCATATTCTCTCAGAGGTACAGTTACTTGCAGATAAAGTCGGGATTATTTCAGGTGGAATCTTAGGATACGAAGGAGCATTAAAGCAGGGAGATAATCTTGAAGATTTGTTTATGAATGTGGTAAGAAAAAACCAGAAAGCAGGTGAAATCCATGGTTAATATTATAAAAGCAGAACATCAAAAAGCCAAAAGAACCATGCGAAAAAAGTTTATCTGGGGATTTCCTCTTCTTACATTTGTCATGGCATTTATATTTACTCTTGGGATGACAAATGCTTATGCAGAAAGTGTTTGGAACTGGTGGTATACACTTTTGCTGCCGGGGATGATTGCTCTATTTTGTTATCTTTCTGTGGCGCAGGAGAAAAAGATAAAATACTATCATTTAATGACTATTCCCACAGACAGAAGAAAATTGTTGCTGGGGAAAATTATTTATATTGGGTACATGATTTTGTTTTCTAATGTGATTGTGTTTGCAGGAGCAACGCTTGGAGGCTTTCTTCTAACGACACATGTTCCAGTTGGAGGAGCGTTGATTGCAGTATTGTTTCTGACGGTTTCTGAGTTATGGGAGATTCCGGTAGCTTTATTTTTAAGTGAACGATTTGGAATGATTGTAAACCTGTTCGTCTGCCTATTTATTACCGTCAGCGGTGTGGTAATATCACAAACCAGAATCTGGTATGTACTTGTTTCTGCAATCCCTATGCGAATGATGTGCCCGTTGCTTCATGTTTTACCAAATGGACTTGCCGCAGAAGCAGGGAATCCTCTTTTGGATACGGGAGTCATTGTTCCGGGAATGTGTCTCTCAATCATCTGGTTTGTTTTTGTAACGGTTCTGTTTTTGAAATGGTTTGAGAGAAGAGAGGTGAAATAAGATGATTGGAAGATCTCTTAATGCAGACTTGCGAAAGATGAAAGGAACATCTGTGATTCTGGCACACTTACTGATTCCGATTATAACCAGCGTTATATTTTTAATATATTACTTTTTTTCACCATGGAATGAAAATATGAAAGTGATTGCATTTTATCAGGCAATAGGAGCAGGACTTCCGGTACTTATTGGAATTTTTACAGCAAGTGTGATGGAACAGGAACAAAATGCAGGTGATTTTCAAAATCTGTTGTCTTTACCGGATAAACCTGCAGCATTTTTATCGAAACTGTTGATGCTACTGGTTTTGTGTCTGTGCTCTATCCTATTGACAGCAATCATATTCGGAATTGGATTTGGAAGAATCGCATCAAGCGATATCGAAATCATGAAAGGATGTATATTTGCAGCATTGCTGCTGTGGGGAAGCAGTGTTCCACTTTATCTGTGGCAGCTGATTCTGGCTTTTCAGTTTGGAAAAGGGGTATCCATTGGAGCAGGGATTATATCAGGACTAATTAGTGCATTGATGCTTACCGGACTTGGAGATTATGTGTGGAAATATGTATTTGTCTGCTGGACGGGTAGAGTACCATATACTTATCTGCAATCTGTATTGGGAGAAACTAGTGTAGGTGAATGGTTGTCATTCATACCAGGTTGCTTAATATTTACAGGGATTAGTATGGTATACTATTTTTGGTGGGTAAACCACTGGGAAGGAAACAGAATATCGGAATAGAATCGAGGGAAACTATGGCAAAAATACTGGCAGTTGATGATGAACCGGCAATTTTGGAAATGATAGAAAGCATTTTGAATAAGGATGGACATCTGGTTACCAAAGTAAGTAATCCGCTGAAACTTAATATGGAAGAATTACATCGTTATGACCTGATTTTACTGGACATTATGATGCCTGGAATTGATGGCTTCGAATTATGCAAAAGAATCAGGGCACTTGTGGATTGTCCGATTTTGTTTCTTACGGCAAAAACGGAGGAAAACAGTCTGGTAAACGGACTTTCTTTAGGAGCAGATGATTATATTTCAAAGCCATTTGGAGTGATGGAACTTCGGGCAAGGATCAATGCACATCTTAGAAGAGAGCACAGGGAACATTCTGTCCGGATGGTTTTGGGGAGGGTCTGTATTCAAATATCTCAAAAGAAACTATTGGTTGATGATAAGGAACTTCCTCTTACGAAAGCGGAGTACGAAATTTGTGAATTCCTGGCTAAAAACAGGGGACAGGTTTTCTCGAAAGAACAGATTTTAGAAGAGGTCTTTGGTTTTGACAGTGAGAGTAATGACAGTACCATTATCACGCATATCAAAAATATAAGAGCAAAATTTGCGGATTATGATTATACACCGATAAAAACAGTCTGGGGGATTGGATATAAATGGGAAGAGTAAAGAGAAGCAATGCACTCAGCAGGATTTTTATGAGATATGTACTGGTCATGCTTGGATCATTAGTTGGTTTGGTGATTGTTGCTTATCTGCTGCTGTACCTTTTGATTAGTGTGGGCTGTATTTATCCGGCAAATTATGCAGAGCAAAAGATTAATGAAGCATATGATACGATTTTACGTGCGGATAAAGTAACTGCTGAGATGATTCCTGCACTTTGTGATTATGTAATCTTTTCAGAGAATGGAGAGAAAATAGGTGGAGATCTGTCAGAACAATACGAACAGATAGCATGGAATGTTGCAAAGTACGGAAACGCATCCGGGAAATATTTTTATAAAGTAATTGTAAGGGAAAATGAATATGTTGTATTGCAATATCGCCTGACACCTCAATATCATTCAGCTTTTTTGAGGGAGCATTTTATAGGACCACAGAATGTGATGAGTATTATGTCAGTGATTGGAGCGGTAGCGATTATCATCATTCCGTCCATACGTTTTGGAAAAAGAATCAAAAAGCAGATGCAGCCTGTATTAGACGCAATCAGACAAATAAAGGATCAAAATCTGGAATATGAGACATCCTGTTCCGGTATCAAAGAGTTTGATGACTGTTTATCGGCAATCGATGATATGCGAGATGCATTGCGAGAATCTTTAGAAAAGCAGTGGAAAACAGAGCAGGAAAAGAAACAACAGATGTCTGCTTTGGCGCATGATATTAAAACACCTCTTACGATTGTACGGGGAAATGCAGAACTACTTTCAGAGACTGAACTGACCACAGAACAGAAGAATAATATCACTTATGTTTTGAACGGCACAACACAGATACAAAGTTATGTAAAACAGTTGATAGATGTCACAAAATCATGGAATTGCAGTGATGTTACCTATACAACGGTGAGGTTAGAAGATTTTTTCGCAGATATAAAGGAACAGGCACTCGGACTGGTAGAAATCTATCACCAGAAGATAGATTGGAAGGCGGAACAAAGTGATAAAAAGGTAACGATTGCTTATGATCCAATGTTCCGGGCCGTAATGAATATGATTCAGAATGCAGTGGAGCATACAAAAGAAAATGGAATCATTTATATTGACGCAAAGGAGCAGGATGGCCGGCTGACATTCATTGTGGAGGATAGCGGATCAGGATTTACAAAAGAAGCATTATTGCATGGCACAGAGCAGTTTTTTATGGATGACACAAGTAGAAATGGCGAAGCCCATTATGGGATGGGACTATTTTTTGCAAAAACTGTGGCTGAAAAATATGGTGGAGGTATTAAACTTTCAAATTCTGAAAATACAGGTGGGGCGAGGGTAGAAATATTTTTCCTGAGTAGTCAAGAAACAAGCTAAATAGACCGCAATTAAGCTATGTAAAAGAAATTTTACATGCTTTTATCTAATATGTAAAGGATGACAGTGGAAGTTCAAAAATTACAAGGGTTAATAATGAAGAACATCATTACCGAATGGTTGAAATAACTAATAAGGAAACTGGGAATTATGATGTTATGATGATTAGTACAGGAGATTCATTTACTAGAGTTGTAAATCGCGGATGTCCCAAGGATCCAACACAATTAGCACTAAATTCACAGGGGATGCTTTCGAATACAAAAGATAGAAACGAATCTAAAACATTTTTATCTCATCGGAGAAGACTCCCGCCTCTACAGGTGGCGAGTAAGAAATAAACCTGTCCGATATGATTTAGGGTGAATTTGAAAAAAATATAATAAAAAATCACCCTAAATTTAAAAAATATATTGAATTTAGGGTGAAAAAGTGCTAATTTATAATCATAAAATCACCCTAAAAGGAGATGGATGAATGAGTAATATAACAGAAATCCAAAGATTACTAAATGAAAAAGCTGATTTGCAGGCTCAAATTAATATCTCTGCATTTGATGGAAGTATTGAAGTCAAGACTGTAAATGATCAGAAATATATTTATGTTAGAAAAAGAGAAGCTGGAAAATACAAATCAAATTATATAGATAAATATTCTGAGGAGCTCTACGCACTTGCAGTTAATCAATCGCAGCAAATAAGAGCGGTTAAAAAGCAACTTAGAAAAATCGAAAAGGACTTAGCAAAGCTTGGATATACAGAAAGCGAACTGTCACCAAGAGTAAAGCTTAATATTGACTTTGCTAGAGCTAATGTCAAAAGTCTGATTTATGATCAGGCTGTATTGGAAGGTGTTTCCACTACATTTCCACAGACAGAAACTATTTTGGAAAATGGCGAAGTTAACGGAGTAAAAGCAACTGATGTTCAAAAAATCTTAAATTTGAAGCATGCGTGGGAGTTTATTGTGGATCCGGATGTAGTGGCTTCTCCTTGCAATTATTATATGGTAAGTCATATAGCACGCCTGGTAAATGAAGGGTTCTTCGAAAATGGTGGTTCCGTTAGAGCTGTTCCTGTTACGATTGGTGGTTCAAGCTATGTGCCTCCAATTCCAAATGAGTTGGATGTAAAAGAGAAAATAGATGAAATTATAAACTCAGGACTTGAGGACGTTGATATTGCAATTGAGCTTACGCTTTATTGTATGAAGACACAGATTTTTATTGATGGTAATAAGAGAGCTTCTATTATCTTTGCTAATCATTTTATGATTGGAAAAGGTATTGGATTGTTAGTTGTGCCGGAGAATATTGTGCCTGAATTCAAGAGTCTTCTTGTAGCTTATTATGAAGGTCGAAATGAAGATGAGATTAAGGCATTTTTGAAAGAGAAGTGTTGGCGTAAGTTTTAGTAGATAAGTATTTATATCCTAAACGAACGAATCGTGTCATTAATTGGAATAATGTAGTTGTGAAGAACATTCGATAGAGGAATATGCTGGAAAATTGTGTATTTCAGCAAGCCGATTATCTCATTTGTTTAGTGAACAGGTAGGGATAACGCTTAAAAAATATTTAACACTGCATCAGTTAGAAAGAGTATTTCAAGATTTATTAGCTGGGAAACGGATAACAGAAGCAGCATTAAACGCAGGATTTGATTCACCATCACATTTTGCATCTACAGTAAAAAGGATGATGGGGCTTCCGGTGAGAAGTACAGTAAAAGATAGCGAATTTTTGAAAGTTTATTAGAGGTTTGTTTTCTATAATAGAGCCATAAGAAGAAAGAGAGGCGATATTATGGAGAAGAAATATCTTGAAATGACTAAAATGCTAAATTTCGATGTAGAGAGTATACAGTCTCTCATAAAAAATCGTAAATGGATAGAATTAGATGAATATAACAAAATAGCTGCCATTTATGATTTCGTAAGAAACGAGATATTGTTTGGATATAACAGTTCAGACTTGCCAGATTTCAACGAAAGAGATTTTGTCACAAAAGAAATTTTGTTTTGGGCAGATACTTCCGCTTCAGTAAATCAAGATGCGCTTGAAGCAGTATATGCAGAAATTAGAGGTGCTATTGAGCAATTTAATGGTAAAATAAAGGGAAAGCTTGGGTTCTTTGATACAGATGTAACCCCACCAATTTCGTTTGAAAATATCAATGAATTAGAAAAAATAATACCATATGGTGGAGGTGGTACTGATTTTACGGTTGTGTTTCATTATATAAAAAGTAATATGAAACACGACCTGTCATCTGTCATTATTATATTTACTGATGGATATGGTTTATTTCCAGAAGAAGCAGATATACTTGATATTCCGGTTCTCTGGTTGATTGATAATGAAGATGTGAATCCACCCTTTGGAAAAGTAGCAAGACTAAGAAAGGCACAACAATGACAACCAATCATCTGATTTTAGATTTTTCGCATGTATATTGCGATGAAAACATACCAAAGAATACCGGCATTCACTGGCTGGACTGCTCTGAAATTGAAGAGTGTGATTTGTATTGTTCCAGACAGGCGGAAGAGAAAATCAGAGAAAAAATCAAGCCATATGGAATTCATGGAATCCATTTTCTGGATTCTGGAAATTATCATTATGTGACAGAAATTATGACAAGCCAGATTCAAAAGGAATTCCAGCTTGTTGTATTTGACCATCATACGGACATGCAAAAGCCGATGATTGAGCACATGACAAGTTGCGGAGACTGGGTAGAAAAGGTGTTAGAGACGAATCCATGGTTGCAGCAACTGGTATTAATCGGACCGCAGGCGAAGGATATAGAGCAGCTTTATCGGGAAAATGATGGCTTGATGAATCGTAAAGAAATATCAGAAAAACTCCTTACTTTTTTTGCAGAAGAGATTCGTGCCGAAGAAGACAAAAATAAGATTTCCAAAATAAAAAAGAATCTGCCGGTTTATATATCCATAGACAAAGACATCTTGGATAAACAATATACGGAGACAAACTGGAGCCAGGGGAACATGTCACTTCCGATGCTGGAACGTTTGCTGTCGCATTTTCTGGAAAACGGAAATATACTTGGCATTGATATCTGCGGAGAATGTCAGCAGGGA
>ENA-ORTI01003511-ORTI01003511.1-human-gut-metagenome-genome-assembly--contig:-NODE-3511-length-12014-cov-2.487081_pt1 | contig 12014 bp, 8 predicted proteins | sample MGYA00242071_ERZ509191 | MGnify/ENA primary metagenome ERZ509191 (study PRJEB26280, sample SAMEA2338832) | human gut metagenome | biome: human gut; feature: human-associated habitat; material: faeces...
TGGCGAGTACAACCCCGACTGCTTTGAGTGGGTGGCCTGCGAGAGCCGCAACGAGGGCGTGTACGCATGGCTGCGCAAGGGCCGGGGCGAAAACCTGCTGTGCATCATGAACACGCAGGACCACGCCCACAAAAAGTTCCCGCTGTATCTGCGCTTTCCCTGCAGTGCCGAGGAGGTGCTGAACACCGAATCCCCCGAGTGGGGCGGTGCACTGAAGGGCCGCCGCAGGACAAAGCTTCACACCACCGATGGCGGTGTGTTTGGTCGGGACTATACCCTTACAGTAGACCTACCTGCCATGGGCAGCTGCCTGCTGCGCCTTGCGCCGGAGGCCCCGAACCCCGATGCGGCCCGCATCAGCGCCAACAAAGCCCTGAACGCAAAGCGCCGCGCTGCCCGCAGCACAAAGGCCGCAGCCAATTCCAATAAGTAATATTCGTTTCAAAATGTCCCGTCTGCGTTCAAAGCGGCGGGACATTTTGCTGTTTTCCGTGCACAGCGGCTGGACAGTGCAGATTTTGCTTGCTATACTGTAGCTGTGATATTCTGCAGCTGAGAGGTTTTTGGGATGAGTGGAATCGTTTCCCGTCTGTCTGTCCTTGGCAAGGTCTGGCTGGGCCTTGCTGCCGGGGCACTGGCGCTTATTGTATTCGGCCTTGCCGCACCGGGCAGCGGCCTGTTTTTCCCGTTGCTGAGCCTGTGGTGCAATGCAGCGCTGTTTGCACTGGCGCTGCTGGTGCTGCGCCGGGCCGGTATGGAGCTGGACCTGTTCCACAAGGCGGTGCTGGTGGGCCTGTGGGCAGCGGCCGTGCTTTACTTTTACTGGACCCTCGGCAGCCGCACCTTCCTCTACCACTGGGACTACGTAAACTACATTCTAAAGCAGTATCATGCCGAAGCCGCCTTTGCCCAGAGCACAGGCGCAGGCTTCCGGTTTCTCCTCGATTCCATCACCGAGGACTATACGAATTTCATCACCCTGTTCACCGAGTTCCCGTTCTGCCTAAGCGGCAAGACCGGCGACGACTACGCATTCTGTCAGGTATTCAGCGTACTGCCCAGCCTGCTGGTGCTGCTGGCGGGCCTGACGGTCAAGGTGGGCCGGATGCTACGGGTAAAGAACCGGTTCTGGTATTTCCTCATCGGCTTTTCGTGGTGCGCTACCTTCCCGTTCGTGCGCATGTCGGCGGTGCTGGGCCAGCCGGACTGGTTCGGGCTGATTTTTGCCTTCATGCTCATGCTGCTTCTCGGCGGGTTCGCCGCGCCAGTTACGCAGAGCCGCTTCCAAGGCTTCCTGTCCCATAACGGAGCAATGCATCTTTTCACGGGGCAATCCACCAAGGTATGTCGCAATATCCTTATTGGTCACCTTGGCCGCTTCTTCCACCGTCTTGCCCTTGATCATTTCAGTCAACGCAGAGCTCGACGCAATAGCGCTGGCACAGCCGAACGTCTGGAAGGAGGCATCTTCGATGATGCCTTTGTCGTTGATCTTCAAGAAAAGCTTTAAGGCATCGCCGCAAGCAAGGCTTCCCACCTCGCCAATGGCGTTGGCATCAGCAAGTTCACCCGCATTACGCGGCTTCAGGAAATGCTCCCGAACGGTATCCGTGTATTCCCACATATGCTGTCCTCCAAAAAAGCTGGTCACCAATCCGGGGTGCAACCGGAGTCACGCCCGGAGAGCATAACGATTCGTTAAAGGGACTTCTCCCGACAGAATACCATATAAGCCCTAACCTCCATAATGGAAGGGGGAGCAAGGTATTTTCTTGTCATCCGTTCTACTCGGAAATCTATGCACCGCTTCACTGGGCAGGTCAAGCTGACATCACATGGGGATATGCATCCGTATCTAGCTATCGTATATGGATATTATTAAAACACCCCCTCTATCCGTTTTAAAGAATAAGCTTTCCCAAATCACAGAAGCGGACGTTCCCTTCACAAAAAGGCCGTGAATCTCGTCAGGGAGGAATCACGGCCAGCAAACCTTGCTTTTCTGGCGTAGCCTTACTCAATGCGCAGGAGCATCTTGCCCGGCTTGCCGCCGCGCGCAATGATGTCCTCATGTGCCTGAGCCGCCTTTTCAAGGGGCAGTATGTCGCCAAGAACAGGACGCAAGGCACCGCTCCGCAACGCGGCCGCAACCGCAGCTTCCGCCATGCGCGCCTCTTCCGGGGCGCTATGCCAGATGGCCATGCCCATCACCACGGATTCCTTGGCCATGAGCAGACGCGGCGTCATTTCAAGGCTGCCCCGGCTGCCTATGACGACAATACGCCCATGCTTGGCTATCATCCGCATGTCATTTTCCAGATTCTTATCCGCAAGCATTTCGAGAATCACATCCGGCCCCACTCCATCCGTAAGCGCGGCCAGCGTATCCAGATAGCCCGGTTGCGTGTGATCCAATACGATATGCGCTCCGATGCTGCGGACAAGCTCCATAGAGGCAGGGCTCCCTGCGGTACCGATTACGAACGCTCCACATGCACGCGCCAGCTGTACGGCGACGGTCCCCACACCTCCGCTCGCGCCGTGTATGAGGATGCGTTCTGCGGGCTTAAGACCTGCACATTGAAAAAGAGCCCTATATGCGGCCATACCGGGAAATCCCACCGCCGCACCTTGCTCAAGCGTAACGGCATCGGGCAGGAGATGAACAGCCTCCGCATCACAGACAACCTTCTCAGCATAAGTCCCCGTATTGCGTCGCGCCGTAAGAGCCGTCACAAAAACCCTATCACCGGGTTTACTGCCTTGCACCCCCTCGCCCACCTTGTCCACAACTCCCGCGCCATCAAACCCGGGGGTATAGGGCAATAATGTGGGTTTGAAGAAGGCATACTGGCCCGTTCTGATATAGGCTTCGGCAGGATTGACCCCCGCCGCATACAGCCGAACACGGATCTGCCCATGTTCCGGTTCTGGTTCCGGAATGTCCGTAAGGCGCAAAACCTCCGGGCCGCCAAATGCCGTCATGACAATAGCGCGCATAACGATACTCCCTCAGCCTGTAAGCTACATGGGCATTTCCGTCGCCCCAATCATTGTTACCTGAAGCCCTTACCTCTGAGGCTTCTTTATTAAGATGCCTCCTGTTGCAAGTATATGATTTCCCAAGAAGCACACTATGGAGATAGGGCTATCCTTCATATTCAAAAATCCCAATCATACTTCTCACGCCATTGCTGCCCAGCGCCACATGGCATGGGGCACATTGTCCATGAGAAGCCCATTTTAGACTTGCGATTCAGATACCTCGCTGTTATTTTAGGGTAACCTTCAACCGTAGATATGTATTTTCTATGGCGGGCCACCACAGCAGCGTGACGAAGAGCCCAACGGCGAACGTCTTACACTCATGATGGCGGCCCATTGCGATGAGGCTGATTACAACAGGAGCACAGCATGGCAAGTACGGAATCCGGTCGTCAGATGTACCCTTCGTTTAAAGAAGCCCACGAGGCCTTTGTGGCGGAATACACCGCCTTGTATCAGGGATTTCCCAAATATCTCGAAGATCTTGTGATCGGTTTCGGCTGGGGGGAAGACGCCGCGGGGCAACGGTGGTTCATTATTTCGGCCAATCCGCAAGGTTTGCAACACTTGACCTATCCTGAACTCGTGAGCTGGGATTTCGAAAGCTTTACCGACATCCCGGGGCTTATCCAGCACGCGCATCTGGATAACATCAGCTTCTAAGTCGCCTATGCTGCATATTCCGACGCAATACGATGCATAGCAAAAGGCCCGCCAAAAGCGGGCCTTTTTAAGTATCAGACAACGGCGCATCAAGCGCGCTTGTAAACCGTATTACCGCCCACAATAGTTTCTTCCACCATAATGTCCTTCAACTTGACCGGATCCACCTTGGTGGGGTCCTTGTCCAAGATAACCATATCCGCCAGCTTGCCCTTTTCCAGAGAACCGATCTTATCCTCGAGCCGCTGCATATAGGCACCGTTAATGGTTACGCCGCGCAGGGCTTCCATAACGTCGATGCGCTGATCAGGGCCAAGAACCTTACCCGAGGACGTGAGACGATTGACTGCCGAAAAGACGTCCATGAGCGGACTGATGGGCGTCACGGGCGTATCGTTATGCAAGGCGAAGGTAATCTTATGATCCAGTGCCGCCTTCAACGGGCTGATATGGGCCGCACGCTCGGGACCGGCCACCATGTCGCGGTGGATGTCGCCCCAGAACCATGTGTGGGTCACGAAATAGGAAGGCACAAAGCCCTTTTCGGCAATGGCCACCACCTGATCAGGACGACAGAACTGGCAGTGATTGAGAATATGGCGATGGTCCTTACGCGGATTCTTTTCCAAAGCGGCGCTATACGCGTCAATCATGTCCTGAATGGCTTGGTCGCCATTGGTATGCGTGGTGATCTGCCAGCCCGCATCGTGGAGTTTCTGGACCAGCGCAAACAATTCTTCCTGCGAATTGAATACCGGAAAACCGCGAAAATCTGCCGGTTTACCGGGCAACTGCTTGAAGTAGGGCTTGGAGAACCATGCCGTATAGCCCTGCGGGCTACCATCGGCAAAAAGCTTGGCCGGCCCAAGGAACACCTTGCCGGCCTTATCCAGCTGCGCACCCTGCCTCTTTTCGCCATAGCTTTCTATCAACTTGGCATTGCGGCCGTTGGGCCAGATGACCACACGGATGCCCAGATCGCCGTTTTCGCTGGCCTTGAGGAAAAAGTCATCCACTGTGGGGCTGCCGCCATTGTTGGCCGTCGTAATCCCCGCAGCGGCGTAGATCATATTGTCACGACGCACGGCCTCTTCATATTGTGCGGCCGTAGGCTTGGGACGGATGGCCGAAACAGGCGCTTGGGCCGCCGGACCTTCCAACACCCCATCCAGCTTTCCGTCCGGACCGCGACGGAATTTACCGCCTTCAGGATTCGGCGTCTCTTCCGTAATACCGGCCAACTCCAGAGCTTTGCTGTTCGCCACACCTAAATGGCCGGACACATGCTTCACAAAAATGGGGTGCTCGGTGGACACCGCATCCAGATCGGCACGGGTTGGATGCCGTTGTTCTTTAATCGCTAAGTCGTTATAGTTATAACCGACGATCCATTCACCCTTTTTCGTCTGGGCTGCACGTTCCTTCAGTAGGCTCTGCATATCCGCAATCGACTCAGCACGCCCAAGAGGAGGCACGTTGAGATTGACCATCGTCAACTCATTGAAAGCCCCTGATGGGAAGTGGCTGTGCCCGTCGATCATGCCGGGGATAAGCGCTTTGCCCTTAAGATCCACTACGGTGGCGCCCGAACCCGCAGCGGCCATAACCTCGGCCTTCTTGCCCACGGCCAGAATCGTTTCACCTTTCACCGCGATGGCTTCTGCGATGTCGTTGTTCTTGTTCATGGTGAAAATGGGACCGCCCATATAAACACGCACCGAATCCTTGGCAAAAGCTGTCAATGCCGGTGAAACCATGAGAGAAAACGAAACAGCAGCCGCACCTTTTAGAAACGTTCTACGGATCATGGATACCTCACAGGGGGGTAAAAAAGGAGGGGAGAAGGGAACCCTGCCATGTTTTGACCCTACTTGCTCTTTTTTTCACTGTCAATGCATTTCTGCATTACAATTTCAGTTACGCATATGTTATAGTTAATGACTATCTGAATTATAATCTCTTTCGCTTTATTGGCGCCGTGTTTCACTCCTGTCTTCTATTGAGATACCTCAAGAAAAGAGAAATGAACGCAGGTAACGTTACTTTTTTCTCAATATCTACAGCATAGTTATCAGCAATTATTTATCAAAAAGGGATAACATAATAATGGAAGTCCCACCATGTTGGAGCTCAATGTTCTACACCGCACAGCCGCACAAAGTCGGGGATGCAAAGCTGTTACGGTTACCCATTTGACTGCATTCCCTTGAGACTCTGAACTTTTCTATGCCCGTTGACGGATGAGATGGCTCAAGCCTGTTCAAGCACCTCAAAAGGAAAATTAGGCACATGCTGAGCCTCTGGAGGGGCTCAGTTGTATCCCTCCAGAATTTCTATTTTTACATTTACAAGTAAAATAAAAATGTCATGAGTAAAAAATTGCAGAAATGGTTTATGCATGTGGACATGGACGCATTTTACGCTTCCATTGAACAGAAAGACCATCCTGAACTGCGCGGCAAACCGGTCATCGTTGGCGGAGGCGGTCCCAGGGGGGTCGTCAGTGCGGCTTCCTACGAAATCCGGAAGTTCGGCGTCCATTCCGCAATGCCCATAGCACAGGCATTGCAGCTCTGCCCTCATGCTATCCTCGTTCCCGTGCGTATGGCACGCTATGCCGAGGTTTCCCGAACCGTCATTGATGTCTTGCGCTCGTATTCCCCCCGAGTCGAAAAAGCGTCCGTCGATGAAGCCTATCTTGACGCGACGGGGCTGGAACGGCTCTTTGGCCCTGTGGAAGACATGGCCCGGCGCATCAAACGCGAAGTGAAGGAAGTAACCGGAGGATTGACCTGTTCCATCGGGCTGGCCCCCGTCAAATTTCTTGCCAAGATAGCTTCCGATCTGAACAAACCTGATGGGCTCAGTATCCTTTACCCAGATAAACTGGCAGCCTTCCTTCAGTCGCTTCCAGTGGAACAAATACCGGGTGTGGGAAAAACAATGGTCAGAGAGCTCCAAAGTCTTGCCATCCGCACTGCAGGCGATGTCCCCCGTTATCCCAAAGTGTTTTGGGAGCGCCGTTTTGGAAAAGCCGGCATAACCCTCTACGAACGGGCACAAGGCATTGACCCTCGCGAAGTGGAACCCTATACGCCTCCCAAATCAGAAAGCGCCGAAACGACCTTTGACATCGACACCCGCGATATAGGCTTCCTCAAGAGCTGGCTTTTCCGCCATGCGGATCGGATAGGGCGCACCTTACGGAAACAAAAGCTTCAGGGCCGCGTGATCACGCTCAAAATCAAATATGCAGATTTTCGGCTCATGACCCGCAGGGTCACGCTTGATGCCCCGACCAGCGCTACGGAAACCATTTATGAAACAGCGTGTGATCTGCTCGATCACATGCGTCTTGAGGAGAAAATCCGGCTCATCGGTGTAGGCGTCTCCGGTTTCGACAGCCCGCCGCACCAATTGCGGCTCCCTACCATCGGAAAGGACAGTCAATCCAACGAAGAACGCCGCACCAAGCTGGACAAGGTCATGGACGAGCTTCAAGACAAGTTCGGCCAAACATCAGTCGTACGCGGGCGCCTCTTCCAGCAGGCGGCACAGCCCAAAAAACGGACCTGATCCTTTCCCTCCTGCGGGAAAGCCCCCTATCCCTCTTCCTTTCTCTTCGGCGCACTGCTATACTCTTCCGCCATGAACATCATTATTATGAATAATAGGGCCAGTTTTCTGGTCAGCTTTTGGAGTGTGCTCATCTCCCGCCTACAGGAAGAAGGGCATCAGGTAACGTGCCTCGTCCCTGCGGGCGATTCCGAAGCCGAAGCCACCCTCAAGGGGTTTGGGGCGAGTATCCGCAACTATCCTTTGGACAACAAGGGGCTGAATCCAGTCCATGATTTAAAAACTTGCCTTGCCCTGTACAGGATCTTCCGTGAGGAACGCGCCGATATCCTGTATGCGTCCACCATCAAGTCGGTCATTTACGGTATTCCGATGGCAGCTTTGGCGGGCATCCGATCCCGCTACGCCATGATTACGGGGCTCGGGTATATGTTTGAGGCCAACACCCCAGTAAAAAAGATGCTCACGTATCTGGCCTCCTCCCTCTATCGTATTTCGCTTTCTTTTAGCGATGCCGTGTTCTTTCAGAATACGGACGATGTCCAGACGTTTCGGGATTGGCATTGCCTGCCGCGCGGTGCCCATGTCGTCATGACCAAAGGTACGGGAGTGGACACGGACAAGTTTGCCGTGGCGCCTCTTCCCGAAGCCCCCCTTACATTCCTTCTTGTGGGAAGGCTTCTTGAAGCCAAGGGATTGTATGAATATGCGGAAGCGGCCCGTCTGGTAAAGAAACGGTATCCCAATGCCCGTTTCCAGCTCCTGGGTGCTCCCGAAAGCTCCAGGGGCGGAGTCCCTCTTGAAACGGTCAAGGGATGGGAACGGGAAGGTATTATCGAATACCTCGGCGTCACGCGTGATGTGCGCCCCTATGTCGGGCAGGCGAATGTTGTCGTTCTCCCCTCCTGGCGGGAGGGCTTGCCGTGTTCGCTCATGGAAGCCATGAGCATGGGACGTCCCATCGTGGCAACCGATGTTCCCGGATGCCGGGACGTGGTCGTCGACGGGAAGAATGGTTTTCTCGTGCCTGTACGGACCCCCGAGGCCTTGGCAAAGGCGTTGGAGTCGTTTTTGGAGGATAGCGTTCTGACGGCCCGTATGGGGAAGGAAGGAAGGTTCATTGCGGAAACAGAACTGGATGCCCGCAAGGCTGCCGATCTTATCCTCAGCGTCATGAAGTTGGTTTCGTAACGAGGATTCACTGGAGGTTTCCCTTGCTTATCAGCGGTTATCGCAAAGGGCTGTTTAAAGTTCTGGATGCCGTCTGCATCCTTGCGGCGCTCAGCATTACCGGGTGGTTTATGCTGCCTGCGGATCTTTCCGTTCTGGACGACTACACAGGGGCGTCCCTGTTTACCGTCGTCTCCTATCTTTTCTTCTTTTACGTGCTGGATGCCTATAACGTCGGGGCTGAAGATTTCAAGGACACCACAGGCCGGGTCCTCATAGCCTTCTTCCTTGGCGCCATCGCTTCCGCCTCCGCATTTTATGCGTTCCAGCACTGGCGTTTCGATCGCAGAACACTGCTGCTGCTCTTCAGCTTGTGCCTTTTGTTCTGCCTTGGCTGGCGTGCGCTCTATTACAAGCACATCGGCCGCTTTGTGCATAAAGCCAGAATCCTGCTCATCGGGACCGACCGTGCCGGGAAGGTACGCCAGACCATTTCCGAATCCCTGACCGACGCCGACATCGTCGGTTATGTGGGCGACTGCGATAACGACAGGGAAATCCCCTATCTTGGCACCCCCATGCAAGTTGAGGAAATCGCCAAACAGCAGAACGTCACCATGATTGTCTTGCTGCCCGACGCCCCCATCGACGAAGACATCGCTACCGAACTGCTACATGCCAAACTGCACGGGCAGATGATCGTCGATGTCCGCTCCTTCTGCGAACATATGGTGCACCGGCTCCCCGTCTCACAGATCAGCTCCGAATGGTTGCTCACGGAAGAAGGCTTTTCGCTCAATACCCGAGGTTCCCTGCGCCGCCTCAAGCGGGCTTTCGACCTGTTCGCCACGCTCGGCCTGCTGATCTGCACATCGCCCATCATGCTGCTCACCGCCATTGCCATCCGTGTGGAATCTCCCGGCCCCGTCATTTACCGGCAGCGTCGCGTGGGCCTGTTCGGGCAGGATTTCACCGTCTACAAATTCCGCTCCATGCGTACCGACGCCGAGAAAAACGGTGCTGTCTGGGCCATGAAATCCGACCCGCGCGTCACCAAGGTGGGGAAAATCATCCGCAAGACCCGCATCGACGAATTGCCCCAGTTGTGGAACGTGCTCAAAGGGGAAATGAGCCTCATCGGACCTCGCCCGGAACGCCCTGAATTCGTCAAGGAACTGGAGAAGGAAATCCCCTTCTACAGCCTGCGCCACGCGGTCAAGCCCGGCGTCACCGGCTGGGCTCAGGTGTGTTACCCTTACGGCTCCTCCGTCGAGGATTCCCGCCGCAAGCTGGAGTATGACCTGTACTACGCCAAAAACATGTCCATCCTGCTGGACGTCCGGATCATCCTCAAGACCATCGGCGTGGTGCTCTTCCCCAAGGGCGCGCGCTAACCCTTCCCCTTCTCTCGTCAGGAAAAAGGCATACCGGAAAAAACGGTATGCCTTTTTTGTTTTCTCGGCACATTCTAACGCCTCAACGCCTCCAATCCCGCATTTATCATAGGGATACAGCTATCATGCGGTTGACGGACATCCCCGAAAAGGCTTCAGTGTGAAACAGGTACGGCAGAAAAAGAAGCCGTCCGTGCGGATGTGTCTTTTGCCAAGGACCCGTCTTGAACACAACGCTGACCAAAAGAAGGATGTATCCATGTTCAACCCAGAGGAAACCCAGTACGAAGTGCTGCGCCGCAGAGGCATCTGTCGACGTGATTTCCTGAAATTCTGCTCTATGGCGGCGGTTGCCTTGGGTCTTGGCCCAATGGGCCACCTCGAAATCGCCCACGCTATGGAAACCAAACCCTATCTGCCCGTTCTCTGGATCAACGGCCTTTCGTGCTCCTGCTGCACGGAATCCTTTATCCGTTCGGCGCATCCTTTGGCTTCCGACATCATCCTTTCCATGATCGCGCTGGACTATCAGGACACCATCATGGCGGCTGCGGGCGATCAGGCTATGGAATGTTTCGAAGAAGCCATCAGCACCTACAAGGGACGCTATATCCTCGCGGTGGAAGGCAATCCGCCTCTTGGCGAAGAAGGCATGTACTGCATCGACGGAGGGCGTCCCTTCATGGACAAACTCCAGCGCGGAGCCGCCGGAGCCAAGGCCATCGTCGCATGGGGGACCTGCGCCTCATGGGGATGCGTGCAGGCTGCCCGCCCCAATCCGACTCAGGCGACCCCTATCCACAAAGTCATTCACGACAAGCCGATCATCAAGGTCCCGGGCTGCCCCGCCATCCCGGACGTTATGAGCAACATCGTCGCCTACATCCTGACCTATGATCAAATCCCAAAACTCGACTCTCAGGGACGCCCAGAGGTCTTTTACGGCAAACGCGTGCACGACCAATGCGTACGCCGCGCCCACTTCGACGCGGGCCAGTTTGTGGAATCTTGGGACGACGCCGCGGCGAGCCTCGGCTACTGCCTCTATAAAATGGGGTGCAAGGGGCCGACGACCTACAATGCGTGCCCCGTCACCCGGTGGAACAACGGGGTTTCCTATCCCATCCAGTCCGGCCACGGCTGCATCGGCTGTGCCGAACAGAACTTCTGGGATCACGGTTCCTTCTACAGCCGCATCACCAACATTCCCCAATTCGGAACCAACACGACTGCCGAAACCGTGGGCGTGGCCGCCGTCGCCGGCATCGGTGCCGGCGTGGTGACGCACGCGGCCATCAGTACCGCCGTGCACCTCAAGCACCGCTACGGCAAGGACGGCGACTGCTCCAAGGAAACCAAGACCGCACAGGCTGAAAAAACCGCTTCCAACGATTCCACCCCTTCTGAAAGGAACTGATCATGGCCTACGAATACACAACGCAGGGATACACCGTTAACGACTCGGGGCGGCGTCTTGTCGTCGACCCGGTTACGCGCATCGAGGGACATCTCAGGTGCGAGGTGAACATCAACGACGACAACGTGATCACCAATGCCGTCTCATGCGGGACCATGTTCCGGGGACTGGAAATCATCGTCAAGGATCGTGACCCCCGAGACATCTGGGCCTTTGTGGAACGCATCTGCGGCGTCTGTACGGGCACGCACGCACTCGCCTCCGTCCATGCCATCGAGGACGCGCTCAAAATCGACATCCCCGACAACGCGAACATCATCCGCAACCTGATGCAGCTGGCCTTATGGTATCATGACCACCTGGTGCACTTCTACCAGCTCGGCGGGCTGGACTGGATCGACGTGGTTTCCGCTTCCAAGGCCGATCCCAAGGAAACGTCCAGGCTTGCCCAAAGCCTTTCCCCCTGGCCGCAATCCTCTCCGGGCTATTTCGCCTCCGTAAAGGAAAAGCTGGTCCGCATCATCTCCACCGGTCAGCTCGGCATCTTCAAGAACGGCTATTGGGGGCATCCCGGCTACAAGTTCCCGCCCGAGGCCAACCTCATGCTGGTGGCCCACTATATTGAGGCTCTCGACTTCCAGAAAGACGTCGTCCAGATCCATACCGTCTTCGGCGGCAAGAACCCCCACCCCAACTGGTTGGTGGGAGGCGTGCCATTGGCCCTCAACATCAATGGCAAGGGCGGGGCC
>ENA-ORTI01003520-ORTI01003520.1-human-gut-metagenome-genome-assembly--contig:-NODE-3520-length-11999-cov-7.981748_pt1 | contig 11999 bp, 10 predicted proteins | sample MGYA00242071_ERZ509191 | MGnify/ENA primary metagenome ERZ509191 (study PRJEB26280, sample SAMEA2338832) | human gut metagenome | biome: human gut; feature: human-associated habitat; material: faeces...
ATAGAAGCCGCATTTAAGAATAGTATTTATTAGAAGGCAGAGGAATTAGAAAGATGTTATTTAGCAGTATTGTTTTTTTATTTACATTTTGTTTTTGTAATTGCATTTGTTCAATATTAATGTAATTCGGACAATTTTTTTGAATTGAAGTTCTAACTTTAATTAAACTCTCATCATCTAATGTATTTTTATCAATTGTGACAATCGCTTTTTGTTCGCTATTTACCATACAAACAATAAGTCCCTCTTTTTCAATTGCTCTAATTATATCTTTATAATTAAAGGTGATTTCTGAATATCTTATATCATCGGATGTAATTTTAATATATTCATTATAATATTGATATTCTTTTTTTACATTATTATATTGTTCTAACCATTCTTTTTTGCCATTTTTAAATCTGATTAATGTAAAAATAATTTTAATAACGGCGTATGCCGCAAAACCGAAGCATATGTAAGCAATTATATTAAATTTAGATACAATAGCATATACACCAACTAATACATAGCCAAAAAATGATATCATAAACTGAATAAAATAACGTTGATAATCTTTTTTAAAAATTTTATTAAAAATGTTTTCAGAATAGATTATATTTGAACTTGCAAAAGGAATTTCTTCTAAATCTACTTTTTTCAAAGTTTCTTCTAAAACAGATCCTTCAGTTTGATCTAATACATTATCATTAACATTTGCAACTTTTTGTTCAATACTATAACTTAAATCACTAAGAGTTACACCAAGAGCAATGGATAGAGCTAGTTTTTTATCAAGAGTTGGTTCTAATTCGTTATTTTCGTACTTCAGAAGATTTTCTACACTATCATTTATTAACCGAACAGGATTTTTAAATCTTAATGTATCTATTTGCTGGAGCATATCGCTACTCATTTCAACTCCAGTTAATTCAATGCCAAAAGTTAGTGCGTCAATCTGACTTAACAATTTTCCAGTCCCACAACCAACTTCCAAAATCTTTGATGTTGAGGTTATATATTTCTTGATTGTAGGAATCATCATATTATCATTACCGTTAAGGCTGTTAATATAGCGTGACTTTTTCTCCCATTCTTCGGCTATATTACCTGAAAATACAGATTGAACATCAGAACTATCAAACATAAAAATTCCCCCTTATTACCCCAAATACACAAAAAAATAGTAAGTAGCTGTCGATATATGTATTTTACAACTTTCTATGTAGAGATTCAATATGCACGATACACATTTTTCTTTGGACTTCGGGGCAGATTGTCCCGAAGTTTAAAACCACTCTGTAAAGTATTACCTTGTACCTGTTGAGTTTCACTAGAGAATTTGTTATTGTTCGTAAGAGGGCATATATATTTTCACTAGAGATTATTGATACGATCAAATCTACGGCACGGGTAATTCATACACTGACTTTACAAAGTATCAGTACATCCCGTACAGGAGCTGCCAAGAATCCGGTGCTTCGCGATTATTACCTCAAAAAATGCAGTTCAAAACCAAAGCTTGTAGCAATGGGTGCCGTTTCCCATAAAGTACGCAACATAATCTATGCAATACTCAGAGATAGCAAGTCTTTTGAAATCATTACGCCACAAGAGCACATCAAACAATACAATGCTGCTAAATGCGACATAGCCGCATAAAATACTGCAAATCCAACGAATCAATATCTTTTTGAAAAATAATATTTTCACCAAGGGGAAAGTCTACCCTTTTTTAGAGGAAAAATATTTTTCATTTATCTATTGACATTTATTAGCTGGACTTTTTGAGTCTCTATTTGATTAAGTATAACCGATATAAAGTTTTCATTCTCTATGATTTACATGAGATTATTAAGGTTTTCCTAATGGCTTATAGCGCCGATCTGTTGGATTCTCCGCAGTTTTTGGAATCAGCCAAGCACCAGCCATCTTCACAGCGCCGGGAATACGCCCGCCGACACACCATGTGAGATGTCATGCCCTATTTCTCGGCACCCTCTTTCAATGTCATATAGTCCATTTCGCACCTTCACAAAATATATTACAATTCTCTCGCTCGAACAATACAAGACAGAAAACATGAATAAAAATAAGGTGAAAATAGGGCAAGCACTACGAAAGATAGCTTTCTTTGATGGTGTTTGACCTTTTTGAATTTACCACTTGACATTGTGGTAAAGGTTTTGCTGTTGTTGCGGATCAGATCAGAAACCTTGCAGAACAGAGTGCAAAATCAGCGGTGGATTCAAAAGCACTTATTGAAGCAGCTATTCATGAGGTTGGAGATGGAAATATGTATGCAGAGAAAGCCTCAACTTCATTGAGAGAAGTTGTGGATGGTATACAGGCGATTGCAGACAGTGCGAAAAAAATAAAAGAAATTTCCATTGAACAGGCAGACAGTATGGAACAGGTAGAGGTAACCGCAGAAAGAATTGCTGAAGTTGTTCAGAATAATTCGGCTGCGGCACAGGAAACATCAGCGACGAGTGAAGAACTTACAGCTCAGGCTACAACACTTAGCGGTATGGTTTCGGTATTCAAATTAAGACAATAAGAATAGACAGAGTTTTTAGTGGATGGTTGTTTTTTACACAGTTAAAGAATAATCGTCCACTTTTCTGTTTTGGGCAAGAAAATGTTTTTTACTTTTAGTTCGGTTATATGGTTATTTATAATAAAAATATAGAAACAATGCGTCGTTTAATAGATGAAATATGAAGTATATGTTGAGTTTTCTTGAGCTGAAATATAGGTCATGAGTTTTTTATAATAAGAATAACTTTATGCTTTTTTGAATAAAAAAGTCTTACTTCGTGCAAAAAAATCTTACTTCGTGCAGAAAAGGTGAAATGTTGTAAGATACTTGTCGATAAAAAAGAAAAATAAGGAGGTTTTCAAATATGAAAAAGCTTAATGATGTAGCACTGAGATTACTTGCAAAAGCAGCATATGTTAATGCCAAAAAGGAAGCAGACTCAGCATGTTTGTTTATTGGTTATCAGCCTAAAATGCCATAGAATGTAAAAGAGCTGTTATTCCAATAAATCAATTAAAGGTTACTGCTTGGGCTTCGGATGGAGAGAGCAGGTACGGTTCTGACTGACAGAAGAACCGTGGAAAGGAGTTAATATGGGATTAGGCATTGAAAATTCAGTTAATGCTTATAATCAGAATTATAGGTATCAACAGAATAAGACGACAGGGCAAGCCAATCATTTAGATTTCAATAAGATTTTATCTGCTAAAGAGGGTGATAATACAGAGAAAGTACAGAAGCCAAATGAAAATAGTGTTTCAAAAGTAGATACCTACACTGAATATTTAAAGGCTAAGTATGGGAATATAATGATCCAAAATGTTGGAAGTGATCAAAAGAGTATGGATTCATTGGGGACGGGGACATATGGGATGAATAATATTGTGATTGCACCCAATGTTTTGGAAACAATGGCAAATGATCCCAAAAAAGCAGCTTATTACGAAAAGATGATACAGGATTTTTTTGCTTCGCAGTCAACTGTGAAGGCGCAGATGGCAGTCGGGGGGTTTGAGATTCAATCTTATGGTATGGTTATTCACCCGGATGGAACTGCACACTATTATGTTTGTGGAGATGTTTCACCAGAAAAAAAAGCAAAGATAGAGGCGCAAATGAAAGCTGAAGATGAAGAGAAGGCTAAACGGCGTAGACAATATTTAGAGCGCAGTGAGGAGGCGGCAGAAAAGCGCAGACAGATAGAAGAGATTAATATGCAAAAGAGTAAAAAAGATGCGGCTTTTAATGATAATATATCGGCTGTTAATGTATTATCGGAAGTAGATAGGGCGGTTGCCATAGCTGCTTATGAAAATATTGCCAATACTTTTAATGAAAACATAATAAAAAGTACAATTGATAATTGAGGACTTTACTGACTATATCAACTTATAATAATCGATATATAATATTATGCGCTGAAAGGAGGTGAGAATATGAAGAAGTTGGTAAAGCGTAGCGATGTTATGCAGGAAACATTGGAGGCATATTGCAGTTGCAGTTGCAGTTGTTATGGAACTTGCTCTTGTAGCACTGGACAGACAAATAATTCAGCAGCTTTGTTTCAGGCTAGATACACCCAATTTTACATGGACTTTGTAGCAATTCGTATGGTGTAAGAACATAGCAATGCAGCGGAAGATGGGTATGACAATATGCTTTGGGCATATTGTCATGCCTGTTTAATAATTAGGGAGGAAATAGTATGCCGGTTTTTCATACATTTACTGCTGGTGGGAAGAGGTATATGTTTGATGCAAATACAAATGTAATTATAAATCTTAAAGAGGATTTGTATTTTGAACTTGAGAAATATATGCAAAGTGGATATAAAGAGTTCACACCAGCTATAGAAAAATTAAGAGATAGAGGATATTTAAAAGATAGAGCAGATTTTGAAATGGTGCATCCGATGGATTCTACATTGGAATATTCTTTGGAGCGTTGTATAGGTACAATTGCGTTACAAGTCACACAGGGGTGCAATTTGCGTTGTAAATATTGTGCTTATTCTGGTAGTTATGATAATCGTGTCCATAGTAGTAAGAGAATGAGTAAGGAAATTGCATTTAAGGCAATTGATTTTCTTTTTGATCATTCTATAGATCGTGATAGGGTTTCTCTTGGATTTTACGGTGGAGAACCATTACTTGAATTAGATTTGATAAAGGAATGTGTTAAGTATGCAAAGAAAAAGAGCATAGGTAAAGAATTGATGTTTAATATAACTTCAAATACAACACTTATAACAGATGAAGTTTTGAAATTTCTATATGATAATGAGTTTAGCTTAACGGTGAGTTTAGATGGAGATCGACAGGCTCATGATAAAAATAGAGTATTTGCTGCAAATGGTGCTGGTACATTTAGTGTAGTAATGCAAATTCTTGAAAAAATACAAACACAGTATCCAGATTATATGGAAAGAGTACATATTAATGCTGTTATAGATCCGACTACAGATTTTGATTGTACTAGTAATTTCTTTTCTGATTATAAAACAGTTAAAGACTTTTATATACAGGCAAATCTTATTTCTGAATATTATCGTAAGGATGAAGTGGCAACAGATGAAGAGTATAGGGAAAAATTTAGTTATGAAATATTTAAAATGTATCTTCAAAAATTAGGAAGATTGGAGAATGGAAGCGTATCAAAACTTGTTTCACATGGTTTTCATAGTTTGAAGGAAATACATGATAAAACAAAAATGCCATCTTCTTTAACAATAAAAAGAGATCATCATTCTGGACCATGTGTACCAGGTATACAGAGACTATTTGTTGATGTAGAAGGAAACTTATATCCTTGTGAACGAGTGAGCGAAGCGTCAAAGGCAGTAAGAATGGGACATATAGATACAGGTTTTGATATTGATAAAGCTAGAGCTTTATTGAATATTGGAAAATTAACTGAAAAAGAATGCAAGCAATGTTGGGCATTTAGGTTTTGTTCTGCTTGTGCAGTTCAAGCAGATAATTTGGAAGAACTGTCTGCTGAAAAAAAGTTACAAAACTGTGCATTAATTCGTGGTCACATAGATAACATGATGAGAGATTATTGTGTTATGAGAGATTTAGGATGTAATTTTGATAAGGAAAAATTGTTTGTTTAGAGAAGGAGATATTATGAAAAGGAAAGCTATAATTTTCCCTTATAATGCAGAATGTGCTTCTCTTGTACGAAATAGAGAGTTGTTGTTAAACCATGAAATTGTGGCTTGCGTGTCTCCAATTGGTTATGGATTACAAGGAAAAGATGCTGCATATGCATATGGAGGAGAAAATACAGGGATTGTTATCTCAGATAAGAAAATAAGTGAAATAAATTTTGATGATTTGTTAGTATGTGAGTCATCTAGTGATTTTGATACATTTATAATGCCACAAGTAAAACTTGCAGCAGAATGTGGGAAAAATGTTATTTTTTTATATAATATTTCTCAGCAACAGAAGAAAGAAGCAGAAGAAACGTGTAAAAAAAAGAACGTAAAATGTGTTGTTCTTACAAATCGGAGAATGGATACAGATAAATTATTTGAGCATGAAATTATACCATTATCCGTTCCAGTGGTCTTTGTAGCCAGTGTTATTGAAAATACTAATAAATTTGATGTGCAATTAGGGCTGAGAAAATTTCTGCAGGAAGAAGGATATAAAGTTAGCCAGATTGGAACAAAAGAATATTGTGAGTTATTTGGTTTTCATGCAATACCTGAATTTATGTACGCAAATCAATTGAGTGAAGCTGACAAGATTGTATGGTTCAATCGAATTTGTAAAAGCATTGAACTACAGGAAAAGCCCGATATTTTTATTATTGGTGTGCCGGGAGCCACAATGGTATTCAATGAAACAATTACAAATAATTTTGGCATAACTGCCTTTGAGATTGCAAATGCCGTTAGACCAGATACAGCTATCATGTGTGTTCCATATGAAGGTTATGATTCCGGTTTCCTTAAAATGATACAGACATCATCAAAATATAAGTTAGATATGCAGGTTGATTGCTTTAACATGGCAAACAAACATTTTGATGTAGCAAGGAGCAAAGAAGAAAAGAAATTGTCTTTTATAACAACAGGTGCAGACTTGGTGGATAAAAGGATAGAGGATTTAAAGAGAGATACTGAAATCCCAATTTACAACTCGTTGAACGTTACAAGTGCTTTAGAGATGTATAGTTATATTGTAAATAAACTGAGTGAAAGTGATTTTGGAACTGTAAGTTAAGAAGGGAGGAGAAGAATGTGGATGCTGAAAATATAAGGGCTAAAGTCAAAAAAGTTTTTTTTGATTTATTTCAGAAAGATGAAAGCAAGATTCAGGATAGTTATTGCACTGATAATTTCTTTGGTAGTAAAATGGGATTATTGCCGGGAGATGTAGTTGCTTATTTGTATGCTGTTGAGAAAGAATTTAATTTGCAGATTCCGTCCTCATATATACAAGAGGGGAAATTTAATACACTAGATAATGTCACAAACATTATTTGTGAGGTACTTCAAAAGAAAGATGATTAAGGAGTTTTAAGACTAAAACGGAATCTGTTATTTTATAGTCAATAGTATGTAATAAGGGCGTTTATCTTCTATCAAAAAGTAGGTTGATTGAGATTTATGTCCTTTTATTTGTAGAGGTGCGGTATGAGTCTTGAAATTCAAATTGCTGTAATAGATAGCGGATTAAATGAAAAGCTATTGGATAGGAAAAAAATTAGAAATCGGTTTGAAGTGGATGAAAATAATGATTTTATTGAAGAACGCTCGATGTCGAAAGCTAGTGATTTTCTTCATGGTACAATATGTGCTATAATAATAGAAAAGTATTGTCCTGATGCTGTGTTTAACAGTATTCGCATTCTTAATCAGAACGGAACAGGTGGGGTTGAAAAGCTAGAGCCTGCTTTAGAATGGTGTTGCAAAAATAATATAAAAATTGTCAATCTTAGTTTGGGGACTACACATTTTAAAGAAAAAGATATTTTAAAAAAACTAATTAATAGGTATACATATAAAGGACTGGTATTTGTTGCGGCTATATCGAATATAGGATATTTTACTTTCCCGGCAAGTTTTACTAATGTTATAGGTGTTGCAAATGTGGAAAGTCCTCTATCCTATTCCAAAGATTATATACATTTAGGGATAGATACAGTTACAATTTCAGAACATATAATTATGTTAGAAAATAAGGAACACAAAACTTCACCGAGTAACAGCTATGCAGCTCCTTATATATGTGCATTGATTGCAAATAAACTAAGCAATGACAAAACTCTCGATATAGTAAAATTAAAGAGATATGCTAAAGAGCAAAGCCATATTGAAATGACAGTGGATAGTTATGAGCCGGACTGGATTTACAGGGCGTATATATCGGGCAGAGGAACTATGAGCAGGGCAGAGTATTATTTTGAAACAGTTACAGGGGTGTATGATGAAATACAGGGGAAAATAGATACTGTAATAGCTTATTCTATGGCAGAATTAGAAAATTTGGATATAAGGAATAAGAACTTAATATATCTTGGTCATGAGGATATTCATAATATAGATGTTCAGGGGTTCATTTGGAGCAAGGAAACAAGGCAACGGCAAATTAAGCATAATCATTATCAGGGAAATGGTCTTGAAGTTCCGGTAGTGATACTGGCAGTGGAAGATGTAATAGACAAGTTCTATATACTCACAGAACTAAAGAGGGCATTTGCTAATGGTGGTTATAACGCATATACAATAGGAATGGAGCCGGAGTGTGTATTATATGCATTAGAATATATGCCGGAGCCAGTATCAGATATTGATGCTTGGAAAAATTTTATAGAGAGCCAGACTTTTTATAAACAGAGTGATTTGGTCATATGGTGCATTCCGGTGGAAGAACAGGATAAATATTTGAAAGTATATCCTGATTGTGATGTACAGATCAGTCTTTGCAATGAGGGAGATATAAATATTGTCCGGTTTTCTTTTGAAGGAGAAAAGATTGAGAAAAAAATATCTGGACTGATTGACAGAAAAGATGTTGAGAAAATATATCATATTATAGAAGCGAAACTGACGGAGGAAGAAGATGGATAACAAAGAGGCTGTAAAAAGATTACTTCTGTTACTAGGCAGATACAAAAAAACAATAGTTGTAATTGTCGGTTGTTTGCTTGTTTCTACCGGGTTAAATCTATGCGTTCCGCTGATCAGCAGGCGAATCATGGACGATGGCTTTATTGGCGGAAATAAGAAATTATTGATAGAGCTGGTCTTGGTGTCTATGGTAATCTACACTATAAATTCCCTCATAGATATAGTCAAGGAAAAGAAACGTGTAGATATTTCAGCAAAGATACAATATTTTCTTTCGGAACAGTCTTTTTCACATCTTATGAAGCTGCGGGTAAACTATTTCAATAACACAAACTATGCGGAGACTTTGAATAATATCAACACGGATATTAACCAGATGACATCTATTGCTGACAGCAGTGTTTTTTTCGTAATTACGCAGGCGTTTAGCATGACAGGCGGCATAATAGGTTTATTCATAATAGATTTCAGAATGACGGTACTGGTTCTTCTGTTTATACCTATTAAGTGTGTGGTAATGAAATACTTTGCAAAAAAGCAAAAACAGATTATGGACGAGTTCATAAAAAGGAATCAGGAGTACGCAAAATGGTTTGGAGATACTGTTGGAGGGGTACGAGAAGTCAAGCTGTTTAATATCTTGGATAAAAAGCATGAGGAGTTTGTACTTAACCAGAACAATATTATAGAGAAACAAAAGCAGATGAATATGTTAGGGCAGTGGAATACGATAATAGATAGTATCATGGTACAGTTTCTTTCTACATTGTTATATATACTGGGCGCAAATTTAGTGTTTGATATGAAACTTTCAGTAGGTAGTGTGTTCGCTTTCATTACATATAGTGCTTATGTTACCGGACCGATTTCTGCAATCCTAAATATAGGATACCTGTTATCAGGGATTATTCCGTCAACAAAAAGATATTATGCGTTTATGGAATTGGAAGAAGAAACGGATAATGGAAAGAAAACGGATCTATGTCCAAATGATTTGAGATTGCAGAAGGTTTCTTTTGTGTATGAAAGGGATAAGTGCATTTTGAAGAATATTGATATATTATTTGCAAAATCCAGCAAGACAGCTATAATTGGGCGCAATGGTTCGGGAAAGACGACAATCATCAATCTTCTTACGAGAATGTATGAGCCGACAAGTGGTGAAATACTGTTGGGAGCAGAAAATATTTCAGAGCTGCCATTGCCAGAATACCGAAATATGGTATCAGTTGTGAGCCAACAAATCTATTTATTCAATGACACAATAAGGAATAATATCTGTCTGGATAAACAAATAGATGATACGGTGATAGAAGCTGCCTGCAAGGACAGCGGACTTGAAGATTTTATAAAAGAGGTTTCCTTAGATCATGTGGTAGGACAGAATGGGGCAATGCTCTCCGGCGGGCAAAAGCAGAAAATAGCCCTTGCAAGGGCATTGGTGCATGACAAGCCGATTATTATATTTGATGAAGCTACTTCAAACACAGATGCTTATTCAGAACAGCAGATAAACGGACTGCTTGATACTCGGCTAAAAGACAAAACAGTGATAGTGATAACACATAAGAAAGAGGTATTGAGCAAAGTGGATCAGATCGTTGTACTGAAGGAGGGAGTGGTTGCAGATTTAGGGAGATATGATGATTTGGTAGGGAAAAGTGATGAACTAAATGTTATGTTGGAAAAAGCAGAATAAATATAAGAAAATCTTTTCAGAGTAGCAAGTCTTTTTTGCTTTTGGGACAAAAAGTATTATTTCTGGCAGAAAATGTGAAATATTATTAGATGCTTGTCGATAAAAAAGAAAAATAGAGAGAATTTGCATCATGCAGGTTAATTCTAATTATTCTATGTATGGTGTGCCGTATGAAACTTAAATAGGATAATATTCCTCCATATTAGTGCGGAATATGCTGTACATGAAAGTTAAAATCCCAAAGATGCAGAGATGTATATTATCAACAATTATACATTTCTGCATCTTTTTATTTTGAGCATTCCAATAGTAATACGCTAAATCTTAAATAACTGTATATGAGGAAAATATGATATGATTATATTCAAATATGAAATTACAGGATCAGAGGTATACACAGTATGTACAGAGACACTATATTTCAATATGTAAAAAAACAATATGGAACAATTCCAGAATATCTGTGGAATGATTTACCAGATAGTGCAATACTTCGTAATGACAATGGAAAATGGTATGCAGTATTTATGAATTTGGAAGGCTTTAAAATCGGATTGGATACAAAAGATAGGGTTGATATTATGGTTGTAAAATGTAAGCCGGATATGATAAGTGTTATGACACACATGAAAGGCTTCCTGCCGGGATATCACATGGATAAAAGTAATTGGATCACAATTCTTCTGGATGGGACAGTCCAGGAGGCAAAGATATTAGATTTTCTTGATATGAGTTATGATTTGACGGATGGGCGAATCGAGGAAAGTATTGAATGATATTTAAAAACGATAAAATCCTCTTGTGAAGAAAGTTGCATAAAAGCTAAGTATATTTTCAATAAAGTTGTGAAGTTTATTTTTCATGGAAGTTTATCTTCTTTCGTTTTCCTATGGCTATTACCATAATGTTCTGCAAGATCTGTTTGTGGGACAACTGCATATTACATAGGGTAAAATCTGTGTGTGAAAAAGTTTGCATAAAAGCTAAGTAAGTTTTCAATAAAGTTGTGGAATTTGTTTCTCATGGAAGTTCATCTCCTTTCTGTTTACGCTGTCATTATAAAACACGAAGGGGTATATTACTTGCCAAAATAAAAAAATAAATAGACAAAAATTGCAACGGGCAGAGAGTGTGTAAATATTCTCTGTCCGTTGCAGTTTCTTATATATTTTTGCGGTATTCTGAGGGAGATATGCCTTTTATTTTTTTGAACATGCGGCTGAAATATAAAGCATTATCATAGCCAACAATTTGTGCAATTTCGTTTATGTTATATTCTGTATTCAAGAGCAGGGCTTCTGCATTGCAAATGCGTTTTTGCAAAATAAATTGCATTGGTGTAGAGCCAACATAAAGTTTGAAATTGCGTATAAACCAGCTTGTGCTTACATGATTTTTTTCAGCGTATTCTTCAATGCTGATTGATTCACTGTAATGTTCATTGAAATAGGCAATAGCCATGTCAATAGTTTCTGCAGTACGGGAATTATCTATTCTTATGCTGTTATTAAAGTATCGTTGCAGTTTTATAAAAATCTGTCTTAAATACATTTCAAGCATTTCCTGATAACTATCCTTACACATCTGTAATTCATTTATCATTGCACAAAAAAGATTCTGATAGGAGGGACCAGATCCACAGTAAAATACCTTTTTGTCATCGGTCAATCCATAAGAGCGTAATATATTTGTTA
>ENA-ORTI01003528-ORTI01003528.1-human-gut-metagenome-genome-assembly--contig:-NODE-3528-length-11972-cov-3.570529_pt1 | contig 11972 bp, 7 predicted proteins | sample MGYA00242071_ERZ509191 | MGnify/ENA primary metagenome ERZ509191 (study PRJEB26280, sample SAMEA2338832) | human gut metagenome | biome: human gut; feature: human-associated habitat; material: faeces...
CCCCGCACAGCCGCTCAAAGGCGATGCTGCCCGGGCACTCGCCCATGCAGGTCAGGTGCCGACCGTCCGGCAGAATGAAGCACACCGCCGAGACGAACTTTGCCCCCCGCTGCCCGGCAGGCACCGCCTGCATGGCAGCCAGAAGCTTATCGTTGTTGGCTTCATCGTCGCCGTGGTGTCCGCAGTAGCGGGCGCTGTACACGCCGGGTGCGCCGTCCAGCGCGTCCACACACAGGCCGGAGTCATCGGCGATGGTAGGCAGGCCGCTGGCCTTGCAGATGGTCTCGGCCTTGATGAGGGCATTCTCGGCAAAGGTGGTGCCGGTCTCTTCCGGCTCGATGGTGATGCCCAGTTCCTTCTGGCTGACCACCTCGTGTCCCTGCGCTTCCAGAATACGGCGCAGTTCGCGAAGCTTTCCGGCGTTGCCGGTCGCTGCACAAATTTTCATCTTGATACTCCTTCCGCTTTCAAAGCTCCCCCTGAGAGGAAAGACTCTCCCCGGCCGGGGAGAGATGGCGCGTCCAGCGCCAGAGAGGGGAATCTCCGTTTCCGCGCCGCTGCAAGCGGACGGAACGGTGAGAGGGTTTTGTTTTAATGCTTCCATTCACGAGGGAGCAGCTCTTCCACAAAGCCCTCCGGGGTGAAGGGCAGCAGGTCGTCGATGCCCTCGCCCACGCCGATAAAGCGCACCGGCAGGCCCAGACGCTGCTTGACCGCCACAACGCAGCCGCCCTTGGCGGTGCCGTCCAGCTTGGTCAGGATGATGCCGGTGGCATCGGCAGCCTTGCAGAACTCCTTGGCCTGACTGATGGCGTTCTGCCCGGTGATGGCATCCAGCACCAGCAGGGTCTCAAGGCTGGCTTCTGGGCTTGCCTTTTTGACGCTGCGGCTGATCTTGGAAAGTTCTGCCATCAGGTTTGATTTGTTGTGCAGACGGCCTGCGGTGTCCGCAATGACCATATCATAGCCGCGTGCGGTGGCAGACTTGACCGTATCAAAGATGACGGCGGCGGGGTCTGCGCCTTCGCCTGCGCTGACGATGGGCACACCGGCACGGCTTGCCCAGATCTCCAGCTGCTCGCTGGCAGCGGCGCGGAAGGTGTCACCGGCGGCCAGCATGACCCGCTTGCCCTGCCGGGTGTAATAATCGGCCAGCTTGGCAATGCTGGTGGTCTTGCCCACGCCGTTGACGCCGATGACCAGAATGACAGCGGGCTTGCCGTCCAGCGCCATCTCGGCCTCCGGGGTCATCTCCTCGGCAATGATGTCGCGCAGGGCGTCTGCGGCCTGTTCGCCGGTCTTGAGCCCCTTGTCGCGCACACGATCGCGGAGTTTATCCACCAGATGCACCGCCACCTCACCGCCTACATCGGCAAGGATCAGCTGCTCCTCCAGATCATCGTACATCTCATCGTCGATGACGCTGCCGGTCAGGGTGTTCATAATGCTGCCCCAGAATCCGGTGCGGGTCTTTTCCAGACCCGTTTTCATTTTATCTTTTTCTTTTTTTCCAAATCCGAAGAACGCCATAGTGGTCCTCCTATCTATTTTCTGTTTATTTTATATCAGGAAACCAGCGTTGCGTCAACCTGTTCCAGATCCAGCTTGAGCAGCTTGGACACGCCATCTTCCTGCATGGTAACGCCATACAACACGTTGGCGGCCTCCATGGTGCCGCGGCGGTGGGTGATGACGATGAACTGGGTCTTGTCGCTGATGCGGCGCAGATACTGGGCAAACCGCACCACGTTGGCATCGTCCAAGGCGGCTTCGATCTCGTCCAGAATGCAGAAGGGCGCGGGGTTCACCGCCAGAATGGCAAAGTAGATGCTGATAGCCACCAGCGCCTGCTCGCCGCCGGAAAGGGCTTCCAGATTCTTGATGACCTTGCCCGGCGGGGCTACCCGGATGCCGATGCCGCAGGCCAGCACATCGCTTTCGTCCTCCAGGACAAGGCTGGCTTCGCCGCCGCCGAACAGCTCGGTGAACACGCGGCTGAAGTTTTCGTTGATGGCACGGAAGCTGTCGGTGAAGATCTCCCGCATCTGGGCGGAAAGCTTTGCGATCATGCGGCTCAGCTCGTTGCGGCTCTCCTCCACGTCGGTCACCTGACGGGACAGCTCATCGTAGCGGGCTTTGACTTCCTTGTACTCCTCGATGGCGCTTACGTTCACGCTGCCAAGGGCGCGGATCTTGCCGCGCAGGTCGGCCACCTGTGCCCGCAGCGCGGTCAGGCTGTCAAACTCCACGCACAGCTGCTCCGCCTGACTGACCGAGAGCTGGTACTCGTCCCACAGCTTTGCCACGGTCTGGTCGTACTCGGTCTCGGCAGCGGCCTTGCGCTCGGCAAGGCGTGCCATCTCCCGGCCCATCTCCTCGCGGCTGTCGGAGGCGGTGCGGGCTTTTGCCAGCGCTTCCGTTTCCTTCTGCTGGCAGGCAAGCCGCTTTTCGGTGGCTTCGCGGATGGCCTGCTCCTTTTGGGTGATGGTGGTCTGGCTGTCGGTCTTGGCCTTGCGGATGGCCGCGATCTCGGTGCGGCAGGCTTCGCTGCGGGCAGCAAGGGCGGCAAGGCTTTCTTCCAGTGCAGTGCGGCGGGCAGCGGAGTCCTTGGCACGCTGTTCCAGCGCGGCAATCTGGCTGTAAGCCAGCTCCGCGTCCTTGCGGCGGGTCACCTGTTCCAGCCGCTTGGCGCTGAGCGCCTGTGCCAGCTGGTTCTGCTGGGTCAGAAAGCTGTCGCTGCCCTCTGCAATGCGGCTCAGCTCGGCGGTCAGCTGCTCGATCTGCGCCGTCAGTTCTGCCTGCTGCAAGGCAGCGGCATCGGCCTTGGCGCGGCTGTCGTTCAACGCAGCCTGCAAGGCGTCCATCTGCTGCTGTGCGTTCTGCACGGCAGTTTCCAGCTGGGCAGCGGCGGCTTCCAGCCGCTTCTGCTCCGCCTCTGCACGCACCCGGTCGTTGGCGGCAGTGATCTGCTCGCTGGCGGTGGCGGTCAGCTCTGCCTGCAAAGCATCTGCCTGCTCTTTGCACTGGTCAGTCTTTTCCTGTGCGGCAAGGCAGTCTTTTTGCAGCTTGGCCGCCTTCAGGCGCAGCTCTTCCATCTCCTGCTTGCGGGTGAACAGACCGGCGCTGCGCTGCACGCTGCCGCCGGTAAAGCTGCCGCCTGCATTGATGACCTGTCCATCCATGGTGACCACCTTGTTGTGGTAACCGTTGTCCCGCGCCACGCGGGAGGCTTCGTTGATATCCTCCACCACGATGATGCGCCCCAGCAGGTTCGAGACGATATTCTCGTACCGGGGGTCGGCCTGCACCAGCGCAGAGGCCAGCCGTGCCGTGCCGGACAGCCGTCCCCGAAACACGCCGGGCTGCACGGTATCCAGCGGTAAAAAGGTGGCGCGGCCTGCATGGTCATTGCGCAGCAGGGCGATGGCGGCTTTCGCGGCGGCTTCGTTTTCCACCACGATGTTCTGCAGCGCACCGCCCAGTGCGGTCTCGATGGCAACCTCGCACCCGGGCTCCACCTTCAGGATGGTGGATACCGGCCCCAGAACGCCCCGCAGACGGCGGGCTCCGGCGGCGCGCATGACCGCACGCACCGAGTTCTGGTAGCCGTCCATGTTCTTTTCCAGCTCCCGCAGCACCGAAAGGCGCTGCCGGGCGGCATCCAGTTCCCTGCCCAGCCGCTGCTCGGCGGCATCGGCCTCGTCCAGCGCGGCCTTGCGGCTGCGCAGCTTGAGCTCCAGACCGGAGCGGATGTTGCCCAGCTGCTTTTCGTTTTCCTCCAGCGTCTGGCGGTACTTTACGGTATCGGCCAGATCCTGTCTTGTTTCCTCCAGCTGTGCGGCGGCATCCCGGGCGCTCTGTTCCAGCGCGGGCAGACGCTGCCGGGCGGTGTCTCCGGCGGCTTCGGCGGCAGCCTGTGCCACCTGTGCCTCGGTGCGCTTTGCGGTGTGGTCGGCAAGCTCTGCCCGCAGGCTGTCCTTGCGGGCACCGCTGGCGGTGCTGGCATCTGCCAGCCGGGCAAGTTCGGCATTCAGCGCTTCGATCTCTGCCGCAAGCTTTTCGCCCGCAGCCTCCATGGTCTTTGCCACGGCACGGTGGCGCTGCAAGGCGGCATCCGCCTCGGCGGTGTCCTGCTGCCCGGCGGCGATCTCCTGCTGCAAAGAAGCCGCGCTCTCATCGTTGCGCAGAATATCGTTTTCCAGCACGGCGATGCGGCTTTCGGAGCCGCTGATCTGCTGGGTGATGCTGCGGATATCCCCATTCAGGCGCTCGACAGCAACCGTCAGCTGCTGTGCCTGCATACGGATCTCCTCAGCCTCCTGCTCGGCGGCCTTGGTCTCCCGGTCAAAACGCTCGTAGTCGGTCTGGGCGGTCTCGTAGTCCCGCACCTGCTGGCGCACGGCTTCCCGAGCGCGGTGCACCCCATCGGTCCACAGGGTCACTTCCAGCGTTTTGCGCTGTGCGGCCAGCTCGAGGAACTTTTCTGCCTTGGCGCTCTCTTTTTCCAGCGGGCCTACCCGGCTTTCCAGCTCGCCAAGGATGTCCCGCAGGCGTTCAAGGTTTTCGCCCGCCGCAGCAAGGCGGCGTTCCGCCTCGGTCTTGCGGTAGCGGTACTTGGCAATGCCGCAGGCTTCCTCAAAGATCTCGCGGCGCTCACTGCTTTTTGCGGCCACGATCTCCGCAATGCGGCCCTGCCCGATCACCGAGTAGCCGTCGCGGCCAATGCCGGTATCCAGCAAAAGTTCGTACACATCCTTCAACCGGCACACCTGCCCGTTGATGGTATACTCGCTGTCGCCGGAGCGGTAATATTTGCGGCCAATGGTCACTTCGTCCGCATCCACATCAAAAGTGTGGTCTGCGTTATCCAGCGTCAGCCGCACCTGCGCAAAGCCCATGGGGCTGCGCTTGCGGGTGCCACCGAAGATGACGTCCTCCATTTTGCCGGCGGCGCGCAGCTGGCGGGAGCTGGTCTCGCCCAGCACCCAGCGCACTGCGTCCGAAAGGTTCGACTTGCCGGAGCCGTTGGGACCTACCACACCGGTAACGCCTGCGTCGAACCGAATTTTGACTTTATCGGGAAAGCTCTTGAAGCCCTGGATCTCCAGTTCCTTGAATACCATTTACTTTTCCTTTATCACGCCCAGCAGCTTGAGTGCTTCCTTGGCGGCGCACTGCTCGGCAGCTTTTTTGCTGCGTCCCTCGCCCCGCGCCACGCGGTCGGAGTTAAAGCGCACCGCCACCACGAAATGCTTGTCGTGATCCGGGCCGGACTCGCTTTCCACCACATAGCTCAGGCGCTCTTCCGGGTTCTGCTGCACGATCTCCTGCAGGCGGGTCTTGTAGTCCGCCTCAGCGTGCTTGCCCTCGGTGATGAAGGGCAGGATGAACTTGCGCGCCACCTCCATGCCGCCGTCCAGATACAAGGCGGCAATAACGGCCTCAAAGGCATCTGACACCACACTGGGACGGGTGCGGCCGCCGCAGCGCTCCTCGCCGCGGCCAAGGCGCAGATACTCGCCAAGGTCGATCTCCTGCGCAAACTGGAACAGTGCACTCTCGCTGACAAGGCTGGCGCGGATGCGGGTCAGGTCGCCCTCCGGGCGGTCGGCGTAGGCGTGGAACAGGTAGTCTGCGGATACGATCTGCAAAACGCTGTCGCCCAGAAACTCCAGCCGCTCGTTATGCTTGACCGGGGTGCGGCTCTCATTGGCATAGCTGGTGTGGGTAAGCGCGATTTCCAGCAGTTCCGGGTTTTTGAATTTGTAACCGATGATAGTTTCCAACTGATGGCTCATGGTCGTTTTTACTCCCTTTTATTCCTCAGTTTTCTGTGCTGCAGCCAGTTCGTCCAGTGCGGACTGCATGGTGCCGCACAGGTCATTCTCCACGCAGATCTTTGCCTGCCGGATGGCGTTTTTGATGCCCTTTGCCTTGGAGGAGCCGTGTGCCTTGATGACCGGCTGCTTTGCGCCAAGGAAGGGCGCGCCGCCGTACTCCTCACTGTCCATCTGGTGCTTCAGGTCGGTAACGCCGCCCTTGAGCAGCAGGTAAGCCAGCTTGCCGCCAAGGTTTGCAAGGAACATCTGCTTGAGCATACCCAGCAGCATCTTTGCCACGCCCTCGGTCAGCTTGAGGATGACGTTGCCGGTAAAGCCATCGCAGACCACCACGTCCACCTCGCCGTTGGGCACATCACGCGGCTCGATATTGCCCACAAAGCGGATGCCGGGGGTAGTCTTGAGCAGCTGGTGGGCGTCCCGCAGCACGGGAGTGCCCTTGCTCTCCTCGGCACCGTTGTTGGCCAGTGCTACGCTGGGGTTTTTGCGGCCTTCTACTTTGTTCACATAGCAGCTGCCCATGACCGCAAAAGCGGCCAGCATCTCCGGGCGGCACTCCACGTTGGCACCGCAGTCCAGCAGCAGATAAGCCTGCTGCTTTGCGGGCACCATGGTAGCCAGTGCCGGGCGCTTGACGCCCCGCAGGGTGCGCACGATGAGGCTTGCGCCAACGTGCAGCGCACCGGTGCTGCCGGCAGAGACAAAGGCATCGCCCTTGCCCTCTTTAAGCATATTCAGACCCACCACGATGGAGGAATCCTTCTTCTGACGGACGGCGCGGGCGGGCTCGTCGCACATCTCGATGGTCTCGGTGCAGTTCACCAGCTCGATGCCGTCCAGCGGAATGTTGTGCTCGGCGGCGGTCTTGCGCACCAGCGCCTCGTTGCCCACGCCGATCAGCTGCACGCCGTAACCCCGGCGCCGCCAGGGCTCTGCCACTGCCAGCAGGGGGATCCAGCCGCAGCCCCGCTCCGCTTCCCGGCCGTCGTCAAAGGCCACCGCGCCCACAGGCGTTCCATCCAGATACCCCGCCAGTACGGGCGCCCCGGCGGGCGGTGCCCCGGAGGTCCCCGCCCACGCCGCCGGAAACTCCGCCTGCTCCCGCGCCAGGGGGCGGAAATAGAGGCCGGGCTCCAGTCCGTTGGCCCGCTGCTTCACGGTGCATCCTTGGGTGAAGGCCGGGTCTGTCAGATGGCTCGCATCGTCCCGCCAGACCACCTGGATCCGCGCCCCCTCCGCCCGCAGCAGAGAGACAGCGGTGTTGCTGCCGGTGGGCGTCTTCCCCAGCTCCTCCAGCGGGATGCCCTGCAGGGCCGCCAGCAGCAGGCGGATGGCGCAGCCATGAGAGAACACCGCCGCCGTTTTTCCGTCATTGGCCGCCGCAATGTCCCGCACGGCCGCCAGCAGCCGGGTCTGGACTGCCTGGGGCGTCTCCGCGCCCTCTACGTGCCACAGGTGGAGCCGGTGGTTGAAGTTTTCCAGCTGCGCCGGGTCCTGCCGGGCGATCTCCCCCCAGGTCTTCTCCTCCCACACGCCCACGCAGATCTCCCGCAGGTCCCGCCGCCGGTGCAGGGGCAGGCCCTTGGGCTTGTAAATGGCGCTGGCGGTGGCGCAGGTGCGGTAGAGGTCGCTGGCGTAGACCGCGTCGATGGGAATATCCGCGAATCGGCGCGCCAGCGCCTGGATCTGCCGCTCGCCCCGGTCTGTGATGCTGCTGTTGGCCTGTCCCTGGGCGATGCGGTACAGGTTGCCCTCCGCCTCTGCGTGGCGAATCAGATAGATGGTGGTCATGGTTTCCTCCGTCCGGGCCTGGGCCCGCCGTTTTGAGATTTGGATGTCGTTATCATCATTATAACGGATCTGCCGGTTTCTGGCAAATCGCTCTAACGCGTTTTTTTTTCCGGGAAAGCGGCTATACTACGCTCAGGCCGCAAAGGAGTGACTGAAGATGAGAATGTGTACCGGATTTTGGGTCGGTATCGGCGCCGGACTGATGGCCGGCGCGGCAGTGGGAATGATGATGCCCTACGGCAGGGATCCCATGAAAACGCAGGTGGGAAAGAGTATCCACAAGCTGGGTGTCGCCGTGGACCATGCCGTGGACAGCATCGTTTCCGAAATGCGCTGACGCGCAGGGCGGGGAGCCTCGGCTCTCCGCCTTTTTTGATAAAATCGTTTTTGGGGCTTGACTTTGGGAAAAGCTCTGGTATAATAATAACGCTGTCGCATTTGGCGACGCCTCGTATACAGAAATTAGAACCAGAACAGCTATGGAGAAGTCGCCTAGTTGGTCGAGGGCGCATGATTGGAAATCATGTAGGCCCCTAAAGGGTCTCGAGGGTTCGAATCCCTCCTTCTCCGCCACAGAAAGCCTTGAAACCGTCAGGTTTCAAGGCTTTTCTTTTTTGCGTCCTGCAAGCGTTTTCGCCGCAGGAAAACCCCTTGGCGGAAGGGCGGCGGAACGAAAGAGAGACATCTGCTTTTAGCAGATGTCTCTCTTTCATGGCAAGGGGTAACAATCCAAATCCTCTCAGGTCGGTCGAACTCTCTTGCATTCAAATTTGCAATTTTTCTTGAGAAGCATCTAACCGGCCTTCTGGCCGGCAGCGCCTTTGCGCCGTACAAGCGTTTTACCACAGGCAAAACCTTGGCGCAGGGCGAATTCACTTCGCCCGAGCATTTCAATCACTGAAGGGTGGAGCGACCAACGGGAGCGAAACCCAAAAGAAAATGCGACTTGTCGAAACAAGTCGCATTTTCTTTTGGAGCGGCTGATGGGAGTCGAACCCACCTATGCAGCTTGGGAAGCTGCCGTTCTACCGATGAACTACAGCCGCATCTGAGTTGTTATTATACCAGACCGCTTCATATTTTGCAACCCCCAAATCTTCTCCGGCATGAACGCCTTTTCGAGGACATAGATTCTACCATCGAAGCAAAGGGGGATCACCATGAAAAAACTCGTCGTGCTGCTGTGCACCCTGCTGGCGCTGGGGAGCAGTGCCCAGGCGCTGGAAGTATCCGCGCCCTCGGCTCTGCTGATGGAAAAGGAGACGGGCACCGTCCTCTTCGCCAAGGACGAACATGCCAAGCTGGAGCCCGCCAGCGTCACCAAGGTCATGACGCTGCTGCTGACCATGGAGGCCATCGACGCCGGACAGCTCCACTATGACGACGTGGTCACCGCGTCGGCCCACGCCTGCTCCATGGGCGGCAGCCAGATCTGGCTGAAGGAGAATGAGCAGATGACGGTCAGCGATATGCTGAAGGCGGTGTGCGTTGTCTCTGCCAACGACTGCGCCGTGGCGCTGGCGGAGACGGTGGCCGGCAGCGAGGAGGCCTTTGTGGAGCGAATGAACCAGCGGGCCGCGGAGTTGGGCATGGCCGATACCCACTTCTGCAATGCCACCGGCCTGCCGGCGGAGGGGCATGTCACCTCCGCATACGACATCGCCCTTATGAGCCGGGAACTGATCCGAAACCACCCGGACATCCGCCAGTACACCACCATCTGGATGGATTCCCTGCGGGACGGGGCCTCCTCCCTGGTGAACACCAACCGCCTGATCCGCTTCTACCAGGGAGCCACCGGCCTGAAGACCGGCTCAACAGACAGTGCGCTGTACTGCCTCTCCGGTACGGCCGAGCGGGACGGCATGGAGCTGATCGCCGTCATCATGAAGGCACCAACCTCCACCCAGCGGTTTGAGGATGCCACCAATCTGCTGAACTATGGCTTTTCCACCTACACGCTGGAGAATGTGGTGCCGGAGTCCGCCCTGCCGCCGGTGCCCGTGTCCCTGGGGACCCAGGCCACAGTGCAGCCGGTGCTGGGGGAGAACACGCACCTCCTACTGGAAAAGACCAAGGCGGGCAGCCTGCAGCAGCTGGTCACCCTGGCGGACTCTGTGGAGGCGCCGGTGGCGGCGGGCAGTCAACTGGGGACTCTCACCATCACCTCCGGGGAAGAGGTCGTGGCGGAGCTGCCCATCCTGGCAGGAGAGGAGATCCCACGGGTCACCTTCGGCCAGATGCTGGTCCAGATGCTGCGGACGGCCTTCCTCTGCGGCTGACGGCGGCGGGGGGCGCTGCGCCCCCTGAAATCCCGGCGGATTGCGACCGCTTTCCCTTGTGTCCCGTTTCGGAGCATGGTATAATAAAGCAACAAACCCGCGCAGCTTTACGAAAGAGAGGCCGGTCATGATGCTGGATGTCAAATCGTTCCAATTACAGTCTTTTCTGCCCCTGCCCTATGAGGAGGTCCTGGCGCCGCGGCTGAAGCGGGCCCATGAGAAGCTCCAGAGCGGCAGCGGTGCCGGCGGAGAGTTCACCGGCTGGGTCCATCTGCCCCGGGACTATGACCGGGAGGAGTTCGCCCGCATCCAGGCGGCCGCGTCCCGGATCCGGGCCAACTCCCAGGCCCTGGTGGTCATCGGGATCGGCGGCTCGTACTTAGGCGCCCGGGGTGTCATCGACTGCCTGCGCTCTCCCAATTACAACCTGAAGCGCAAGGATACGCCCAACATCTACTTTGTGGGCAACGGCCTTTCCTCCGACGCCATGGGGGAGGTGCTGGACCTGGTGGCGGACGTGGATTTCTCCGTCAACGTGATCTCCAAGTCGGGCACCACCACCGAACCCGCCGTGGCCTTCCGCTTCTTCCGGGCGGCCTTGGAGAAGAAGTACGGCCGGGAGGGTGCCCGGGAGCGGATCTACGCCACCACGGACAAGGCCCGGGGCGCCCTGAAGTCCCTGGCGGACAGCGAGGGATGGGAGACCTTCGTGGTCCCCGACGACGTGGGCGGCCGATACAGCGTGTTGACCGCCGTGGGCCTGCTGCCCATCGCCGTGGCCGGGGTGGATATCACCGCCCTGATGCAGGGAGCGGCGGAGATGATGGAGACCTGCACCGAGGCTTCCTTCCGGTGCCCTGCCTGGCGGTACGCCGCCATCCGGTACGAGCTGTACCGGGCGGGCCGGTCCATTGAGCTCTTGGCCTGCTATGACCCGGCGTTCCGGTTCATGGCGGAGTGGTGGAAGCAGCTCTTCGGTGAGAGCGAGGGCAAGGAGGGCAAGGGCCTCTTCCCCGCCAGCGTGGAGTTCACCGCGGACCTCCACTCCATGGGCCAGTACATCCAGGAGGGCAAGCGCCTGATGTTTGAGACCGTGGTGCGCCTGGGTCCCTCCGACCGACAGCTGACAGTCCCGGCGGACGAGGCGGACGGCGACGGGCTGAACTTCCTGGCGGGCAAGTCCCTGGACTTCATCCGGGACCGGGCCATGGAGGGCACCCTGCTGGCCCACACGGAGGGCGGCGTGCCCAACCTGATCGTGGAGACCTCCGGCAGGACGCCGGCAGACCTGGGGCAGCTGATCTACTTTTTCGAGTACGCCTGCGGCCTCTCCGGCTATCTGCTGGACGTGAACCCCTTCGATCAGCCGGGGGTGGAGGCCTACAAGAAGAATATGTTCGCCCTGCTTGGCAAGCCGGGCTATGAGGACCGGCGGGCGCAGCTGGAGAGCAAGCTGGAGGGGTGACCAGCCTCGGATTGGACGGCACCCGTCCTGCCGCCCACTGTCAATCTCCATTATGAACAAAGTTTGAATCTTCATTTCTCCATTGTTTTTCACGCGATCTTGTGGTATGCTTAACATACCGAATTTCCCCCAGCGACTTTAATTGACAGGAGTGATTACTATGGTCAGACTGATTATGGGCGTGAAGGGCTCCGGCAAGACCAAGCAGCTCATTGAACTGATCAACAACGCGGCGAAGGACGAGCCCGGCAACGTGGTTTGCATCGAGGCTAACCGCACCATGACATACGATATCCACTACCACATCCGCCTGATCGACGCCCAGGAGTACAATCTGGACAGCTACGAGCTCTTCCGGGGCTTCATCAGCGGCCTGTATGCGGGCAACTATGATATCTCCCATGTGTTCATCGACAACCTGTGCAAGACCATCGGCCGGGAAGTGGACAAGGACACCGAGAATTTCCTGAACTGGCTGGACGCCTTTGGCGAGAAGAACAACATCAAGTTCACCGTCACCATCAGCGCCGATACCTCCCTTGCCACCGAGGGAATGCAGAAGTTCCTGTAATTCCCCTCTGACTTTGGAAATCC
>ENA-ORTI01003530-ORTI01003530.1-human-gut-metagenome-genome-assembly--contig:-NODE-3530-length-11969-cov-3.390801_pt1 | contig 11969 bp, 10 predicted proteins | sample MGYA00242071_ERZ509191 | MGnify/ENA primary metagenome ERZ509191 (study PRJEB26280, sample SAMEA2338832) | human gut metagenome | biome: human gut; feature: human-associated habitat; material: faeces...
AGATGATCGAGTCCTACGAGAAGAACCTGTAACTTCCCACTGGACACAGTGAAGCGGCCCGGCAATCGCCGGGCCGCTTTCTCATGTTCCTGTGTTGTCTCCCCAGAAACCGCTCCACCAATCGCCGCCGGCGTCTCCAAAGCCGCCGCTGGGATCGTTGGGATCCGGCTCCGTAGGCTGGTCTCCGCCGCCGGAATCGCCGCCGGAGGGGTCCTCTGTCGGCGTATCCGGATCTATGGGCACATCAGGGTCGTTGGGATCAGGCGGCTGCCAGTTGGGATCGCTGGGATCCAGCCCCCCATTCGGGTCATCGGGGTCCGTAACTGCAGCCGACGTGTGGACGGGACATCCGCCGGGGCTGGTCTCCGTGGGGGCCACTGCCTTTTCCAGGGTGCTGATGAGATAGGCGTCGTCGGAGGCAGTGATGCTCTCGCCGTAATCCTCCCGCACATAGTCCAGATAGCCCTTCTGCACGATGGACTCCGCCGGGCAGAACTCACCGGCCAAGCAGTTACCCTCGGTGCAGATGTCCACCATCTTGTGGAGCGTGCACTCCGTCGTGGGCTCCGTGCCCACAGCCACCTCATAGGATACCGTCCGGTCCCCTCTGGAATCGGCGCGGCAGGCATCCGTCGCCAGCATACCGCTGTCCGCGCAGACACTGACCGTTGTCAGGCCGCTGCTGGGACGGTTGAAGGACTTGTCCGGCAGATCCGCATGGACCTTCTCCATCACCTGCCGCCACAGGGAGGCCGCCGGGTTCACGGAGTAGCTGATCCGCTCGTTGTTCTTGTAGCCCACCCAGACCGCCGCGCAGTAATACGGCGTGTAGCCTGTGAAATAACGGTCATAGTTGTCGTTGGTGGTGCCGGTTTTTCCTGCAATGTGCATCCCGCTGAATCGAGCGCCGCCGCCGGTGCCGCCGGACTCATTCACCGCCCGGCGCAGCATGTCCGTCATCAGATAGGCGGTGGTCTCCTTCATGGCCACCCGCTGCTCCGTCTCCTTTTCCAGCACCACGGTGGAGTTGTCGTTGGCCAGAACCTTTACGTAGGTCTTGGGCTCATTGTACACACCGCTGTTGGCGAAAGCAGCGTAGGCCGCCGCCATCTCCACCGTGCTGAGGCCGTAAGTCAGGCCGCCCAGCCCCAGCGGGCTGACGTTCATATCCTCCGGTGCCAGACTCAGCCCCAGATTTTCGGTGGCGAATTGGTAGGCCGCCGTGACCCCAACCTTTTCCAGTGTCTGCACCGCGATGGTGTTGATGGATGCCTTGACACCGTTGCGCACGGATGTCCAGCCCGTGTAGGTGTTGGGCGAGTTCTTGGGCCATGGATTCCCATTCAGCAGGCGGACCGGGTAGTTGTCAAAGGTGGTTGCCGGGGAGACTGCCCCCGCATCCAGCGCCGGGGCATAAGCCGTCAGCGGCTTGATGGAGGAACCCGGCTGCTGGATATCCGTTGCATAGTTCCACAGCAGGTTTCCGGACTTGGGTCCCATATCGCCCACCATGGCCACGATGTTGCCGGTGGAGGGCTCGATAATGGTAATGCCGGAGTGGATCAGCTGTCCGCTGGCGGAGGTGAGGTTGTTCAGACTCCCCCGGTCCTCGTAGACAGACTCCGCAATCTCCTGAATCTTCGGGTCCAGCGTGGTGTAGATGTTGTAGCCGCTGTTGTAGATCCGGTTCAGGGCCTCTTTTTCGGTGATGCCGTACAGGTCCGCCAGATCCGCGGAGACATCCCGCAGCACCTGGTCCACGAACCAGGAGTTGACATTGGCGCCGCCGGTAGCCTCCGTGACAATGTCCTGAGCGGAAGTGGTGCCGTCCGTGAAATGCAGCTCCTCCGCCTTGGCGGCCTCGGCCTCCTCCTCTGTCAGATAGGTGAGCCCGGTGACGCCCACATCGTCATTGCCGCCGGCCATCCGGGTCAGGATCATCTCCTGGCGCTCCTTGTTCGCCTCCCGGGGCGTGACGGTGCTGCCGTCCTCCCGGGTGATGGTGATGGTGGACATGGGACCATACAGGGAGGGGTTGTTGGTGATGGCGATGAGGCAGGCGCATTCCGCCGGATCCAGCTCCGACACATCCTTGCCGAAATAGAACTCCGACGCGGTCTGGACGCCGTAGCAGCCCTGTCCCAGATAGATGGTGTTCAGGTACATCTCCAGGATCTCCTGCTTGGTGTAGTTCTTCTCGAACTCCAGGGCCCGGAAAATCTCCCGCACCTTGCGGTTGATGGTGTTGCCGTCGTCGCCGGTCATGTTCTTCAGCACCTGCTGCGTCAGGGTGGAGCCGCCGAAGGTGGCCCGGCTGCCGGTGAAGAAGTTCAGCGTGGCGGAGGCGGTTCGGGTCCAGTCCACGCCGTTGTGCTCAAAGAATCGGTGGTCCTCAATGGCTACGGCCGCCTGCCACAGCGCGTCCGGGATCTGTTCATAGTCCACCCAGATGCGGTTTTCCGTGCCGTAGACGGTCTGGTATTCCACCCAATCTCCGGTGTCCCTGTCCTGGTAATAGATGATGGAGCTGAGATTCATGGTGTAGTCGTCGGCGTTGACCTCCAGCGTAGGGGCCAGTGTGGTCCGGACGTACATCATAAAAAGCCCGGCAAGCATCGCCACTGTGCAGATGCCCACCAGCAGGACCGTCCCCAGGATGAAGACGACCTTGTGTCCCGTTCGTTTGGTGCTTTTCTGCTGTCTGGGTTCCCGGCGGGGGATCATCTCATGGGATCCCTCCCGTCTTCTGCGTTCCAATGCAGAGCACCTCCTTCTTTTGAATTTGAATTTTCTGCAAAAGCAGTCTGCCGCGCCGCCTGTCTGCGGCCGCAGAGGCTCAGAGTCCTCCATAATATGTTCTATTGTACCATCCCATGTCAATATCGAAAATGTCGTATTTTACCGAAAAAAAGTTTCTTATCCGCATGGTTTTTCTGCTTTTGGGCAGGATAAATCCATCCCCAGCGCCCCAGTTTCCCACATTTCCAAAAGTTCACCCCCTTGCAATCTTCTGGAAAGTCAGTTACAATACCCCTAGAATACAGACAGAAGGAGGACGCCCCATGGCGGATGAGTACGGCCCCACTTTCATCACAGTCACAGACGAGGACGGCCGCGAGATCGTGCTGGAGTTTGTGGACGCGCTGGAATACAACGGCCAGCAGTACCAGGCTTTCTTCCCTGCGGAGACAGAGGGAGAGGATGAGGATCCGGACAATGGACTGGTGATCCTGAAGGTCCTCCACGAGGACGGGGAGGATCTGCTGTCCACGCTGGATTCCGACGAGGAACTGGACGCGGTCTATGACCTGTTCATGGAGTCCCTGTTCGACGAGGACGGAGAGTCCTGACACTCCATACAAAAATTTCTCTCCGGGTCCGCTGGTTTCCTCTTGCATCCCGGGCCGGGATGTGATACGGTGAATATGTGCCCTGCGGGGTTTGTGATAGGTCTTTTTTTAACCCACATTTCGTTATACGGGATGCCGGATCAGCGCGTGGTTCGCAGGCCTCCCGGCTGCTGTCTGCGGCTGGAAGTTGGAAGTGGTAAAGCGCGTTGGAGGCAACCCACCTGGCCGTGAAGGTGCAGGTTATAACGGGCCTACACGGCTCTCGCGGGGCACGTTTTCTGAAGGGGCGGTCTGGCCGCTCCGCTTTTTTTTGCGGATCAGCCAAAAAATCCCCTGTTTTTGCCGATCCTGCCGGATCGCGGCGGGGATTCCGCAAATTTCTCTTGCAGAATCCGGCCATATCCAGTATAATATCAAAGTGCGTAATTTCCGGTTTCTTGCAAACCTTGCACCTGAATACTTGAGAGGACTGAAACACACATGAGCGCATCAAGAGAAAAAAAGACCCGCCAGGACCTGTCCGGCTCCGGCTGGAACGATCCCAAGACCGCCCGGGAGGCCAAGCAACGCCAGAAGGAGCACAGCACCAACCTTCTGTATGGCACCATCGGAGTGGTATTCCTGGTAATCGCCATTGCCGCCGTCATCTGGAAGTCCAACATCATTCCCAAGACGGCTACGGCGGCCACCGTCAACGGTGAGAAGTACACCGCCGCTGAGGTCAACTTCTATTTTGAGAACTACTATCAGAACTTTGTCAACGGCAATTACAGCATTCTGAGCATGATCGGGCTGGACACCGGCACGTCCTTGAAGGACCAGACCATCTCCTCCAGCGCCGTCATGTTCGTCACCGACGCCACCGAGGGCGAGACTTGGTACGACTACTTCGCGGACAAGGCCCTGGAGCAGTTGGCCGGCGTCCAGGCCATGAATGCCGCTGCAGAGGCCGAGGGCTTCACCTGGAACGACGAGATGCAGGCCGACCTGGACGACACCATGGAGTCCCTTGCCTCCGCTGCCAGCACGTACGGCTATACGGAAAAGCAGTATCTGGGTCTCATCTACGGCAGCACCATGACCCGCAGCATCTATGAGGAGCAGACCCGGCGCAGCCTGCTGGCCACCGCCTATCTCCAGTCCTATCAGGACAGTCTGACCTACTCCACCGACGAGCTGGAGGCCGCCTATCAGGAGGACCGGACCGCCTACGATCTGGTGGACTGTGCGTATGTCCGCGTCAACGGCGCCGCAGCTGATACAGATGAAGAGGGCAACTCCATCGAGGTCACCGACGAGATGAAGGCGGAGGCCATGGCCGCTGCCAAGACCACCGCAGATGCCATCTACGCCGCCTACAAGGCGGGCACCTCTCTGGAGGATGCAGCCGCAGAGTATGAGTCCACCGCCACCTATGCCTCTTCTGACAGCTTCTCGTACAGCTCCTCTGTTCTGGGTGAATGGCTGTATGACGATGCCCGGCAGGCCGGCGACTCCGCCGTGCTGGAGGACAGCGACAGCAGCAACTACTATGTGGTGGTCTTTAACGGCCGCTCCCGCAACGAATACAACACGGTGAACGTGCGCCACATCCTGATCCAGCCGGAGGCCTCCGAGCTCTCCGAGGATGACGAGGGCTATGAGGACGATGTGGCCGCCAAGGACGCCGAGGCCGCGCAGAAGGCCCAGGACATCCTGGACGAGTGGAAGGCCGGCGACGCCACCGAGGACTCCTTTGCCGCGCTGGCCAATGAGTACTCCCAGGATCCCAGGTCCAACACCACCGGCGGCCTGTATGAGCAGGTCTATCAGGGCCAGATGGTGACGGAGTTCAACGACTGGTGCTTCGATCCCGCCCGCCAGACCGGCGACACCGGCATCATTCACAACGAGAGCACCGGCTACCACGTCATGTACTTCGTGGGCTATGACCAGCCCTACTGGGAGATCCAGGTGTCCGCAGATCTGGTCAATGACGCCGTGGATACGTTCTACGAGGAGAAGACCGAGGGCTATACTGCGGAGCAGTCCTCCTTCGGCATGAGCTTTGTGGGTTGATTCCCATTCACAACACAAGACGTCCGGCTTTGAAATTTCAAAGCCGGACGTTTTCCACCTGTTTGCAACAAGGAGGTCCGTTATGGAACATCCCTTTCTCCGCAACGAGATGCTGTGGGGCCCGGAGGCCCAGGCCCGGCTTGCTCGGGCCCACGTGCTGCTGCTGGGGCTGGGCGGCGTGGGCAGCTACGCCGCCGAATGCTTGGCCCGGTCCGGAGTCGGCGAGCTGACCCTGGTGGACAGCGACACCATTGCCCTCACCAACCTGAACCGCCAGCTGGAGGCCCTCCACTCCACCCTGGGTCAGCCCAAGGCGGAGGCGGTGGCCGCCCGTCTGCGGGACATCAATCCGGATGCAGAGATCCATCCTGTCCACGGTCTCTATGACGCCGCTCATCGGGACCGCTTCTTCCCGGAGGGTTGCCGGTACGATTACATTGTGGACGCCATCGATCTGGTGTCCTGCAAGCTGGATCTGGCAGAGACTGCCCTGAAGCTGAACATCCCCCTGATCGCGGCCCTGGGCACAGGCAACAAGCTGGATCCCACCCTCCTCCAGGTAACGGACATCTCCAAGACCTATGGCTGCCCCCTGGCCCGGGTGATGCGCAAGGAACTCCGGACCAGAGGCATTCACCATCTGAAGGTGGTGTTCAGCCCGGAGAAGCCCGTCTCTCCCGCCCAGCCGGAGGCGCCGCCCCCCGGCCGCCGCAGTGTGCCCGCCAGCAATCCCTGGGTTCCCGCCACAGCCGGTCTGCTGCTAGGCAGCGCTGTTGTGCGGGACCTGATTGCCCAGGTCTCTCTGCCCTGTTAAAAAGCAGCGGCCCGCAGTTTGCGGGCCGCTGCTTTATGGAAAGCGTTCCTTATACCGCGTCTGTCTTCTCCACAGAAACCGCCACAGGCACCGGATCCTCGCTCCCAAGCTCTCCGGTATAGGTAACTGTGACGCTGTCCCCCTCTTCAAGACGCCCCTGATCCACATCCTCGCCAAAGTCGAAAACCTGATAAGTCCCATCGTCAGTAAGCAGAACCAGGAAATCCCCCATACGGTTCACCACACCATTGACCGTTGCGCTGTCCTCTTCCTTCCCGTCGTTGCCGGCGTCCGTCTTTTCAGCGCCGCAGGCCGCCAGCGTCAGCAGTATCAGCGCCGCCAGGATTCCTGTGAGCAATCGTCTCATGTATGTTCCATCCTTTTCCTTGTGATTTTGTACAGCGGAGCCACTGCGGACAGGCACGCCTGTCCGCACCGCCTGTACATCCATATAGATAGGTCCGGCCGCCAAAAGGTTGCCGGCATCCGGCGGCTTCTTTGAAAACATTCTGTGAACAGACCGCTGTCCAGTGCGTTGACTTTTACCGCCGCCCATGTTATGCTGAAAAAAATTGATGCTTACCCAGTGGGCAGGGTGGTGCTCTGCCGCTGGGACTTTTTATCACGGCGGGCGGTGCGCCCGCCGGAGGAGGGATCCGTATGACGGCCGATCAGGAGTCCCGCAGCCCGCTGGAAACCGAGCCGGTTCAAAAGCTGATCGTCCGCTACGCCATCCCCACGGCCCTGACGCTGATGGTCAACTGCCTCTACAACATCGTGGACCAGATCTTTGTGGGCCAGGGCGTGGGGATCACCGCCATGGCGGCCATCAACGTGGCGTTCCCGGTGGTCATTCTGGTGAATGCCGTGGCCCTGCTGCTGGGAGACGGCAGCGCCGCCAACATCAGCCTGTGCCTCGGCCGCCGCCAGCAGCAAGAGGCGGATGACACCATCGGTCACGCCGCCACCCTGATTGCCGCCAGCGGTCTCTGTGCGGCCATCGTCAGCTGGTGCTTCGCCCCCCAGATTGCCCGGCTCTTCGGCGCTACGGACACTGCCTGGCCGGAGGCTGCAGCCTATCTCCGGACCATTGCCTGGGGCCTGCCCTTCCAGCTGATCTGCCCGGCCTTCACCGCCATCATTCGGGCGGACGGCCACCCCCGGTACAGCATGGGCTGCATGATTACCGGTGCCGTCCTCAACCTGATTCTAGACCCCGTCTTCATCTTCCCTCTGGGCATGGGCGTGGTGGGGGCCGGCATTGCCACAGTCATCGGCCAGGTGGCGGCCGGGGTGCTGTTTCTGGCCTACCTGCCCCGGCTGCACACAGTCCGGCTCCGGCGCCAGGCGCTGCGCCCCACCATTAGGCTCACCGGGCGGATTCTGGCCCTGGGGGTTCCCAGCCTGCTGACCCAGATCCTCACTGCCCTGGTACAGATCACCCTGAACAACCTGCTGCGGGTTCACGGAGCGGCCAGCGTGTACGGCAGCGACATCGCCCTCTCTGTCTACGGAATGATGATGAAGGTCTATCAGATTGCCCACTCCATGTTCGTGGGCGTCTCCTCCGCCGTACAGCCTATCAACGGTTACAACTTCGGGGCGAAGCATTTTCTTCGGGTGCGGCAGACCTTCCGCACGGCCGCCGCCATCGCCCTGGTAATTTCGGGGGTGTGGTTCCTGGTGTTCCAGCTGTTTCCCCGGCAGATCGGGATGCTGTTCGTCTCTGACAGCCCCCTCTACCTGGACTGTGCCCAGCACTGCTTCCGGCTGTATATGGCCGTCTTCTTCCTGTACGGCCTGCATCTGGCCACCGCCTCTTTCTTTCAAGGGATCGGCCGGCCGGTACCCTCCCTTGCCATTCCCCTGGCCCGGCAGGGCGTGTTTCTGATTCCCCTGGCTATTCTGCTGTCCGGCCGGTTCGGCCTGGATGGTGCCCTGCTGGCCGCCCCCATTTCCGACGTGCTGACCTTCCTCCTGAGCTTGCTGCTGGTCCGGCGGGAGTTTGCCGTCTGGCGGCAGAGGGACTGGATAGAAACGTGAAAGTGACAAAAACGCCCCGCCTGCTTTTGGCGGGGCGCTCTTTGCAAGTCTCACTTAATTCAACGGAATTTCTGCATCGCCAAAGCGGATAGCAACGATATCCGTCACATCCAGCGGCACCGGCCAGTCAAAGCTGACATACCATCCGCCGTCCTCCATTCTGCTTCCACCGCCGCCACGGTTCTCTACTTCGGTCCCGTCGGCCAGGATCACGGTTGTGTGGAGCCGGTCCATCAGTCCGTCGCAGTAGAAGGAGGCACCTGTTGCGGTAATTTGGAGGTTCGTTAGCGTTGCAACAGCCGGGTGAGATTTTCCCCCTGTACCCTCTAAGGCGCCGCCATCTTTGCCGGTAGCCTGATCCCAGACCATGTGATTCGACAGCACTTGAACTCTGTCGATGGTGATGGTAGGAGACAGGCTCTCTGCTGCCAAAGGAATCGAGAAAGACCACTCTCCTTCACACAAGACCTCATCCTCTGCCCCGCCGGTACGGCGGCGGATCAGGTCGTTCAGATCGATCTCCAGCGCGTAATCTCCTCTGTTCAGCTGGTTACCAGTGGAGATGGTGGCGGAGAACTCCAGCAGCATCCGGGCTGCGCCCTCCCGGGTGATCCCGATACTGTCCAGGCCGTACCCAGCCCCACCATGCTGGTCCCCACTGGGGTCAGGGACGATCTCCGCACGCATCCTGTCAAAGGAATACTGGGCATCTCGGTCAAAGTCCCAGCCCGTCACGTCCAGCAATGCCCAGATCTGACTGCTGCCCACGGTGATACTGTCCACAGTGACGGTCACGTCCCCGCTGGTAACGCTCTCCCCCACTTTTCGGGTCAGGCCGTCGATCACCAGGGATTGGGATTCCGTCATCGAGCTGCCGGTCTCCTCCTCCCACTTCTGCTCAAACCACCACCAGAGGGTGGGACTGGCCACTGCCAGGACCGTGCCCGCCAGCGCCAGCGCCAACGCTGCGGCAATCAGCCCTGCCTTGGAAATACGGTGTCTAAACGCTGCCTTCTCCTGTTTCGGCACATTGGCTACCTCCTTTCGCAGCTGCTCGGAGGCATGGATCTGCTCAAATGTCTCCCGATAGATGTTCTGCATGGCTCACTCCTCCCTCAGCTGTGCTTTCAGTTTCTCTCTGGCCCGGGCAAGCCGGGTCCGAACGGTGGAGGGCCCCAGGCCCAGCAGCTCCCCCACCTCCGCCGCTGTGTACCCTTCATAATAATAGAGATACAGCGGCAAGCGGTACTTGGCCGGTAGGGCCATGACCTCTGCATAGAGATTCTGGTGCTCCGGCGTATTGAACACCGGCTCCCGGCAGTCGTCCAGAGGCACCATCCGCCGTCTCCAGGGCGACCGCAGGGCATCCTTGCAGGCATTCACCGTCACCCGTACCAGCCAATGACGCAGCTGGTTATCATCGGGAAACGCCTGCCCGGACCGCCACAGCCGCAGCATGGCCGTCTGGGCTGCGTCCTCCGCGTCCGCCGGATTCCGGAGGCAGTTGAGCGCGATCCGGTACACCATATCCAGATGCTGCTCCGCCGCGGCGGTAAACTCTTTCTCTGTCATGGTCCGTCTCCTTGAAAAGCTTTTCACCTGTAAAACGAGAGCAGCCGCCAATTCGTCCCACGGGGAGAAAATTTTTGAAAAAAATTCCCCGTCCATTGGACGGGGAATTTCTCTCCAGTATGGAAGTTCGATTACTTCAGCTCGACCTTGGCGCCAGCCTCTTCCAGCTGAGCCTTCAGAGCCTCGGCGTCCTCCTTGGAAGCACCCTCCTTCAGGGTCTTGGGAGCGCCCTCGACAGTAGCCTTGGCCTCGGCCAGGCCCTGGCCGGTGATCTCGCGGACAACCTTAATGACCTTGATCTTGGCAGCGGCGTCGAAGCCGGTCAGGACCACGTCGAAGGAGGTCTTCTCCTCAGCGGCGGGAGCGGCAGCACCGGCAGCGGGAGCAGCCATAGCGGCGGCGGACACGCCGAACTCCTCCTCCAGAGCGTGCACCAGCTCGCTCAGCTCCAGAACGGTCAGGCCCTTGATCTCTTCGATCATAGCGGTAACTTTCTCAGACATTGTAATAGCCTCCTAATTGTAAAATTTAAAAGTAAGAACTTGCCGCCTCAATTACTCGGCGGCGGGGGCAGCTTCCTCGGCAGCGACAGCCACGGGCTCGCCGCCCTTTTCGGCGATCTGCTTCAGGACCACAGCCAGACCGGTAATGGGAGCCAGCATAGTACCCAGGAACTGGGCGCGCAGAACGGGCAGAGCGGGGATGGAAGCCAGAGACTGGATGGTCTCCAGAGAGACGGGCTTGCCGTCCATAAAGCCGCCCTTGATCTCGAACTTGTCGTTCAGCTTCTTGGCATAGTCGCTCATGACGCGGGCGGGAGCGACTACATCCTCCTCACACAGAGCCAGAGACGTGGTGCCGTTGAGCAGATCGTCCAGCTCGTTCAGGCCGGTGTTGTTGAAGGCAAAGCGGAGCAGGGTGTTCTTGACAACGGCGTAATCGACGCCGTTCTCCCGGCACTCTCTGCGCAGCGCGGTGTCCTCCTCAACGGTGATGCCCTTGTAATCCACGAGCACGCCGGCGGAAGCTTTCTGGATCTTCTCAGTCAGCTCGGCCACGATGGCCTGCTTTTCAGATAAGACCTTTGCGTTAGGCATTCTAGTGTTCACCTCCAGGAAAATTGTCGGTGCGTTCAAAAAAAGGAACCGTCCCTGTGCGCAAAGACACAGGGACGGATAGCAAATCAAGTTTGCCGCCCTCGGCAGGATTTATGGCTCATGCCACCTGCTGTCTTTGGAACGCATCTGGTATTATATTTAATTCTCGACGATTTGTCAAGAACTAAATAACAGATTTCCCCAGATCCCACAGGACCGGGAAAAATGCCCGGAAAAACCTCCGGTTTTTTCCGGTTCTTCCGCCTGCAGCGGAAGACGAAAACCGAATCATTTTGCCGCAACATGTGTGCGGCGAAAATTCATCGTCCCGCGCACCGGGGTGCGCACGCCAGTGACCACGTCGGGCCCCAACAAAAGCCCAGCTTTTGTCGGAAAAGGAAAAACAAACGGAGCGGTATCCGGTTTCACCACAGGCAGAAACGGATGAAGCGCAATTTGTTTTGACGCGGCGATGGGGTGTTCGGAGGAGAGCCAGCTCCCCTCCGAAAAGCCTCAGATCATCTTCGCCGTGTTCATCTTCACGCCGGGGCCCATGGTGGACGCGGCTACACAGCTGCGAATATACTGGCCCTTGGCGGAGGCAGGCTTCGCCTTCACGATGGCGCCCATCAGCGCGTTATAGTTCTCAGTCAGCTTCTCGGGGCCGAAGGACACCTTGCCGATGGGGCAGTGGATGATGTTGGTCTTGTCCAGGCGGTACTCGATCTTACCGGCCTTGACCTCCTGCACGGCCTTGGCCACGTCGGGGGTGACGGTGCCGGCCTTGGGGGAGGGCATCAGGCCCTTGGGGCCCAGGACCTTACCGAGGCGGCCCACCAGGCCCATCATGTCGGGGCTGGCAACAACCACGTCGAAGTCGAACCAGTTTTCCTTCTGGATCTTCTCCACCATATCCATCTCGCCCACGTAATCCGCGCCGGCCTCCCGGGCAGCGTCGGCCTTGTCGCCCTTGGCGAACACCAGGACCCGGACGGTCTTGCCGGTGCCGTGGGGCAGCACGATGGCGCCGCGGAC
>ENA-ORTI01003535-ORTI01003535.1-human-gut-metagenome-genome-assembly--contig:-NODE-3535-length-11952-cov-5.621669_pt1 | contig 11952 bp, 8 predicted proteins | sample MGYA00242071_ERZ509191 | MGnify/ENA primary metagenome ERZ509191 (study PRJEB26280, sample SAMEA2338832) | human gut metagenome | biome: human gut; feature: human-associated habitat; material: faeces...
CTTCCTATATTCCCAAATCAGGCAAGAAGACACCTTGGATAGGTTACTTCTGGTCTGGTTGTGCAGGAGAGTACAAGCGAGGATTGGAAATCATGGGCATCGGTGTCATTGACATCGACAACCATGAATGCATGACTTTAGGTTCCATTCAGACACCGGATTGTAAGACCTTGGATAATATGGACAAGAACCTCGTTGACTGGTACAGCAGCTATCTTATCAGCAGAAAAGACAAGCTGCAAAGCATATCCAGAACGGTGGTTGCAGACGCATTCTTTTCCAAGGAAACATTCATAACACCTATGTGTGAGAACGATTTCCATGTCATCAGCCGCTTTCGGAATGACGTAATCCTGTACTATCCGACATTGGAAAAGAAAACAGGAAAACGTGGCCATCCCAAGTGGTTTGACGGCAGGATTGACTTTGCCAATTTGGATTTGACCCGGTGCAAGGAATACGAGGTGAACAAGGGAAAGCTATACGGATTGAGGGTATATGCAAAAGCTCTCAAAAGGTATGTTTCCTTAGCCATCTGGTATCCGATGGACGGGAGGACAGACAAGTGGCAGCTTTACTTCTCTACAGACGATTCCATGGATGGACGTGAGGTGCTGGATTATTACAGAACCAGGTTCCAACTGGAATTTTGCTTTAGAGATGGCAAGCAGCATGCAGGAATCACCAGCTGCCAGTCTACCGACTTCAGGAAATTGGATTTTCACTTCAATGCATCGCTTGCTGCTGTCAACTTGGCCAAAGCGGCATGTAAGAGGCTCGGAATAGCCTATTCCATATCCTCTTGCAAGTCATTCATACACAATGCTTATATGCTTGAACGATTTATTTGCGTGTTTGGGATTAACCCAGACATGCAAGTTATTGACAAACTTTTCAAAGAACTCATTTTATTTACTGCCAGAGCCGCTTAGGCGTGGCGAATTTTTAACGAACTATTGTCTTTTTATTCTTTTTAAGGCACTTGTTTCACTATTGTTTCACTTGTTAAACAATACATTATGCCGACAATCAAACTCGAAATAGTAAAAATCTAAAGGCTATCAAATAACACTTTTTTCACCTCATAGAATTGAGATTGACTTAAACCAACAAGAATCAAGGTAAAAACCTGAAAAATTCACTAATAATTCAGATTATCGTCCAAGAAGAAAGGCCAACCTCAGAATTGAGGTCAGCCTTTCTTATCGTTTATCGTCCTCCCGCCGGAAGATTTTTCAAGAAATAATCTGTCATAGACTTGCGAAGGTGATATGTGGTACCTTCTCTCTCACTGATGGAATGTGAACGCATGGGATAGGATAACTGATAAAAGACCTTACCGTGCTTCACCAGTTCATTCACCAGCATCTCACAGCTCTGGTAATGCACATTGTCGTCACCCGTACCATGAATAAGCAGCAGGTTACCCTTCAGTCCCTCTACATAAGTAATAGGAGAACCCTTACGATAACCCTCCGGATTAGCCTGAGGTGTATTCATGTAACGTTCCTGATAAATCGTATCATATAGCCGCTGGTCGGACACGAAAGCAATAGCTATACCCGTGCAAAACACATCCGGATAGCGGAACATGCAGTTCAACGTCTGGCTGCCTCCCCCACTCCAGCCCGTAATACCAATACGGGAAGTATCAATAAAGGAATACTGACGGGCCAAATCAAGAATTCCCTGTGCCTGATCTTGCGAAGCAAACGTTCCAACTTCTCCATAGATACACTTTCTCCATTCCCGTCCGCGGGGAGCCGCAGCCCCACGGTTCTCGATGCTGACTACAATATATCCCTGATTAGCCAGGTACTGATGCCACAGATCGCCTCCCTGCCATACATCCTGCACCGTAGAACCTGCAGGTTCACCATATACATCGATGATTACCGGATATTTCTTCGACGGCTCAAAATTAACGGGCTTGATCATCCATGCATCCAGTTGCAGCTCGCCAGAACGAGTCTTGACAAACTCCTTCGGACTCAACTGAAGCTGCCGGTACTGCGACGCAGCTTTCTGGTTATCTTCAATGACTGACACCGTTTTATGAGAAGGCAAAGCCACCATCTCTATCCGGGGAGGAGTCACGGAATTACTAAACGTATGTACCGCATATTTCCCGTCGGGAGACAAATCATACCGATGCTGTCCCTGCTCATCCATCGGACTGAGACGTTTCACCTCACCTTTTCCCAATAACTCGGCAGAATAAAGATACCGTTGAGTATAATTATCGGGTGAAGCAATGAAATAGACGAGACCTTTCTTCACGTCCATGCCCACCTGTTCGATAAAGTCGAACTCCCCTTTGGTAATGGGCTGAATGTCCTTTCCATCACGACTTACGCGGTAAAGATGACGCCAGCCGCTTCGTTCACTCTGCCATGTAAAGTAAGTATTATTCTTCAGCCAGGTCACCTGGTCGTTCGTTTCCACCCATGCGGCATCTGTTTCTGTCAGGATATTCTTCGGAGCACCGCCTCCGATGGTAGCAATCCACACTTTGTTCGTATTCTGTGGACGGTTCATCTGCTGGATAAACAAATCATTGCTTTCCGGTATAAAATCCATTCGCATGATATAATTCTGACGAGGGTCACCAGGCAGATCAATCCATGTGGTTTCTCCACCGGAAGCAGCTACGTACCCCACCTTAACTGCCGAATTCGTGGTTCCGGCTTTCGGATAAGGAAAACGAAGGATTTTCGGATAAAGTGAATCGACATTGTTGATGATGTCAAACCATCCGGTACCTTCCGTATCGCTCTGCCAGTAGGCTATGTACTTGCCATCGGGACTCCAGCGAAATCCGTCACGGCAGGAAAATTCTTCTTCATATACCCAATCGAATGTACCGTTCACAATTGTACTGCTTCCATCATGTGTTAACTGTACAACCTTCCCGTCGGAAACATACTCTACATAGATATTATTCCCACTGACATAAGCCACACGCGTACCATCGGGCGAGAACTTGGCAAACATCAGACTACTTTCAGGCAACTGAGCTCCTAATTGCCTCAACTTGCCCGTTTCCATGTTTAATACCCAATAGTCTCCGCGCGTATCATACCTCCAGACACGCCGTGTATTGGTATACACCAGAACCTGCTTATGTGAGGTGTCAAAACTAAAACTACGGACAGACAACGTGTCGGAAGTACCCGGCTTTACGAACATGGAAGCCGAAATAAGTACCTCACGCTTGTTTTTACCGGCCGTATACGAAACGATATCGTATCCCCCAGCCGGATTTTTCTCTTTCTTTGAATAACTGTTCCCCTCTGAAAGCCAGTTTACCCGGCTTTCGCCCTTCGTGACAATCAGACCTCCGTTCACCACTTCCTCCAAGGTTGGCACATGCTGTGCATAGGATGGAAAGGCGGTCAAACAACACAGAACTAAAAAGATGCTTTTTGTGTTCATCTACGCATTAATTTATGGTTGATTAAAATAAACTTGTAAGATATGCCAAAAGTACAACTTTTCAATACACAAACGGAACAATCTGACATAAAAAAACGTACTTATGTCTCAAAAGAAACACAAGTACGTTTCAACCAAACTCTTTGGCGTTTAAAACAAAACTCTTTTATGTTTTGACACAAACGCCCTGACGTTTTTTTATCACATCAGCGGAGCATAAACAAACGCCTGAAATTACGCAATCATTTCCAGCGTAAACTTTCTTAGAATTTCACTAAAATACGGAATACTTTGACCGGATTCGCCGCCCAACCTTCCATTGCTTCCGATGCATTTTCAGGAGATACAACGCTCGATATCAACTGCTCCACCGGACAATTTCCTGTTTTCATGTAGTGTATTACGGCGTGGAAATCAGCTGGCAATGCATTTCGGGAACCACGTATATCCAATTCCTTCTGCACAAAGTATTTTGTCTGAAACTCTACCCCACTCTTAGCATAACCAATGCAAACCACACGCCCTGTAAAGCTGACCTCATCGACCGCCATCACGTAAGTAGCCGGACTACCTACCGCCTCGATAACCACATCGGCTCCTATTCCATTGGAATATTCCAGCATACGCTCGTGCACATTCTCCGTACGCGAATTGATGACATACGCAGCTCCTACCTTACGTGCCAGTGCCAGCTTTTCATCATCCAAATCTACGGCAATTACGGTAGCCCCGCGCAAAGCCGCACGCACAATGGCTCCCATACCGACCATACCGCAACCTATCACCATCACCACTTCATTGTCAATCACCTGCGCACGTGATACCGCATGAAAACCCACACTCATTGGTTCAATCAAGGCGCAGTCACGGGAAGAAATGCCTTCAGCCGGAATAACTTTCGACCAAGGAAGTACCGCATATTCACACATTACCCCATTACGCTGTACGCCCAACGTCTCATTGTGTTCACAGGCATTGACCCGTCCATTCCGGCACGAAGCACATTTCCCGCAATTCGTATAAGGATTCAACGTCACATTCATGCCCTTCTTAAAACTCTCCGGTACGCCCGGTCCTACGGTTTCTATCACCGCCCCAACCTCATGCCCCGGAATAACCGGTATTTTCACCATCGGGTTCCGCCCCAGATAAGTATTCAGGTCAGAACCACAGAAACCTACATATTCAATCTTTACCAATATTTCCCCAGCCTTCAGTTCAGGCTTCTCAATCTCTACGACTGCCATTTTCTGGGGAGCTGCAATTTGAACCGCTTTCATTTTCTTATTATTTTTATTTTCAGATGTACAATCTCAATCCAATACTTTGTATCCTCTCCACCCGTAATAAGCACAGAACAAAAAACAAACCATCGGAACCACATACGCCAGATGATACATTTGTTCATTAACGTGCATCAGATAAGCCGTAAACTGGGGCAGGCAAGCATTACCCACTATTGACATCACCAGAAAAGCAGAGCCACTTTTCGTCTGACTGCCCAAATCTTTCAATGCCAACGAGAACTGGGTAGGATACATGATGGACATGAAGAACGAGATGCCCAGCATGGCATACAGACCAATCCAGCCTCCACACACAGCAACTATGGCACAAAGCAGGATATTCACCAATGCATAAACCAGCAACATATCTTGCGGACGGAAACGAATCATCAGTCCGGTACCAATCCATCGTCCAAGCAGGAAGGCCAGCATATACAAGCCGAAATAGGTAGTAGCTTCCGACTCCGAAATACCGGCATACGAACAGCAATAGACTAAAAACAGACTGTTGATAGCTGTCTGTCCGCCATTATAAAAAAACTGTGCAATGACGCCCCACCGCAGATGCGACCGCTTCCATACACTGAAATCAATCAGTTTCTCCTTAGAAGTGCCCCGCTGCCCTTCATCTCCAATCTTAGGCAACCTGAAGAAAATAAAGATTCCCGCAATGACCAGCAGCAATACCGCCAATGCCAGATAAGGAGTTTTCATAGCATCCGTCTCAAACTGGATATAGGCTTCCCATCCGCCCGGATAATCCGCCGGAAGCGTTTCACGCGTATAGTGTGTGCCACTCAATATCAGTTTACTCAGAAACATGGCTGCAATAAAAGCTCCCAACCCATTAAATGACTGCGCCAGATTCAAACGTTGAGGAGCTGTAGCTGCATCACCTAAAGCAGTTACGTACGGATTGGCTGCTGTTTCCAAGAAACACATCCCGGTAGCGATAACAAAGAAGATGCACAGATAAGCCCAATATTCTTTCAGCATGGCAGCCGGAAAGAATAACAGACCACCTGCTGCCGCCAACACCAAGCCAAAGATGATACCAGCTTTATAGCTATACCGCTTCATGAACATGGCTATCGGAATCGGGAAAATAAAATACGCCAGCCAGTAAGCGGTTTCCGTAAAAGACGCTTCAAAGGTATTCAGCCCGCAGGTCTTCATCAACTGCCGAATCATGGTAGGCAACAGGTTACTGCTAATAGCCCACAAAAAGAACAGGCTGAAAACCAGTGCAAGCGGTAATTTATAGCTATTATTGTTTTTCATCATTTCCCCATTTGTTTATTCCGACATATTCTTAATGTAAGGAAGCTCCGGCAGATTATGGAAACCATAGAAACTGCGGGCATTTTCTCCCAAGAAGAGTGCTTTCTCTCTTTCTGTCAATTCATCGGATTTGCTCACAAAGTCGTACGACATACGGTAAGTAATGGCCGTTATGGTACGCGGATAATCCGACCCCCACATCAGTTTCTCAAAGCCGACCAGCTCAGCAGCCTCACGGATAGCTCTTACCGCCCCCTTAAACGGATAAAACTCGTCATTGAACAACCAGGTAATCCCTCCCGATTCAATACGTACATGAGGATGACGAGCCAACTTGATCTGTTCCTTCCACTGAGGACGGGTTACCATACCGAAATGTCCGATGGCCACCTTCAATTTCGGGCACTCCTGAATTACCTCCTCCAGTTCGCCCACCTGTGTATCTCCGTCAGCCATATCAATGGAAAGTAGCACCCCGTTCTGCTCCATCAGGTGGAACATCTGCATCATTTCCTCACAGTTTAATCTTACACGCCCCTCTTTGAGCAACAAACGCTGTGCAGGAATCTTAATCCCCTTGAATCCCTGTGCAATAAGCTGACGCGCCTGATCCAGATAGCCCGGCTTACGGAACTCACACATTCCGCATACAAAGAAACGGTCGGGATAACGGACTGCAACCTCGGCTAAATAGTCATTCTGAAACCCGTCGATAAACTCTTGCGTCACCACAGCCGCAGACACCTGCGCATAGTCCATGTTAGATAAGAACACTTCGGCACTGTTTACTCCATCGGTCATGAACGGGGGAAGCATCTGTCTCACTTCCCCCATGAACAATGACCTTCCATTCTCCAAGGTGCGGATAGGCAGTCCTTCAACCACCGCATCCTGTTTTAACCACAAATGAGAATGTGCATCGATTATTATAAACCCCATATACAAATTCCTCCTTTAAGAATTAGCCCAACTTACACGGAACTGGTCGCCGATAATTTCACGCACCTCACGCACCAAAGTTTCATCCATCGGGTCCTCTATGAAAGCCACATTCTTCTTCACATTCTGCGGATTGGCCGTACTGAACAACGTCGTAGCAATGCGCGGATTGCTCACGGCATACTGCATGGCCAGTTTTTCTATCGGATAATTCTTACTCTTGCAATGCTCCATGGCCTTTCGGCAAGCCTCTACCAACGGCTGAGGAGCCGGATGCCATGACGGTACACCTCTTTCGGTCAGCAAGCCCATAGACAATGGAGAGGCGCTGATTACCCCGATACCTTTCGACTCAAAATAGTCCAGAAAATCGACCAGTTTGTCATCGCACAAGCAATAATGACAGAAGTTCAGCACCGACTCTACCGTTCCTGCCGGCGAATGGTCAATCACCCATTTCAAATTCTCCAGTTGCAGGTCGGTGATACCCACATGACCTACTACCCCTTTCTCTCTTAACTCCACCAAAGCCGGTAAAGTCTCATTAACCACCTGATTCAAATCGGCAAACTCAATGTCGTGCACATTAATCAGGTCGATATAGTCCACATGCAAGCGATCCATACTTTCGTACACGCTCTCCGTAGCCCGCTTCCCGGAATAATCCCAGGTATTTATCCCGTCTTTTCCATAACGTCCTACCTTCGTAGAAAGATAATACTTGTCGCGAGGAATCTCCTTCAGGGCCTTTCCTAATACCGTTTCAGCCTTATAATGTCCGTAATAAGGAGACACATCGATAAAATTCATCCCCAAATCAATGGCGGTAAACACCGCTTCCAATCCTTCTTTTTCTTTAATGTCATGGAAGACTCCCCCCAAAGAAGAAGCTCCGAAACTCAAAGAGGATACCTTCATCCCCGTTTTTCCTATTTCATGGTATTCCATAGTGATAACTTTTTAAGATTCATACAAATAAAACATACGCTCCATCAACTGCCATTTCTCGGCAGAACTGCTTCCCGGCACGCATTCCTGAAAACGTGCCACATAATCTTCCCACTCTGCCTGTCTGGGCAACTGTGCCAGGCGTTTCATCGCGCTATTCCAGTCAAAATCAAGCGGTGTTTCCACAATCATGAACAGCTTGCAGCCTACGATATAGATTTCCATTTCCAGCATCCCCACTGAACGGATTCCTGCCCGAATCTCCGGCCAAGCTTCTTCGCGACTATGCATTTTCCGGTATTCCGCTATCAGTTCCGGGTTGTTTTTCAAATCCAATGCCTGGCAATACCGCTTGACGGGCATACCATACTCTTTTACTCTATATCCTTCCATCTTACCACATTTTATTATTTCGCGATTCGCAATACGGGAGCAATCTGATTCAACGGCTGCGCAGGAAGTGTAACCGACAAGCCTTCGGCAGTACGGACAAAGTCCACCTTTCCGTATCCCAATAATTCTACCTTACGAATCTTTCCTTCATAAAGTTTACTGTCTGTAGCCAGTGACTTGATGTTCACCTTTCCATCTGCCGGCCATGCCAGTACAGTAGCGTACAAATACTTCGGTGTCTGTGTGAAACGGATTTCCTTTGCTCCGGCCTGACTGTAAGAACCTTCATTGAATCCCTGGGCATTGAGTGGAATATCTTCTTCCGCAATCGGACCTTCCCCGAACACTACCCACGGACGAGTATCATAAATAGCTTCCTTGTTTATATTCATCCACGCCCCAAATTCATTCAGAATTCTCTCTTCTTTTTCATCGAAAGTTCCATCTGCACGCAGAGGTACGCTCAGCAACAGATTTCCGTTCTTACTCACAATGTCTACCAACAATTTAGCTACGTATGCCGCTGATTTATATTCGTTTTTCTCGTAAATAGACGTATTGTAATGCCATCCGCCAATGCAGGAGCATGACTGCCACGGCTGATCGATAATTTTATTGGGAGCACCACGTTCTACATCCCACACCAGTGCTTTTCGCTGGTTCTCATCGAGAATCTTACCAAACATCACCGCTTCCAGTTTCCCTTTGTGAGTAGCCATATTGTGGTTATAAAAATGAGCAGCGATCTTCAGCCCCGCATCGCTTACCGGATAGAAAGGAGCTACTGTCACATCAAAATATAGCAAATCAGGGTTATAGCGATTGATTACATCAAGTGTACGGTTATAAAAGTTCGTACAGAATTCTTGGCTCGGCACACAAACTCCATTGCCCCAAGCCCACTGGCGATGAATCATTCCGTTATCCCAGCTGTTCTCACTCAATGGATGGTTCTGTGCATACAAATCCTGCGGATCGTATCCTTCCCACCATTTTCCTTTTCCGTCTGCTTTGGTCAGTTTCCCATCGTATGGAATTCCTTTCTTCGGACCTTTCGTGTCATGACGCTGAGAAGGCTCATACCAGCTCCACGCATGGTCGGCATGCAAGCTGACTCCAAAATACAATCCGTATTTTCTTGCGGCTTTTTCCCATCCGGCCAGAATATCTTTCTTCGGCCCCATATTCACTGAATTCCAGGGCTGATACTTGCTGTCCCACAAGTCCATGTTGTCATGATGATTACCCAAAGCAAAAAAGTACTGGGCACCTATTTTCTTATAAAAGGCTACCAGCCTGTCCGGGTCCCAGTTTTCCGCCTTCCACAAGGGAATAATATCCTTAAAGCCCACTTCCGACGGGTGTCCGTAGTGTTTTACATGATATTCATATTCACGAGTACCCTCCATATACATGGAACGAGCCATCCAGTCGCCTGAACCTTCCACGCACTGCGGTCCCCAATGGGCCCATATACCAAATTTCACGTTACGGAACCATTCCGGCACCTGATAGTTTTCCAATGAACTCCATGTGGGTTCGAACTTTCCTTTCATCATCGGTTCATCCTGTTCTGATACCGGTACCTGATAAGTCTGTGCCGACAATCCGGCCATGGATAAAAATAAAGAGGCTAATATTAATTTTGCTTTCATAAGTATTATTCAGATAATGTTTTTACGAAAACAAATGTACGGAGAAGTTCAAATGAGGAATAGGATTAAACTGGGAGGTTATATGCAGATATCGACAAAACAAGAGAGCCTAACAATACCCAATATGATAATATCGATTTTTATTGACAAATATCGATTATTGGAAGGGATTATCGAAAAAGAAAAAAATAATCATGTAATTTTAAAGCGAAAAAGAATTACCTATGAACCTGCAAGTAGAACAAATGCATCCACTCGTCCTGAATGTAGGACTTGCCATCCATAATGCCGACTGGAACTGGAAAAATGTAAACAGCCCATTTACACGTTTATATTACATCACAGAAGGGACAGCCCAAATAGAATTACCCGATGGAATACACACTTTATATCCCCACCATATGTATTTTATCCCTTCATTTACAGTACACACCAATATCTGCAATTCACATTTTGAGCACTACTACCTACATATTTATGAGGATCACTACTCAGAAGATGACTGGCTGGAACAATGGGAATTCCCGTTAGAAATAAAGGCTAGTCCACTTGATTTATCTCTATTCCAACGCTTATGTGAAATCAATCCACACATGAGTCTGCAAAAATCAGATCCGACAACCTATGATAACAATCCCACATTGATGAGAAATTTACTTAAAAACAGACAGAGAGCCTTTTGCGACAAAGTAGAATCACGAGGGATTGTATTACAGCTATTATCACATTTTTTTAAATATGCCCAACCCAGAAATGAAATGGAAGACAACCGCATTGCCAAAGCAGTACGGTATATTCACAAACACATCTCAGAAGAAATTGAATTAGAAAAACTTGCGGAATTATCTTGCCTTTCCAAAGACCACTTTATCCGGCTTTTCAAAAAAGGAATGGGTACTACTCCGTTACAATATGTCAATCAAAAAAAGATAGAAAAAGCTCAGTTGCTTTTACTTACAGAAGAACTCGCTGTAAAAGAAATTGCATTTCGACTGGCATTTGAGGATTATTCATACTTCAACCGACTCTTCAAAAAAATTACCAGTATGACTCCCCAAGAATATCGCCGGTTATACTCACACTAGTCATTATAATCACGTTTTCCGAAAAGACTTTTATATAACTGCCAGATGATAAACCCATACTTTCAAAGAACTTTCTACGTTTCTCTCCCATAAGCCATACGGTTCACATCCGGGAAACCTACATTTCCGGAACTTAAAACATATAGTCCCCGGCAAGAAAACATAAAAGAATGCCTGACGTTATTTCCATAGCGTACAGGCATTCTTCACAATAAATCATCTAATAATAGACTAGTTTTTCATTTGAACCTTCATCACAAATCCTCCGCGTGGCAGACAGTCTACCTCATGTACAGATTTCTTCAAGCCAGAGAGCATCTGTATATCAAACTGATTACGTTCTTTTCCATCGGCATACAAAGTGATTTCTTTGACGGGTTCCTGAATAAAACTCAAATCTACAGCAAGCGATTTCTTCTCATTTGTTCCGTTCAGGCCGGCAATATACCAGCAATCACCACTTTTCCGGGCAAGCACTACATAGCTGGAAGGATAACCGTTTAGCAATTTCGTATCGTCCCAAACGGTGGGAAGTGAAGAGATAAACGAACGTACTTCAGCTGGTTGGGCATGGTATCCTTCGGGGCGGTCGGCCAAATGCTGCAAGGCAGATTCAAATGCAACCAGCAGAGCCAGTTCATGCCCGTTCGAAGTGATATGCGGATGCTGAGAGTCTGTAAAAGTACAAGGAGTATAGTCCATCGGGCCCACTACATTACGCGTAAAAGGCAATGTACAGTTATGCCATGCCGCACTGTCGGTCAATGTCTCCTTATTATTATACCATTCAGCTCCATATACTCCTTCTACTGACATCATGTGAGGATAAGTGCGCTGCCAGCCTCGCGGAATAGGAGCTCCATGAAAGTTTACCATCAAATGACTTGAGTTCAACTTATAAATGCAACTTTTTGGGTGCGGATAATAAGC
>ENA-ORTI01003537-ORTI01003537.1-human-gut-metagenome-genome-assembly--contig:-NODE-3537-length-11947-cov-2.923898_pt1 | contig 11947 bp, 7 predicted proteins | sample MGYA00242071_ERZ509191 | MGnify/ENA primary metagenome ERZ509191 (study PRJEB26280, sample SAMEA2338832) | human gut metagenome | biome: human gut; feature: human-associated habitat; material: faeces...
TGCTGACCGTCTGCTGGCAGCTCCCTCCCCCGCTTACAAAGCCTTCTGCAAAGAGCAGGCTTTCTGGCTGGAGGATTACGCCCTGTTCATGGCTGTGAAAACTGCACAGGGTCAGGCCGGCCTTGCTGACTGGCCGGATGCACTGCGCTGCCGCCAGCCGGAAGCCATTGCCGAAGCCAAAGCAGCGCTTGCCGGAAGCATTGGCTACTACAAGGCGGTGCAGTTCTTCTTCTACACCCAGTGGAACGCCCTGAAGGCTTACGCCAACAGCAAGGGCATCAAACTGGTGGGCGATATTCCCATCTATGTCAGCCCGGATTCCAGCGATCTGTGGACCCACCCGGAACTGTTCCAGACCGATGGCCAGATGCACCTGACGCAGGTTGCCGGATGCCCGCCGGATGCCTTTGCAGCGGATGGTCAGCTATGGGGCAATCCGCTGTACGACTGGCCTGTTCACAAGGCCACCGGCTTTGCGTGGTGGAAGCAGCGCATGAAGCACGCCACCTCCATTTACGATGTGGTGCGCATCGACCACTTCCGCGGCTTCGAGAGCTATTACTCCATTCCCGCCGGGAACAAAACGGCGGCGGGCGGCCACTGGGAAAAAGGCCCTGACCGCGATTTTATCAACGCCATGCACGAAAGCCTTGGCGAGGGCGGCATCATTGCCGAGGATCTTGGCTACCTGACCCCGGAGGTCAAGGCCATGCTTTCTGCCAGCGGCTACCCGGGCATGAAGATCATGCAGTTTGCCTTTGACAGCCGGGAATCCGGCAATTACCTGCCCCACACCTACCACCGCAACAGCGTGGTGTACACCGGCACCCACGACAATGTGACCACCGAAGGCTGGCGTACCAACGCCAGTGCCGAGGATGTGGCCTATGCCTGCCGCTACCTGCGCTGCCAGCCGGAAGAGCTGACCGAGGCCATGATCTGTGCCTGCCTTGCCAGTGTATCGGATACCGCTGTGATCCCTCTGGCGGACTGGCTGCATCTGGGCAGTGAGGCCCGCATCAACACTCCCAGCACCCAAGGCTCCAACTGGCAGTGGCGGCTCACCTGTCCCCTGCCGGAAGCACTGGCCGGGCACATTGCGCAGCTGACCGTGCTCTACGAACGGGCACAGTAATTCCCCGATCATTTTCTCCTCGTAAAAGCGTCTGCACCCGGAATGTGCAGGCGCTTTTGCTTTTTCTACAGAACATTTTTTCAGGACCAGATTATGGACACATTGCGCATTTTTGGGCTGATATCCGTGATTTTACCGTCTTTCCGTAACAGTTTGTTCACAAATGTATCATGATTTTGCGCATCTCTGCTCTTGTTATTTGGACACAGTTATGTTACAATTCAGATAGTATTATTGTCTGCCTTTGTGCAGATTCCACTACGGAAAGGAGTTCTTCCACCATGGATCATCCCAATCAGAATACCATGCTTTTACCGGCTTCCTATGCCGTTATCTCCGAAGAAGAAATGACCTATCTGGATGGCGGTCAGTCCATCTACCTTGGCTCAGCCTTTAATCACGATATTTATTTCAACACCGATCAGTTTGCTACATTCTGCCAGAATGCAGCGATCAACCTGTTCGTGCTGATGACCAACTATTCCTTCCGGTACATCGCAGGCCGTGTGCAGTCCGGTCTGTCGAATGGTCTGAGCCTGTCCGGCACCTTCTATCACACCTGGGATAAGATGAACACCTGGAGCCGTATCGCTTCTGTGGGCGTTGCCGGTCTGGCCGGTGTCTATGTCTATTCGCAGGTCATGAACGTCATTCGTACCGTTACAAGCATCTACGATCAGATCGTGAACCCCATGCCGAGCTTTGATGCCGCTCAGGCCGAGGGAACCGCTGCAGCCTGAGTTTGATTCCATTCCCGGAACGATCTTGTCAGAAAGGAGCTTTCTCCATGAAAAACCTTCAGATGCCGCATTCATACATTTCTGTTTCCGAAGAAGAGCTGCGCAGTATTTCCGGCGGCGGGCCGCTGGGCGATGCGCTGGATCTTTTCTTCAGCAATCTGCGTCTGGACGATCTTTTCTTTAGCGGCGGATTGATCTCACTTTCTTTCACCTTTGTGCCCATGCTGCTGTTCAATGTGGTAAAGACAGGCTTCAACTTCGTGGTGAGCGCCTACGATACCATCGCAGACCTGTTCCATTTTTCCCACGAGGAGCGGGACATGGTGCAGTATATCTCGGATCAGCAGCGCCGGGAAGAAGAGAAAGAGCAGGCTCAGTCCGCTCCCGGCCCGAAATCGGTTTTCTGAACTTTCCCAGCAGTATAAAGCATAGCAAAAAACGCATCTGCAAAATCTTGCAGATGCGTTTTTGTTTTCAGATCACTTTCACTGCCCCCTGCTCCCGCAGACGCAGAATGTAGCAGCTGCCCTTGCCGAATACCCGCTCGATCTCGCTGTGATAGCGTTCCAGCAGGCTCTGGGGAACATACGCCTGAATGGTGCCTGCAAAGCCGCCGCCCTGCATCCGCCAGGCTCCCGTGCTGCCCTGCAGGATACTCTGGCTCAGCGCCAGTGCCACCGAAAGCCCCTGATGCCGCACATCGGTGCTGCAGTAGACATTCTGGCATAGCGCAAAGGATGCGCGTCCGCTTTCCAGCACCAGCGCTGCAAAGGCATCAAACTGCCTGGCCTGCAGCGCATCCCTCTGGGCAAGGGTGCGAGCGTTCTCTTCAAAATAGTGGATGGCGCGCAGCACCGCGCGGTCGCCGCAGGCTTTGCGCAGCGCAGGCAGTGCTGCCCAGAATGCGCTCTCCGTCACCTGTCCCAGCACCTTTTTGCCAAGAAACGCTGCGATCTGCTCCATCTCCTGCCGGATGGCTGCAAACTCACCGGTCAATTCGCTGTGGCTGCCGCGCGTATCGGTAACGCACAGGCTCATGCCCGGCGGCAGCAGGCCGTCGGCGTGGATCTTTTCCAGAACCGGCTGCTGGGGATCTGCAAAATCCGCAAAGATAATGCCGCCCACTGCGCTGGTCAGCTGATCCAGCAGGCCGCTGGGCTTGCCAAAATAGGTATTCTCCGCATACTGACAGATCTTTGCCAGCTCCGCCGGGGCCAGACCGCAGCCATATTCTCCGTTCCAGATGGCAGCCATGCCCATTTCAAAGGCAGCAGAACTGGAAAGGCCGCTGCCGCGCAGCACATCACTGGCCGTGTATGCATCAAAGCCGCCCACCGCTTTGCCTGCCGCGCGGAAGCCCTCGGCAATGCCGCGGATCAGGCTGGCCGAGTGGGTGCTCTCCCCTTCCTGCGGCCCCTCCACGGTCAGGTCGATCACATCCAGCTTGTTGAACCCGCGGGATTTGACCCGCACGTAGCCGTCTGTATTGTGCGCAGCCACGGCCACAAGATCCAGCGTGACAGCCGCCGCAAGGCCATAACCGTGCTGGTGGTCGGTGTGGTTGCCGCCCAGCTCTGCGCGGCCCGGTGCCGAATAAACCTGCACCTGCCTGCCCGGCCCAAAGTACAGCTCAAACTGTTCCAGCGCAGCACAGTAGCGTGCCCGCTGCCGACAGATCTCCTGCGCCGCATCGCCATACAGTGCCCGGAGCTTATCGTCCCATTTGCCCGCCGCGATCTCATTTCGGAGCTGCGCACTGTTTGCCATAACGATTCCTCCCTCAATATGCTGCTTTGGGATAGATGGGTATGTTACGTCTATTGTAATGCATCCAACCGCTTTTTTCAATTTCCAACGCTGAAAAAACGCGAATTTTGGCACCCAGTTCAAAGAATAAGATGTACTTTTGTTGAATTTGCGGGCAGATGTGTGGTATACTATACCAAAGATCGGGCACAAAGCTGCCCGCAACGTGACAGAGCGGAGGAAACGCGGCTATGGCAGATGTATATAAGCAATCCTTCAAACAAAATTATACCAATAATATTGAGCTTTCCATCTTCAATTGCGGTATCGAACGCTGTGCTCCGGGCCAAACATGGGGGCCGGGTATCCGCGACCATTACCTGATCCATCTGGTACTTTCCGGCAAGGGCGTATTCGAGGTGGGCGGACGCACCTGGGAAGTGAGCCAGGGCCAGCTGTTTTTTGCCCGGCCAAGCCAGCTGATCCGGTATACTGCCGATGAGCAGCAGCCTTGGGAGTACAGCTGGGTAGGCTTCAACGGTGCGTGTGCCCACAAACTGGCCGCGCAGCTCCCCTTCACCGACGACTCGCCGGTGCATCACACCCACGACCCCGATGGGATGCGTGCTGCTCTGGCCAACATTTATTCCTCCCGCGGGCTGCAGCCGCAGGATGAAGCCGCCATGGTGGGCTACCTTTATCTCTTCATCGCTTCTCTGATGAAGGAGACCAGCGCTGGCAAACCGCACACGGCTTCCTCTTCCAGCCAGTATGTGCTCAACGCCATCAAGTACATCCAGTTCAATTATTCACACGATATTTCCATTGATGATGTGGCAAAAAGCGTAGGTGTCTCCCGCAGTCACCTGTACCGCGTGTTCATGCTGAACGTAGGCAAAAGCCCCATCGATTATCTTACCGAATACCGCATCAACGAAGCCTGCAAGCTGCTGCGCGCAGGCAACCTTTCCATTGCCGAGGTCGCGGTGTCGGTAGGCTTCTTTGACCAGTTCTATTTCTCGCGGGTATTCAAGCGCGCCAAGGGCGTGCCGCCCAGCAAGTATTTTGCGGCGCAGGCTGATGCTCCCGCCGACGGCCCCGACCACCAGTAAAGGAGACCCTTCATGCCCTTACAGAAAAATCAAGTTCTCACCCTGCGCGTAGAGCGTCTTTCCAGCGATGGCAGCGGCGTAGCACACAGCCCAGACGGTGAGACCGTGTTTATTCCCGGTGCCGCCCCCGGCGACGAAGCCCGGGTGCGCATCGTTAAGGACTGCAAGCGCTACGCCTTCGGTATTCTGGACGAGGTGCTCACTCCTTCGCCGGACCGTATCCCGGTGGATTGTGCCGTGGCAGGCCCCTGCGGCGGCTGCAGCCTGCGGCATCTGGACTATGCTGCCGAGCTGCGCGCCAAGCAGGAGAATGTTGCAGATGCCTTTGCCCGCATCGGAGGATTGGATGTGCCTGTTCTGCCCATTGTGGGTTCGCCGGAAGTGAACCGCTACCGCAATAAGGTGCAATTCCCGGTGGGCGTGGACAAAAGCGGTAAGCCCTGTATCGGCTTCTACGCCGGGCGTACCCACCGCATCGTCCCCTGCCCGGACTGCCGCCTGCAGCCCGGTGTGCTGAATGAGATCGGCAACGCATTGTGCGCTTTTTTTGCAGAAAAGGGCATCCAGCCGTACAGCGAGGAGACCGGCAGGGGCCTTGTGCGTCATATCTTTCTGCGGCGCGGCGCTCACAGCGGACAGATCATGGTCTGCCTTGTCTGCACCCGTGCCAAGCTGCCCTCCGCTGAAGAGCTTTGCACCCGGCTGAAAGCTCAATTTGCAGAGATCACCACGATTCTGCTGAACGTAAATGCTAAAAACACCAACGTGATCCTTGGCACCGAGACTCACACTCTGTATGGGCAGGGGTATATTGAAGACACCCTGTGCGGTGTTCCGGTGCAGCTTGGCCCGCTTTCCTTCTATCAGGTCAATACCCTTGCTGCCGAGCAGCTTTACGGCATTGCCGCCCAGTATGCTCAGCTTACCCCGGACGACCTGCTGCTGGACCTCTACTGCGGCATGGGCACCATTGGTCTTTCCATGGCAGGTCAATGCCGGGAGCTGATCGGCGCACCCACGGTGGAGCAGAGCGACGCCATGTTCAACCATCAGATCGCCCAGCTGCGGCGCAGGCAGGTGCTGGACGAACTGGCCATCCGTTTTTTGGAACACAAGCGGGAGCAGTACCGCACACTGGAACAGAATGCCGGGCGCATCTGGGTGCAGAATTTCCCGGAAATGTGGCGACTGACCTTCTCACAGGAAGAAGCAGCAGACCGGGATAAAGAATTGCAGCAGGAAAAGGCTGAATGGCTGGAATGTATGCCTGCGACCCGCTGGGTGAGCCGCCTGCCCCGGCGGGTGATGGAGCAGTTTCGGGTGGGACGCAACGAGTACGACTACGGCCTTATGATTGAGGCCGATGCCGCTCGCAGGCTGGGGCTGAAGCGCACAAAGCATGTGGAGGTGGTGTGCGGCGGAGACTATCTGACTACCATTTGGAAAAAGGATTATCGCGGGTCCTTTGGGTGGGACTCACTGGACGACCTGCATGCGGAGATCGTGCAGCGCGGGTTCCGTGCGGTGGGCGAGACCTTCAGCAGCATCGCTGCTAGCCGGGAGCAGCCCGATGGGAGCATCGTGAATTACCATCTGACGCGGACAAAAATATATACATAAAATTGCAATATCACGAGAATTTGTTATATCAGACAAATTCTTGTGATATTTTTGTCAAAATAACCCTTGACCTTCGCGCTGCTCTAACGTGTAAGCTTTGTTTATCCAGTAACAAAGTCTGCGGACTTTGCTGCCAAACACGGATCACACGAAGAAAAAAGAAAAGGCAAGGAGAACGATTATGAGCAAAAAGATTTCCCGCCGCAACTTCCTGCGCACTGCTACCTTGGGTGCAGCTGCCGCAGGCCTGCTGGCCGGCTGCGGCAACAGCGCAGCTTCTGGCAGCACTGCTGCCGGTACCTATACCGCAGGTACCTACAGCGCCACCGCCACCGGCATCAACACCACCACCCCGGTTACCGTGACCATGACCTTCAGCGCCGATGCCATCACCGACGTGCAGATCGACGTGGCAAACGAGACCAAGGGCTACGGTGCCGACATCGCCGACGAGATGGTGAAGAAGATCCTGGACGCACAGTCCAGCGAGGTGGACGGCCATTCCGGTGCCACCATCACCTCCGGTGCCATCAAGAAGGCTGCCGAGAGCTGCATCAACCAGGCCAAGGGCGTGGCCGTGGCCCCCACCGAGGCCAGCAAGGCCGAGACCGTGGTGCCCGACGGCCTGACCACCGAGGAAGTGGAGTCCTCTGTGGTGGAGCTGGGCGACATCACCCCGGACGAGACCAAGGACTTTGACGTGGTCGTTGTGGGTGCCGGTGCAGCCGGTGTGCCCGCAGCAGGCTGGGCAGCCGAGCTGGGCGGCCATGTGGCCCTGCTGCAGAAGCAGAGCATCGTGGTGAGCCAGGGCAACTGCGGCTCCGCCATCATCAAGTCCAAGTCCACCGAGGCCGGCAAGAAGATGTGGGTGCACATGACCAACGGCCTGTGCGACTGGCGCGCCGACACCAGCCTGCTGAACGCCTACGTCGAGAACTCCGAAGAGGCCCTGATGTGGTATCTGAACCGCGCCGGTCTGACCGACCAGACCGAGTACGGCGACGGCAGCCTTGTGGACAGCGTGAAGGATCCCTCCAGCCTGCTGCACAACGACGAGAAGGAGATCTTTGCCTACATGTGCACCAGCCAGGATCTGACCGGCGTGTGGAAGGACCGCATGGACACCTACGACTTCGGCGATGAGCACTGCTACTTCTTTGCTCCGTGGATCGGCCCCAAGCCCAAGAACGTGGGCGACGTGCTGGCCACTGTGCTGGAGAACGTGCAGGCCAAGAACTCCAATCTGGAGGCCTTCTTCAACACCCCCGCCGTCAAGCTGGTGCATGAGAACGGCAAGGTGACCGGCGTCATCGCAAAGGACGAAAACGGCAAGTACATCCAGTTCAACGCTTCCAAGGGCGTCATCCTGGCCACCGGCGACTACATGAACAACGAGGCCATGGTCAAGCGCTGGTGCCCGGACGTGGACGGCTACGACAAGAAGCAGTACCAGAAGACCGGCGACGGCCACATCATGGCCATCGACGCAGGCGCCAAGATGGAGAACCTGGGCCACACCAAGATGATGCACGACTTCGACTCCGGCCTGATGTACGAGGAGCCGTTCCTGTACGTCAACATGGAGGGCAAGCGCTTCTGCAACGAGGACACCGGCTTTGTCTACATGGGCAACATCACCAAGTATCTGCCCCGCTACAACGGTGCCAACGTGGATGCCAACCACCCGGACGGCTCTCTGGGCTGGTACTGCCAGGTCTACGACAGCGACTACATGAACTACGCCAACAGCCCCGTGCCGGAGCAGGTGATGACCAAGTACATCCCCGGTGCCGTGGAGAACCCGCAGGGCGTGTTCACCAACCTGATCGACACCTATAAGGCCGACACCATCGAGGAGCTGGCTGCTCTGCTGGACGTGCCCGCCGATGAGCTGCAAAAGACCATTGACCGCTACAACGAGCTGTGCGATCAGGGGACCGATGCGGACTTCGGCAAGAAGAGCGCCTACATGCACAAGATCGAGAAGGCTCCCTTCTGGGGCGTGCGCAAGCACATCCGCGTGTCCTCCATCGACAGCGGCGTGAACACCAACGCCAACGGCCAGGCTCTGGACGCTGACGGTAACGTCATCGAGGGCCTGTACTGCGTGGGCAACGTGGGCGGCGTGTTCTACGGCGGCGCGGACTATCCGTTCCACCAGACCGGCCTGTCCCTGGGCCGCTGCTATACCTTCGGCATGCTGGCCGCAAAGCATGCTATGGGCCAGCTGTAATTAAGAAAAAGCTGATTTTGGGGCTGTTGCAAAATAGCATCCCTTTATCGCAAAGCTGATCAATCTGAATATTTTTGTACCGCCCCTCCGAAAATATCGTTGATGCGGATAGAAAGCTGTACAGAAGGACGTTCTCAGACTGCAGCACACCTGATAAGCGAATACCGCCGAGGACTCTTCCCATTTTGGGAAGATGTCCTCGGCGGCTTTTTTGTATATAGGGCAGCAATTCTTGACCGTCTTTTGTGAAGGCGATGAGTTACGAGATGGAGCACAGCTTTCTCCGCAATGATCTCGATTGAAAACAACTGCACATATAAAGCAAAAAGGAATATTCTTACTTGTCGATTTGCTGTAGAAAATCACCTGAGTTTGGGCAAAATTGATAAAGTGAAAAAGAAACCCGTTCCCATCTTGACACTCCGCAAAGAATATGGTATTGTAATCAAGTATAGAATAAATTTCCATTCAAGTGCTTAATTTGTTCGTGCCTTACAAAAAAGAAAATTGTACGTGAGCAGCGTCGTTGGATTGTTACCGTTTGGCGGGCTAGACCAACTCTGCATAGCACAAGCCGAAAGCGTGTTTCAGCCTTCGGTATGTTTGCTGTGTCGAGGATGGTCTTTTTTTATTGCCTTTTTCAACTTGAGGAGGAGAAACAATGCAATATACCGTCAAAAAACCGATCAACAACAATATTCTGCGCGTGGTGGACCCCACGGGCTGTGAGCTGATCGTCACCGGACGCGGTCTGGGCTTTGGCGTTAAGCCGGGCTATAAAATTGAGGCTGAAACTGTGGAGCGCAGCTACCGCATGACCAGCCCTGCCGTGCAGCAGAAGTTGGTGGAACTTCTGGAACAGATCCCGTATGAGCATCTGCTGCTCACCGATGAGCTGGTGGCAATGATCCGCAGCCGGGTGAACTACCCGCTGAACGAAAGCCTGCTCATCACGCTGGCCGACCACATCAGTTTTGCCATCCAGCGCAGCGAGCAGGGAATTCGCTTTTCCAACCCGCTGATGGCTCCCATTCGGGAATTCTACCCGGAAGAGTATCGCCTTGGTATGGAGTGCCTTGCCACCATCCGCCAACGCTGCCATGCAGACCTTTCGGACGACGAGGGTGGCTTCATTGCGCTGCACATCGTCAACGCAGAGCTCAACACCACCATGAGCGTGGTGAACGATGTCACTCGCTTTGTGGATGGCTGCGTGCAGGTAGTGGAATACTTTTACAACTGCCATTTTGACCGGGATGCACTGGATTTCAGCCGCTTTACAGTACATTTGCGCTTTTTTGCGCAACGCGTATTTCAAGGAAAACAGGAGCAGGAAAGCGATACCCACGACGAAGTGTTCCGCGCCCTGATTGCCCGCAATTGCAGCGAGCACTACAAATGCGCTTGCTGCATTGCGGAGTATGTCCGCAACACCTGGCACAAGGAGCTTTCGGACGAGGAACTGGTGTTCCTTACGATCCATCTGAAACGGATCCGGATGGGAAAATAATCTTTTTTGCTTCACCTTTGATTCTCCACAGGTCTTTCCTGTGTGGATATATTTGCTGGATACAAATTTGGAAAAAGGAGAATTGAAGATGAAAGACAAGATCTTTGGCGTGCTGCAGCGCGTGGGACGCAGCTTTATGCTGCCCATTGCACTGCTGCCCGTAGCGGGCCTGCTGCTGGGTATCGGCAGCTCGTTCACCAACGAAACCATGCTGGCGGCCTATGGCCTGAACAGCGTCATCCACCCCGGTACCCTGATCTACACCATTCTGGACGTGATGAGCCAGACCGGCAGCGCCGTGTTCAACAATCTGGCGCTGTTGTTCGCCATGGGCGTGGCCATCGGCATGGCCCGCAAGGAAAAAGAGGTGGCCGCCCTGTCCGGTGCAGTGGCTTATATCATTATGAATACAGCCATTCAGGCAATGATCAATGCGGCAGGCGGCGTAGAAGCGATGCCTGCCAACTCCACCACCACCATGTTGGGTATCACAACCCTGCAAATGGGTGTGTTCGGCGGCATCGTGGTCGGTCTGGGCGTGGCAGCGCTGCACAACAAGTTCTATAAGATCGAGCTGCCGCAGGTGCTGGCCTTCTTCGGCGGCACCCGCTTTGTGCCCATCATCAGCTCCATCGTGTATCTGGTGGTCGGCATTGCCATGTTCTATATCTGGCCGGTGGTGCAGAGCGGTATTGCCGCGCTGGGTGCACTGGTGCTGGCTTCCGGCTACGCAGGCACCTTTATTTACGGCCTGCTGGAGCGTGCGCTGATCCCCTTTGGACTGCATCATGTGTTCTATATGCCGTTCTGGCAGACCGCTGTGGGCGGCACCGCCATCATCGATGGCGTCACCGTGACCGGCGCACAGAACATCTTCTTTGCCGAGCTGGCTTCCAAGTCCACCACTGTGTTCTCGGTCAGCGCTACCCGTTTCATGGCCGGTAAGTTCCCCTTTATGATGTTCGGTCTGCCCGGCGCGGCGCTGGCGATGTACCAGTGCGCCAAGCCGGAAAAGAAAAAGGCGGCAGGCGGCCTGCTGCTGTCTGCTGCGTTGACGGCTTTCCTCACCGGCATCACCGAGCCGCTGGAATTTACCTTTATCTTTGTGGCTCTGCCCATGTACGCCGTGCACTGCGTGCTGGCCGGTCTGTCCTTCATGCTGATGCACATTCTGAATGTGGGCGTGGGCATGACCTTCTCCGGCGGTCTGATCGATCTGGTGCTGTTCGGCGTGATGCAGGGCAACGCCAAGACCCACTGGATCTGGGTGGTCGTTGTGGGTGCGGTGTATTTTGTGCTGTACTACCTGATCTTCCGCTTCATGATCTCCAAGTTTGACTACAAGACCCCGGGCCGCGACGATGCGGAGGAGGTCAAGCTGTACACCCGTGCGGACGTGAACGCCCGCAGCGCCGCTTCCGGCAGCACCGCCCCCGCAGGGGATGACCCGGTCAGCGCCCTGATCGTGGAAGGTCTGGGAGGTGCCGCGAATCTGTCCGACGTGGACTGCTGCGCCACCCGCCTGCGCTGCACCGTCAAGGACGCTGCGCTGGTCCGGCAGGATGTGCTCAAAGCCTCCGGTGCCTCCGGCGTGATCTGCAAGGGCAACGGTGTGCAGGTGGTATACGGCCCCAAGGTGGCCGTCATCAAGGCAAAGCTGGAAGATTATCTGGAAAATGCACCTAAGACCCCGGCGGCGACCGCAACACCCGCCCCGGCGGCCCCCGCAGCAAAGGATACCGTGCTGTCTGCCTGCCTGAACGGCACTGTAGTGCCGCTGGCCGATGTGAAGGATGAAGCCTTTGCCAGCGGTGCACTGGGGGACGGCATTGCCATTGAGCCCACCGATGG
>ENA-ORTI01003538-ORTI01003538.1-human-gut-metagenome-genome-assembly--contig:-NODE-3538-length-11945-cov-2.612027_pt1 | contig 11945 bp, 10 predicted proteins | sample MGYA00242071_ERZ509191 | MGnify/ENA primary metagenome ERZ509191 (study PRJEB26280, sample SAMEA2338832) | human gut metagenome | biome: human gut; feature: human-associated habitat; material: faeces...
CCGCCGGAGCGGTGCTTAAGCCGTCAGGCGGGAATTGTGCGGTATTGCCTTTATTATAATACGAGCACCGGGCTGCCGATAGAGCCACCGGGCAGAATTAAGCTAAACTTAAGCTGGGCTTTGTGGCAGGTTAAGGTCGGCGTGTTACCATGCCTTTGTTCCCAAAAGATGAACAAAGGAGTGTTAGCCATGCAATATGTAATTGAAACAAAACGGCTGTGCAAAACCTATGGTGGCCGCACCGTGGTTCACAATCTGGACCTGCATGTTCCGCAGGGGTGTGTATATGGTTTTATTGGGCCAAATGGCGCGGGTAAATCTACCAGCATGAAAATGCTGCTGGGGCTGGTTCACCCCACGGCGGGCAGCGTGGCTCTGCTGGGCCGCACATTGACGGAGCGTACCCGGCTGGAGCTGCTGCGCCAGACCGGCAGTTTGATTGAGTCGCCATCCGGCTACCTGCACCTTACTGCGCAGGAAAACCTTGAAATTGTAGCCGACCTGAAAGGCGTGCCCTACAAAGACATCGACCGCGTGCTGGAAATTGTACACCTGCAGGCAGACCGAAAGCGCAAGGTGGGGCAGTATTCCCTTGGCATGAAACAGCGCCTGGGCATTGCCATGGCTCTGCTGGGCAGCCCCAGGCTGCTGATCCTGGATGAACCCACCAACGGTCTTGACCCGGCTGGCATCCAGGAAATGCGTGCATTGATCCACGATATGCCAGATGCCTGCGGTGCCACGGTGCTGATTTCCAGCCATTTGCTGGGCGAGATGGAGCAGATTGTGAGCCAGGTGGGCATCATCAACCACGGCCAGCTGCTGTTTGAAGGCCCGCTGACGGAATTGCAGCGCCACAGCCGCGGCAATGTTGTTCTGCGCCTGCTGGCTCCGGACCGCGGGGCCGCCGTGCTGCGCCGCTACGGCCTGACCCCGCAGCCTGCGGACAACGGCTGCCTGCTGCCCACCATGGAGGATGCCCGCCTGGCCGCGCTGGTGCAGGATCTTGCCGCCGAGGGGGCCGGGGTGGTTGGCGTGGAGCGGCAGACCAAGAATCTGGAAGAAATTTTCCTGAGCCTGACCAACACGCAAACCGGCAAGGAGGTGGGCTGACATGTACACAAGCATCCGCGCCGAGCTGCAAAAAGCCCGCCGCCGGCATGATCTGATTGTCTGCCTGCTGGTGCCGGTCATGGCGCTGCTTTGGTGCCAGTCCGCTGCGCCGACTGGTGCTGACGAGCTGGCATCCGCTTATAGTGCCCTGTTTTACAGCCTGCCCATCATCAATACCATTTTAATGCCGTTGGCCATGGCGATTCTGGCAAGCAGGCTTTGGGATGTGGAAGTCAAAGGCTGTACGCCCAAACTGCTGTATACCCTGCAAAGCCGCCGCAGCCTGTTTGCCGCAAAGGCAGCGCTGGGGCTGGCGGAGATCTTTTTGATCGTCACGCTGGAAGCTGCGGGCGCCCCGCTGATCGGGCACTTGCAGCATTACACACAGCCCTACCCCGCCGCAGGCCAGGCTGCCTATCTCTGGGGCTGCACCTTTGCCGTGGACTGCATGATTTTTTTCTCTGAGCTGCTTTTGACAGTGCTGCTGGCCAATCCCCTGCCCGCTTTGTGTGTGGGCATTCTTGGCACGCTGCTGGGACTGTTCAGTGCCTTTATGCCGGCATGGGTCGGCTATTTTGTGCCGTGGGGGTATTTTATCCCTCTGAACACCTACCGGATTGCGGACTGGGACCAGGCCAGCAAAGTAGTCACCTACATGATTGTGCCGTTCCAGTGGCCGCTGCTGGTTGCCACGGTGGTTTTGGCCGGTATTTTGTTTTTTGCCGCGTGGTATGCCATGCGGAACAAGGAGGTGTGACCTATGCTGCTGCGTTGTATCCGTGCAGAAAACCGCAAACTGCACGCTTCGCCCATCTGGTTTATGTTTTTTATTCTGCCCATCATTTCCGCCGGGTACGGAACCTTCAACTACCTGCAAAACCTTGAAATTTTGCGGGACGGCTGGTACAGTCTGTGGACCCAGCACACACTATTTTACTCGCTGTTTTTCTTCCCCTGCATGGTGGCGGTATACGCGGCGTACCTGTGGCGGCTGGAGCACATAGGCCACAACTGGAACCTGATTATGGCGGAACCGGTGCCGCCCTTTTACCTGTTCCTTGCCAAGTTGCTTGTGGTGACAAAGCTGGTGCTGCTGACTCAGGCATTTGTGTTTGTATTGTACTGGTTCTGCGGCCGGGTGTTCGCCGGGTTCACAGCGCCCCCGCCGGCCATTACCATCTTTTACCTGGTGCGCAGTGTACTGGGCGGGCTGGCCGTGGTGGCGGCGCAGCTGCTATTTTCCATGGTGATCCGCAGCTTTGCCTTGCCGGTGTTTTTGGGGCTGGCCGGGGGTGTTTCCGGCATGCTGCTGGCCAGCCGGGGCTACTGGTACGCCTGGCCCTATTGCCTGATGCAGCGCGGCATGAACGCTAACCAGAGCAGTGATATGCTGGCGGACAGCTACCTAGGCTTCGCTTTGGCCTGTGTTGGCTGGCTGGCGCTGATTTTGCTTGCGGGCCAGCTGCTGTTGAGCCACCAGGATGTAAAGGTCCGGTAAAGGCTGCACCGGCTTTGCCGCGCATTTTGACCGCTTTTGTAAAATTGCCTCAAAAAAAGCGGACATTTTTGGGGGTTAATGGGTTTTATTTGTCGGGCAGGTATGATATAATAAGCCAGGTTTGCGGCCAGCTTTGCCGCACTGCCAGTTTGAACGTATTTCCCGAACGTGTGCCTGCCCCGCGCATGGCACCGTTTGACCACGGTGTATCTGAAAAGTCGAAAATATCGTCTATTTCTACAAACACAGCGGGATTTTGCGTTAAAAAGCCTTGGAATCCACAAAGGATTCCGGCGGCTCTTTGCCTTACATCCTGCTTGTTTTTGCCAAATATCCGTCATTTTCTTTGTTTTCAGATACACCATAAGGAAAGGATGGCTGTTGATGAGACATTTGATTGATCCCCTTGACTTTACAAAGGAAGAAACCCAAAAGCTGCTGGACCTTGCGGACCGCATCCATGATGACCCCGAAGCATACCAGGATGTAGCTGACCACAAGCGCCTGGCCACACTGTTCTATGAGCCTTCCACCCGCACCCGCCTTTCGTTTGAATCGGCGATGCTGCGTTTGGGCGGCAAGGTGTTGGGTTTCCCGGATGCCGGTGTTTCCAGTGCTTCCAAGGGTGAAACCGTTGCGGATACCATCCGCATTATCAGCTGCTATGCGGATATTGCCGCCATGCGCCACCCCAAAGAGGGGGCCCCGCTGCGCGCTTCCCTTTACAGCAAGATCCCGGTGATCAATGCCGGCGACGGCGGCCATCAGCACCCCACCCAGACCCTGATCGACCTGATGACCATCCGCCGCCGCAAGGGCCGTTTGGACAACCTGACCATTGGTTTCTGCGGCGACCTGAAGTTTGGCCGCACGGTACATTCCCTCATCAAGAGCCTGGCCCGCTATGACAACGTAAAGTTTGTCCTGATCAGCCCCGAAGAACTGCGCGTGCCGGATTACATCATCAATGAAGTACTGGAGCCCCGCGGCATCCCCTACATTGAGACCCGCAACCTGGAAGGTGCTCTGCCGGACCTCGATATTTTGTACATGACCCGTGTGCAGCGCGAGCGCTTTTTCAATGAGGAAGATTACATCCGCCTGCGTGACAGCTACATTCTGACCGCCGAAAAGCTGAACCTTGCCCCGGCGGACATGGCGGTGCTGCATCCCCTGCCGCGTGTGAACGAAATTACGCTGGATGTGGACGATGACCCGCGCGCCGCCTACTTTGAGCAGGCACAGAACGGCGTGTATGTGCGCATGGCTTTGATTATGACGCTGCTGGGGCTGAAAGACCCCAAAACCGGGGAGGTTGCTTTTGAATGCTGAATATTGATGAAATCATGAACGGCGTGGTCATTGACCACATTACCGCCGGGACCGGGCTTTCGCTGTATCACCTGCTGGAGCTGGAAAAGCTGAGCGAAGCCAGCGTGGCCCTGCTGCAGAACGTGCGCAGCCAGAAAAGCGGCAAAAAGGATATTATTAAAATCGAGGGCGATATTTCCGGCTTGAATTTTGATGTGCTGGGTTATGTGGACCCGCAGATCAGCCTGACCTTTATTGAGAACGGTCATGTGGCCCGCAAGGTGCGCCCGGACCAGCCCAAGCGCCTGGTGAACGTGATCAAGTGCACCAACCCCCGCTGCATTACCTCCCTGGAGACCGGCTGCGACCACATCTTTGCCCTGACCCCCAGCGGACGCTACCGCTGCGTTTACTGTGAGCAGGAGTTCAAGGTACGCCCGTAAGGCAGTGCCGCATTTTCCTGTTCTGTCCCCATAATAAGTTCAGACCCGGCATGATGGAACGGATTTTGCTGTTCCCCTGCCGGGTCTGTTTTTTCTTGCTGTTTTGCGCGTGTTTCCTTGCCGCAATTTCCTGCTTGTGGTACGATGTGCACAAAGAACCCTTGTTAATGGGAGGTAATTTTATGAATTGGGGAATTTTAGCTACCGGCACCATTGCCAACAAATTTGCCACAACAGTCAATGCGATGGCTGCCGAGGGCGAGCGGCTTGCCGCAGTCGGCTCCCGCCGGGCCGAAAGTGCCAAAGCCTTTGCGGCGCAGTACAACATCCCGCACTGGTACGCCAGCTATGAAGAGCTTGCCGCCGATCCCGCCGTAGATGCCATCTACATTGCTACGCCCAACGCCCTGCATTACGAAAACTGCAAGCTCTGCCTGGAGCACGGCAAGCATGTTCTGTGCGAAAAGCCGTTCACCATCAATGCAGAGCAGGCCAAAGAGCTGTATGCCCTGGCGGAAAAAAAGCAGCTTTTTATCATGGAAGCATTCTGGATTCGCTTTTTGCCGCTGTATGCCAAATTGCAGCAGATGCTGGCGGATGGGGTGATCGGTACGCTGCAAACCATCACCTGCCAATACGGTTTTACCACTGAAGGCGCCCGCCGCGAGCGCAAATTCAACTCTGCTTTGGGCGGTGGCGCTTTGCTAGATATTGGCATTTATAACCTTGGCTTTTTGCAGATGGTCACCGGCCAGCAGCCCCAGAACGTGCAGACAGAAGAGCTGCGCCTGACAGAATACGGCACCGATGAATACAGCAAACTGCGGCTTGCCTACCCCAGCGGCTGCACGGCGGAATCGGTGCAAACCATCGGCCAGCGCCTTACCCGCATGGCCTGCATTGTGGGCACCAAGGGCCGCATTACCCTGCCGGACTTCCAGTACGCCGAACATATGACGCTGGAACTGGACGGCCAGCCACCGCAGGAACTGGATTTTCCCTTTGATGTGAACGGTTTTGAATACCAGATTCGGGAAGTAAGCCGTTGTGCTGCCACTGGCAGGCACCACAGCAGCATTTATACCCCGCAGCAAAGCATTGCCCTGACCCAACTGATGTATGATATCCGCATGGCCTGGGGCATGAAATTTGAGGGCGAGGAATAAGCAGCTTTTGGTAAAGCTTTGTCCCCTTTTTATATTTTCCACACAGACAAAAACAGCCCCAGGCGGCACCTTTTATGGGTACTGCCCGGGGCTGTTTCTTTTTAGAACCGGGCATACAAAAAGCCCGTATTGGAATAAAAGCTTGCCATCAGCAAAAAGGCAAAAATGGCAAATTCGTACACAGCCCAGCGCACCGGGCGCGGCGCGGCGTTGACCCAGGCGCGCAGGTGCAGGCCGCATTCATGCAGCACATCCACCAGCACCAGCAACGCAATGCCCAACAACAGCAAGAGCAGTTCCAGCTTGCTGGTCAGGCCTAGCAGCCAGTACTGGGCAAACACCTCGTGCCCGGGGTTATGCAGGATACCGGCAAAGTATGCCGCCGCATTGCCCAAACTGCTGGTGCGGAAGATGGTAAAGGTTGTAACAAAGATGGCAAATGTCAGCGGCACGCCCACGATGCGCAGCGGCAGAGATTTGCGCTTGCGCAGCGGAGCGGGCATGTGGTCCTCCGCCACCTGGCACAGGCCGTGCAGCCCACCCCAGACAAGGAAGGTCCAGTTGGCGCCGTGCCACAGCCCGCTGATCAAAAAGGTCAGCAGCAGGTTGGCATCCCGCCGGGCAATGCCCTTGCGGTTGCCGCCCAGCGGGATATACACATAATCCCGGAACCACTGCGAAAGGCTGATATGCCACCGGGCCCACAGCTCCTTGACGCTGGCAGAAAAAAACGGCTGGCGGAAGTTTTCCGGCAGGTGCAGGCCCAGGATCTCGCCCATGCCCAGCACAATATCCGTGTAGCCGGAAAAATCGGCATACAGCTGGAACGAATACATAACCGTGGCAAAAATCAGCTGACTGCGGTCAAAGGACGCCGGGTCCGCAAAGGCGGCGCTGACCACAATGGCCGCACGGTCCGCAATGGCAAACTTTTTGAAATACCCCCACGCACTGCGCTGCAACCGCTGACCAAACGCTGGGTTTCAAACGTTTTTGGGGCGGCTTCCAGCTGGGGCATCAGGGTATTATAGCGGTTGAACGGCCCCTGGGTGAGCGAGAGGAAAAAGCCCGCATAGCACCACAGCCGTGCATAGCTGGGCGTAGGTGCCGTGCGACCATGCCACACATCCAGCAGGTAGCCCGCCAGCTGCAAGCTGTAATACGCAAGGCCAAAGGGCTTATACAAATCCCGCAGGCCCGGCACCAGCATGCCGCTGTATTTGAGCACCAGCAGCGGCAGCAGGGCTGCGGCCAGCCCCAGTGCCAGCCACCCGCGGCGGCTGGGCTGCTCTGGCTGCGCATTCTGCGCGGCCTGCCACACCACTGCCGTGGCAAGGGCTACCGCAAAAAACGCGCCGATATCAATGGAAAGGCAGAACACTACGTTGGCTGCCAGAACCAGCTTCCAGCGGGAAGGCTGGGGCACGCGGTACCACAGGCAGACAAACAGCGCCATAAACGGCAAAAAGCCAAGGGATGTAACAGAAAACATCAGTTGCCCTCCCCCTGCTGCACGGTGCTGTCCGGCGATATGGCCAATTTTTCGGCAACCGTATCATAGAACAGGCTGCTTACATCCTCGCCCGCCGCGCTGCGGACGGCCACCGTGGCGAACGCCTTGCTGAACGTTTCTGCCCCCTGCCCGTTCAGGTGGTGCATATCTGAAAAATCGTCAAAGCCAATGGGCAGCAGGTCGGTATCCTTAAAGAGCGAAAAATCCCAATACTGGGTGCCGTTGGCCGCGGCAAAGCTGCGCATGGCATCCACATAGGCCTGGTAGTTCTGGGTATCCTGCACATAGGCGCTGGGCAGCGGGGCGGTGACCAGCACCAGACGGATGTTCTGCTTTTTGCAGAACTCGGCAATGCGGGTCAGGTTCGCCCGGCCAAACGGTGAGATTGGCGCGCTGGCATCCACGTGCATCAGGGTGCCGAACCCCCAGATGCTGGTGCCCTCGGTATAGACAAAACCGCGGTCCCGGTAGGCTTCGCCCTCGTCCGGGTAGGTGACCCAGTCATAGTTCCCCGCGTTATAGCCGCCGGTCAGCTTGCCGCGCCACAGGGCCGGCAGCTCACCGGGGTCAGCAATAGCATGGCGCGCCGGGAACACCAGATCCGCAAACGCCGCGGCACCGCCCATCTCCCACAGATACTGGTAACGGTAGGGCGAGGACGCGCGCATGTAATCGGTGATCAGGTAGCAGGCCAGCGGAACATTGCTGGATTTTTGCTGATTATAGCCGGTATAGAAGGTTTCCAGATAGACGGTTTTCAGCGGGCTGTTGGCGGCGGCTTCCCGAATAAGCCAATAGGAGCCATCCGGCTGCTGCTGGCTGGTGCCAAGGTTAAAGCTGTGGCTGCCCAGAATGGGGTCAATGGTATCCGGGTCAAAGCTGCGGTAGCTGTGGGAGGAACCCACAAACACAGTATCCACCGCATCCGCTTGGGCGTAATACTCCCCCAGCGTCACACGGGAATAGGCGTGCAGGTCATCCACCAGCAAAAAGTTCAGCAGCAGGCAGAGCGCCGCCGTGATGGCCGCAAACAACACAAACAGGCCCGCCTTGTGCAGCGGGCCGGGAATGCGGCTGGGTTTTGGGGTTGTATGGGGCATGTAGCTTCCTTTACGTTTGCCATCTGCCGCGCGGTATGCGCCGCGGCTCAGGTTTCAATTTTTATATGGGGGCAGCGGGGATTGTAAGCGGCAAGTTCCAGGCGCCAGGTGGTGTTGCCATCGGCATCCTCGGCCGTTTTTTCAAAGCCGTACCCAGCATAAAATTCCCGCACCATAGCGTTTTTGGCAGTGGGGTAATAATAGCCCTCCAGCGCAGTATACCCTGCAGCGGCAGCTTTGGCGGCAAGGGTGTCCATCATGGCGTCTTCCATGCCGCGCTTGAGCACCCGGCAGCTCATCAGCCACAGGCGCAGGCAGAGCGTTTGGCCCTGGGCCTGCCCTGCCACAACGGTAACAACGCCGTTATCCGCAAATTTATCCACCAGCTTGCCGTACAGGGTGATCCAGTCCGGCTTTTCTGCCATGGAACGGATGTCATCCTCAGTGCAGCGCAGAGTAGTCAGGTTGAACTGGTTGCTCTTGTTGGTCAGCTGAGCAATGCGCTGCATATACACCGCCTCAAAGGGGCGGATGGTCGCCGTCATTTCCAGGCTGTCCAGATACTGGCCGTAATCGGCAAAAGCTGCCTGGGCCTGGGCGGCCTGGGCGCGGGCATGGTACTGCGCGGTCTTTTTCAGGTCGTCGCCGGAAAGGATCGTCGTTTCAAAGTACCCGCCGTGATCCAGCATCTTGATGTAGTTTTCGGCACCATCCAGCACCGGGGTGGCCACGCCGGGCAGCTGGGCGGCCACAATAGCACGCTCCGCCGGGTTGTCATCAGCAAACACAAAGCTGTCGGCGCCAAGGCTGAGCTCTGCGGCGATGGCTTTCAGGTTCTGATCTTTGGGATCCCAGTTGGCCTTGATGCAGACAAAATCATCCGGGTGCAGCACGCTGTCCGGGTGGTTCAGGCCGGCCAGGGCGTTGGCTTCGTCATTTTTGGAATCCACCGCCAGCACCACGCCGATGGTCTGCAGGGCTTTGCAGTAGCTCTGGAACTCGGCGTACACCTGGCCTTCCGGCACTTCGGGGCCAATGGCAATGCCGTCCACACCGTCATCGCCCACAATGCCGCCCCAGAGAGTGTTATCCAGATCCAGCACCAGGGCTTTTTTGTTGCGGCCATACAGGGATTTGATGATGTTTGCCACGCTGTTTGCCAAAGACGGGATCGCATCCAGGCACATGGCGTACTTGTACATATGCCAGAAGAACGCATCCCCCCAGGCAGTCAGGCCGTAATCTGCGCTGAGATAGTCAATATCATTGATATAAAAATCCTCATGCGCGGCGGCATAGGCGTAAAAGCGCTGGTTCAGGCGGCTGAGATAGTTGGAACGGCCATGCGGGTCCCAGATATCGCGGTTGCCCATCAGGCGGTAGTTGGGGCGGTCAAAGTTATTCTGGATGACGGGGCAATGGAATTTGGCTTCCAGCGCCTGCCACATCTGCTCAAAGCGGCTGTACTCGGCATTCAGCATGGCGTCAATTTCCGCCTGCGGGGTGGCCGTTGTGGGGAAATTGATGATGTTGCGCCAGTTGGTGTGGATATAAATGACATCGGGGTGGAACCCATCCAGCTCCGGCGTGCCGAACATGGCGTCCTGCCAATATTGGCCATACTCGCTCTGGTAGAACTCCGCCTGAATGCCGTATTGCAACAAAAACAGGCCCAGCTGGTCTGCCACCTCATTGGTGGTGGAACCACCCAGGATGGCGATGCGTTTTTGCAGCGGGTGCGGGTTTTGGGCCAGCAGTTCCTTGCGCAGGCGGCGCTTTTTGCGCAGCAGCGTTTCGGTATCCAGCGGGTAGTTAAAACAATCCATATCGGCGCTTCCTTACAAATAATATTCAGGGCTTACAGCTTCTGCAGGGCTTCTTCCAGCGTAATGGCGATCTGGTCCGGGCAGCTGGTGCTGCGGAAGCCGCACAGCGTGCCGTCCAGACGGGCAATGGCGTCCTCTGCCTTCATGCCGGTAAGCAGCTGGCAGATGCCCTTCAGGTTGCCATTGCAGCCGCCGACGACCTCGATGGAAGCAATGGTGTGGTCATCGTTCAGCACAAAGTTGGTCTGCTTGGAGCAGGTACCCTTGTTCGGGAAGGAAAATTCCTTGCTCATAGTCTTTACGTCCTCTCTCTTTTACGTTTTTCGGCGATGGCGCGCAGCTGCGCTGCGGCTTCGTCCGGTGCGGTGCAGGTGCCGATGGGGTGGGGGTGCTTGTGGTTGCGGCCATGGAAGTCCGTACCTGCGGTCGCCACAAGGCCGTACTGTTTGCACAGGGCAAGGCACTCGGCGCTGTCCTCCGGGCTGTTACTGGGATGGTACACTTCTATGCCGTCCACTGCGCCCTCTGCCGCCAGCTCGCGCAGCAGGGGCATACTTTTATACACCGTGGGGTGGGCAAACACCACCGCGCCGCCGCTTGCCTTGGCGGTAGCCAGCACCTGCCGCACCGGCAGATACTCCGGCGAGTGCAGCACGATGCCCCGGGGGTTCCACCCGAACAGCTTGTGGTAGGTCTCGCCGTAGATGCTGCCATCGGTCAGGCCCAGCAGTTCCAGCGCCTGCATCAGCCCGCTTTTGAACAGCACCCCGCTGGCCTTTGTGGTCTCCCATGCAAGGTCGGTGGTAAACTGCGGGTACAGCTGCTCCAGCTCCTTTGCGCTCTGCAAAGCGCAGGCGTTGCGGCGCTCCTTCATAATGGCGCAGTGCTCCCGCAGCGCCGGGCAGTCCGCGTCCGGGTAGTAGCACAGCAGGTGCACCCGGTGCTGCCGCTCAAAGTCGTAGCCGGTCAGCTCCACGGCGGGGATCAGCTCTACCCCGTCCTGCCCGGTGTGGGCATAGGCGTACTGAGCGCTGAGCAGGGTGTCGTGGTCCGAAAGGGCGATGGCGTGCAGCCCGGTGCGGGCGGCGATGGGTGCCAGCCGCTCGATGGGCACAGCACCATCCGAGCAGGTGGAATGGATATGCAGGTCACAGGACATAGCGGGTTACTTCCTTAGTGCTTATAGAAATTGATCAGGCAGCCGTCAGCCAGGATCTGGCGCTCGTCGGTGGTGAGCGGAGCCATGTACAGCTCAAACTCCTTGACGGTATCGCCCAGAACATAGGCCTTGATGCTCTGCAGGTCGCCCTTGAGTGCCTCCCGCACATTGGGGATGAGCACATAGTCCCCTAGACCAAAGGGGGTGGCACCTGCCAGCTGCAGGGGCAGCATACCCCAGTTGATCAGGTTGGAGCGGTAACGCTTGGTGGCGTACTCGGTTACGATATTGGCACCGGCACCCAGCACACGCTGGCAGCTGGCGGCCTGCTCGCGGGCAGAGCCGTCGCCGGGCTTGACCGCAAAGATGGTAGAAGCGATCTGGATATCGTTCCAGTTCAGCTGTTCGCAGCCGGGCACGGCGTTCACCTTTGCCAGCAGGGCGGCGTCCCCTGCACCGGCGCGGCGGGCAACTTCCTCGGCCTGCACAGCCTTGGCGCGGCCCACATACTCCGGGTCCTTGCGGCTGAGGGTGAACTCGGCCAGACCCAGGGGATTAGAGCGGTAAGAAGAGGTCTCACCGGAGGGGATCAGCTCGTCGGTGGTGGTGACGGGATCGGTGATATAAGAAGCCACTTTCAGCAGCAGGTTGTCGCCCAGCGGTGCGATCTCCGGCCAGTCCTTGATGTTGGGGCCAAATTTGAGCAGGGCATCGTAATCGCCCTTGCCAAAGCCCTGATACACGCGGGTGTCGTAGCTGGAAGCATCGTACTGGTACTCCGGCACGGTGGGATCATAATCAATGTCGGTGGCGGGG
>ENA-ORTI01003545-ORTI01003545.1-human-gut-metagenome-genome-assembly--contig:-NODE-3545-length-11935-cov-3.516330_pt1 | contig 11935 bp, 10 predicted proteins | sample MGYA00242071_ERZ509191 | MGnify/ENA primary metagenome ERZ509191 (study PRJEB26280, sample SAMEA2338832) | human gut metagenome | biome: human gut; feature: human-associated habitat; material: faeces...
GCAGGTACATATCAAAGGCAGTCATGCGGATGTGTGCGCCGCGGCGGATGGCCAGAGCAGCACTCAGCACGGCCATGTAGCTCATACAGGTCAGCACAACCTCTTCCGACCATGCCGGGTCCGGGATGAACGAGACGTAACGACCGATGACCGACATGGTAGTGATGAGGATATCTGCGATCAGCAGCAGCTTGCAGATAAACAGGACCACTTTGTAGGTGACGTCGTACGCCGGCTTGATCTTATCCAGAGTGGTAAAGATTTTCGGCATAGGATCTCCTCCATACTCTTATAAAAAGCCCGGCGGGTCTGCGGGCGTATCCCGTAGTCCCCCGCCGGGCTATGTACTACTTCAGGATAAAGGCGCTTTTATCAGGCCTTCATATCCAGCAGCTGCTGATACAGCTCAGCCTGATCGGAGGTGTTCTCGCTGATGACCTTAGCGCAAGCCTCCTGCCAGGGAGTCTTATCGGGGACATCGACGACGTTGCAGCCGGAAGACTTCAGCTCGTCGAGGACCTTGTTCTCAGCGGTCTCGGACAGGTCAGCGTTGAAGGCCTGCGTATCCGCAGCAGCCTCCATGACGGCAGCCTGCTGGTTCTCGGTCAGCTTGTTCCAGGCGTTGTCGGTGATGACAGCCTGCACAGCGCCCAGAGTATGGCCGTCGAGGATCAGGTTGTTAGCGACCTCGGGGAAGGCGTTGGACTTGTAGTTTGCGATGGGCTGCTCAGCGCCATCGACAACGCCGGTCTGCAGTGCGCTGTACAGCTCGCCGAAGGAAACGACGGTGGGGTTAGCGCCCAGGCCCTCGACCATGCCGTTCATGACGGGGTCGTTGGACACACGCAGCTTCATGCCCTTCAGGTCCTCGATAGCGGCCACGGGCTTAACGGTGAAGAAGTGGCGGAAGCCCTCCTCGCCGTAGAACAGGCCGCGAACGGGCAGGCCCAGCTCCTGGGGCTCGTTCAGGAACTCAGGAGCCAAATCGCTGTTGGCGAAGTTCCAGAAGTGAGCGCGGTTGTTGAAGGTGAAGGGGATGGACAGCAGCTTAGACTTGTTGCAGCCGTAGCTGGTCAGAGCGAAAGCAGAGATGCGGCTGATGTCGATGGAGGTAGAGCCGCCCAGAATAGCGTCCAGAACGTCGTTCTCAGAGCCCAGAACACCGGAAGCCTGCACATCGACGACCACAGAACCGCCGCTCAGCTCCTCGACCTTCTCCTTGAAGTGAGAACCGGTCTGACCAACGATAGTATCCAGCGGGTTGACCTCGGCGTAGACCAGAGTCACCTTGGGATCGCTGGCAGCAGCAGCTGCATCACCGGCAGCAGCAGAAGAAGCTGCGGTAGAGGTGGAAGCAGCGGTAGAAGTGGAGCCGCTCTTGGAACCACCGCAGGCGGTCAGAGCAACAGCAGCAGTAGCTGCACCGGCAACGGCCATAAAGCTACGACGAGAGATCATTTTCATAGGAATCGTCCTCCTTAAATAATTGTGAAATTCTCCGGGCGCACAGGTGCCGGAGCTTTCGTTCATTGACTGTACACACTTTAGCAAATTTTCCGAAATGAAACAAGGGCTTTCGAAAAATGTCCTGTTTTTCGAAAGAATGTCAAGATTGTTTTTGCCATATTGCACAATCGCTTTCTATCTTGTTTGTGCAACACTACTGACCAGTTGGATACATTCCTGTATTCACAGCACAAAACAGCACCCCGAAAAATGTCCATCCGGGCACTTCTCGGGGTGTTTTTTCAGCTTTTCTGTATCCGGTCGATCAGTTCCTGCTGGGCAGAAAACCCATCGTACATGGGCTGCACCGCTGCGCGGAAGCGGGCTTTTTCGGCATCGTCCAGCTCGGTGACGCAGATGCCCCGCTTGCGCATATTCTGCTCTGCGTTCGCCTCCCGCCGCGCCCAGAGCTCGCGCTCTGTCTGTGCGCTCTCCCGGGCGCAGGCGCGGATCACCTCCGGGAAGCTCTCGTCCAATGCGGCAAGCTTTTCCATCACCGCCGGGCTGGCCAGCTGCACCTCCGGCACCCGGGTGTGTTCGTCCTTCAGGAAAAAGGGCGCTACCTCGTAGTGTCCCATCACTTCGTAGCTGGGCCAGTTGTTCTCTGCCCCATCGATCTCGGCATTATGCAGGGCGGCATATACCTTGCTGTACACCACCTGCGCCGGCTTTGCGCCCAGTGCGGTGATCATGTCGCTCATCATGTCCGACTCCTGCACCCGGATGGTCAGCCCCTGCAAATCATCCAGCCCGGTCACCTTTTCCCGGGTGTAGAAGCTGCGCACACCGGCATCGAACCACGAAAGCCCTACCAAGTCCATCCCGTCCAGCATGGCCAGAAACTCATCCCCAATGCTGCCGTCCAGCACCCGCCACATCTGCTGGGCATCGCTGTACAGGTAAGGCAGCTGCAACACGCTGAGCTCCGGCTCGTACTCTGCCAGCTGGCTCAGGGACACGCGGGAAAAATCCACCCCGCCGAACTGCATCTGCTGGATGACGCTCTGCTCTGCGCCCAGCTCTGCCCCGCTGTAAACCAGCACCTTCACCCGGTCGCCCGTGCGCTGCGCCACAAGCTCGGCAAAGGCTCTTGCTGCCTTGCTGGTAGGGTAGTCCTCCGGCTGGTTCTCCGCATAGCGCAGGATGAGCGGCTTCTCCTGCTGCGAAGAAGCAGACTGCACCGTACAGCCTGTAACTGCCAGCGCCGGGGCTGCCGCAAGCAGACGCAGCAGCTGACGGCGGGTCACAGCCGCGCCTCCCGGGCTGCCTTTGCCGCTTCCTTCCGGTACTGGGTGGGGGTCATACCGGTGCGCTTTTTAAAGGCGCGGGCAAAGTAGCTGGCGTCCTCGTAGCCCACCATGGAGGCCACCTCCGCTGCGGAGCGGAAGGGGTCGGCCAGCAGTTCTTTAGCTGCGTTGATGCGCAGCTCGGTCAGACAGTCCAGAAAATTCATCTTCTGGTATTTTTTGAACTGCGCCGAAAGGTACGCCGGGCTGATGTGCAAAATTTCGCTCACGCTGTCCAGCGAGAGGTCGGCCATATAGTTATCTTCCATATACTTGCGCACATGGTCCATCACCAGTGCGTTGCGGTCGCTCTCCCCTTCCCCGGCGGGCTCGGCCTCCTGCTCCGGGGCGGTTTCCGGCTCCGGGGCTTCCGCAGCCAGCTCGGCCAAGCGGCGGCCGGCCTCGATCTGCCGGATAGCGCGGCGGATGGCGGCCTCGGTCTCGTCCGGGTCCACCGGCTTCAGCAGATAGTCGCAGGCGCCCAGATGCACCGCCTCGTGGGCGTACTGGAACAGGCTGTATGCCGTGATAAAGATCACCTTGCACTCCGGGCGCTGTTCCAGCACCGCGCGGGCGGCATCCAGGCCGTTCATGCCCGGCATCTCGATGTCCATCAAAATCAGGTCTGCTTCCCAGAGCACAGCGGTGTCGGCGGCTTTGCGGCCATTTTCCGCCGTCTCCACCGTCACCTCATGCTCGAACCGGCGCATGACGATATCCGCCAGCGCCTCCCGCTCCATCCTCTCATCATCCGCGATCAACAGACGAATCATTCCTCAAATTCCTCCTCATTCTCCACCAGCGGCAGATACAGGATCACCGCAGTTCCCCGCCCCGGCCGGGAGCGCACCACCACCCGGCAGCGGGCATCCAGCAGCCGCAGACGGGCAGCCACATTATAAATACCGATATGCTCCCAGCGGGGCGCGGGCTGCTCCAATGCCATGCGCAGCTGTTCCAGCTGCTCCGGCTCAATGCCAACGCCGTTGTCCAGCACCCGGATGCACAGCAGACCTTTTTCCCGCAGGGGGATCATGCGGATGCGCACCACGCCGCCCTCTTCCTTGGGGCAGATGCCGTGCTTGAAAGCGTTTTCCACGATGGGCTGCAAGATAAAGGACGGCACCATCGTCTCAGTCAGGTCCAGCGAATCCGAGAACGCCCACTCCATCTGCACCCGGTCGCCAAAGCGCACATGGTAGATGGAGTAGTACTCGTCCACAACGCGCACCTCCCGGGAGAGGGGCACCTGCTCATCGTTGCTCATCAGGCTGTAACGCAGCAGATGGGAAAGCGCCATGATGAGCGCCTGCGTGCGGTAGGCGGACTCTGTGCCCGCCATCTGCTGGATGACGTTCAGGGTGTTGAACAAAAAATGCGGGTCGATCTGGCTGCGCAGCTGCTGTAACCGACTGCGCTCCATGCGGTTCTGCAGTTCCAGCGCCTCGGTCTTTTGGCGATGCAACTCCCGCTCGATCTCGTTTTTCTCCTGTAAGGTGCTCACCTGCTGCGCCATAGAGTGCTTCATGCGGTTGAAGGACTCCGCCAGCTGGCCGATCTCCGGCTGCTTGGGCAGCGGGATGTCCGGGGTATCGAACTGGCTGCGGCTGATAGCGCGGGAGGCCTCGATCATCTGAGACACCGGGGTCAGCAGCTGCATGACCATCAGACCGGAGGCGCAGCCCAGCGCCACGCACAGTGCCACCACCACGATCTGCATCAGGGCGATCCGCTCGCCCAGCTCCGAGATCTCGGTGTAAGTAGTCTGGGCATCCAGAATCGAGGCTTTCAGCAGCTGCATGGTGTACTGGCTCAGATACCCGCCGCAGACCGAGACCTTGTTGTAGTACAGCTGGGAAGCCTTTGCTTCCTGCCCACTGGAAAGATAGCTCTCCAGCTCTTCCAAAAGGGTGTTGTAGCTGCCGTAGGTGGTCTCCACCGCACCGTACAGCACCCACTGCTCATCGCTGACGTTCTGCAAGCCGTCCATATTGGATCGGATGCGCCACAGCCATGCGTTGCTGGTGGAGCAGGCCGCCTGAAGCTTTTCCAGCATTTCCTCAGTCTCGCCGTTCTCCCAGCGGTACGCTTCCAGAATGCTGATGGAGCTTTCCACGCCGCCCTGAAAGCGGCTGATGGCGTTAAAGTTGCCCATCTGGTCGTCCTGCACCTGCTGCACCGCCCGTGCCTGATAGCCGTTCAGGGCAAGCTGCAACGCAAAGGCCGCAAAAAAGGCTGCCAAGCACAGCACCATGCGCTGCTTGAGCGTAACGCTGTGCTTCCAGTTGCGCTTTTCCATGCAAGGCTTCCCCCTTTTTCGTAAGGTGTATCTGAAAACAAAGAAAATGACGAATATTTCGCAAGCACAAGCGGGATTTAAGGCAAATAGCCGCAGGAATCCTTTGTGGATTTCAAGGCTGTTTAACGCAAAATCCAGCTGTGCTTGTAGAAATAGACTAAATTTTCGACTTTTCAGATACACCCTAGGATTCCGGTATTTCCGCTGTAAGTTTTGTTTGGCGTTCCCTTGGCAGAGGGTACACCAAAATTCTCTTGTTCACCTTTTTTCTTCGTGAAGTGTGCAGCAGCGCTTCACCATTTTTTAGCTATCGTGATTACAGATTTCTGTTACATTAAAGGAGGCTTTATGAAACAACTTACGATTGATACCGGCCTGCGCGAATACGCGGTCAATGGCGGGCCGGAGCACGGCGGCGGAGTGCTGCGCTTTAACCCCAGCGACCCCAATGTTTACAGCCGTTTTTGCACCCTGCAAAATCAGCTGCAAGAGCTGGAACAGCAGGTGCAGGCGCAAAGCCCCACTGGGACCGATGCCATACAGCTGCTGGCCCAGGCGGATCAGCGCGCCAAGGGGCTGCTGGCGGAAGTATTTGGCCCCGGCAATGATTTTGACGCCATGCTGGGCGGCACCAATCTGCTGGCGGTTGCCGGCAACGGCGAGCGGGTCATCACCAATCTGTTTGCGGCATTGCAGCCCATTCTGGAAGCCGGTGCCCGCCAGTGCGCGGATGCCAAAGCCACGCTGGCCGTGCAGCAGGCCCAGGCAGCGCGCGCCGCGCGCGGGGTGCAGGTATGAGCAGCTGGCGGCTGCCCACCCGGCTGGAGGTTGGCGGAAAAGCATATCCGATTCATTCGGATTACCGCGATATTCTGGATATTCTGCATCGGTTGAACGATGCCAGCGAGCCGGAATTCATCCGCTGGCGGGTGGCCCTGGCCCTATTTTATGAGGGCGATCTGCCGCGCAGCGACTATCCGGAGGCCATGCAGAAGTTGGCAGATTTTTTGAACTGCGGGCAAACGCTGCCCCGCTCCCCTGCCCCGCCGCTGTTGGACTGGGAACAGGACGCCCCGCTGATTGCCGCCGACATCAACAAAGCCGCCGGGTGTGAAGTGCGCGCCCTGCCTTATCTGCACTGGTGGACCTTTATGGCCTGGTTCAACAGCATTGGGGACGGCCAGCTGGCTACCCTGCTGCGGGTACGCAGCAAGCTGCACCACGGCCAAAAATTGCAGCCGTGGGAACAGGACTACTACCGCAAAAACAAAGCCATGGTTGACCTGCGCCCCCGCCTGAATCCGGCAGAGATAGCGGAACGCCAGCGGCTGCAGCGCCTGTTGGCCAATTAAGTCCTCATAAGGAGGTAGATGCTTTTGCCAAAATCCTATGCAGGCAGCCTTCAGGTTGCCCTGTCTACACAAACAACTACCCACACCGCGCAGCAGCCGCTGAACGGCCTGCGCACTGCCCTGAAAAAAATAAGCCGCAGTGTAAACGCTGCGTTCTCCGCCGTGCCGGTGGCAAAGTTTGAGCAGCAGACCGCCGCAGCAGCAGTCAGCGCCAACAAAGCCGCCAAAGCCCAGGCCAAACTTGCCAGTGGCACCACCAAAGCAGCCAAGGCCGCCAAACGCAGCGTTGCGGAATTTGATGAGCTGGACCGGCTGCAGGCTTCTCTTGCCGAAAGTGCCGGAGCTGCGGCGGCTTCCACCACCCGCAAAAGCAGCAGCGCTGCAACAATCAAAGCCGCAGATGCCGAACCGCCACAGTTAAGTCCGCCGGCTCTATTAAACCAGCAGCTGCAAAATTTCTGGGCTACATTACAGGCTGTGCTTGCCCCCGCCGCCGCGCTGTGGGATGCAGCCTGGCAGCAGATGAAAACCGCTGCCCTGACCGTTTGGCAGGATCTTTTGGGCGGCGTTCAGCTGACCTGGGCCGAGTACGGCCAGCCCATTGCCCAGAGTGCCGTCCTGGCGCTGGAAAACCTGCAAGGCATTTTTACCACCCTGTGGCAGAACGTTTTGCAGCCGATCCTTACTAACCTGATGCAGATTTTATCTACCCTCTGGTCCTCCCATCTCAAGCCCCTGTGGGATGACATTCTTTTGCTGGTGGCAAGCGTTGCCAACTGCCTGCTGGACCTGTGGAACAACCTACTGGCCCCGGTGGCCAAGTGGATCATCGCCACGTTCGGCCCCGCGTTTGCTGAGGTATTCAACGCCATTGCGGACGTTGTTGGCGTGGCCGTTGGGGCTATTGCGGATGCCATCGATCTGGCCGTTGTTGTGCTGCGCGGGCTGGCGGACTTTTTAAGCGCCGTGTTCCGCGGCAACTGGGATGCTGCCTGGCAGGCCATCGGCAACACAGTCAACACCGTCTGGGATAAGATGACGAACGCCATCAAAACCGCCGTCAATGGCATCATCGGCTTCATCAATCGGATGATCTCCGCCGTTGTCACCGGCATCAATGCGGTCATCAACGCGCTGAACGGGTTGTCGTTTGACCTGCCGGACATATTCGGCGGCGGGCATGTTGGGTTTCATATCAGCACCCTGACCGCCCCGCAGATTCCCTACCTGGCGCAGGGCGCGGTCATCCCGGCGAACCGGGAGTTTTTGGCGGTGCTGGGCGACCAGAGCCACGGCACCAACGTAGAAGCTCCGCTGGACACCATCAAGCAGGCCGTGGCCGAGGTCATGGAGGACCTGCAGGCAGGCCAGATGGCGGGCTTTGAAGCCGTGGTTTCCGTGCTGCGGGAGATCCTCTCCGCCGTGTACGGCATCGAGCTGACCGACGAGGACGTAGGCCGCGCCGTACAGCGCTGGCAGCGCAAACAGCTGATTGCCACAGGAGGTGTGTAACGTGACCTTAACCAATCTGTTCCAGATTGATGGCAAATCCCTGTACGCACCGGACTGCGACATCGAACCGAGCTATTCCGACCTGGATTCCAGCGATTCCGGCCGCGACGAAGCCGGGTACATGCACCGCGAAGTGGTGCGGGAAAAGGTTGCTACCTGGCCCATCGCCTACAGCTGCCTGACGGATGACGAATACAAGTACACCATCGGGCTGTTTGCAGGCAAATCCACATTCCAGTTCACCCATCCCAAAGCCGGCTCTTCCACCGAGACCGAAACCACCACCTGCTACTGCAGCAAATACGGCATCGCCTGGCACAATGCCAAGACGAAACAGTGGAAGAACCTTAAGTTTAACATTATTGAATGCTGACCGGAGGTGAAGTATGTACTATTCCGTTTTGCGGCTGCCAAACGGCACTGAGCTGAAAGGCGGAGAGGCTGGCAGCACCCTCAAAGCTCTCACCCTGCACACTGCGGTAAACGCCGGGCAGGAATTTACCATCGGCTCTGCGTTCTCGGACTACATCGAAGCCGAAATCTGGGCGGACCCGGGCGGCAGCCTGCAAATTACTGCCGGGGACGCCCTGACCTATTACCGGCAGGATGATGCCGGGAACCGCACCAAGGTGGGCGTTTTCTATGCTGAAAAGCCCACCCGCACCAAGCGCAACAGCTACAAGGTCACGGCCTACGACACCATGTCCAAGCTGGATGCGGACTTCTCCGGCTGGCTGCGGGCCAATCAGGCACAGTTCCCCAAAACTATCTGGCAGCTGGTTCAGCTGGCCTGCCAGCGGGCAGGGGTCGCGCTTGCCAGCAGTAGCCTGCCCATCAACGGCAGCTACAGCGTGCAGGCGTTCTATGCGGATGATTTAACCTGCCGACAGATCATCTCCTGGGCGGCGGAAGCGGCAGGTTGCTACGCCCACATGAATGCAGCCGGCAAGCTGCAATTCTTGACCTACAGCGACAAGCGCAGCACTGCTAAAATCACCCCGGACGGTGCCAGCAACAGCACCGCCTATTATGCCGACAGTTTGAGCTATGAGGACTACACCGTCAAGGCCATTGAGAAAGTCCAGATCCGGCAGTCGGACAGTGACGTGGGGGTGATTTACCCCGACAGCACCACTGCCACCAACACCTATGCAGTGCAGGGCAACCTGCTGCTGACAACCGGAACCGAAGCCAACCTGAAAACCGTTGCCCAGAACCTGTACAACGTGCTGAAAAGCGTGACCTATACCCCGTGCAAAGTATCGGTGCCCAGCGGTTCCGGCCTTACCTGCGGGAAGATCGTGCACGTTAAGGACGCACGCGGGCGGGAGTTCGACACCTACCTGATGAGCGCCACAATCTCCTCCGGCAAGGCAAGCTTTGAAAGCGTGGGCAGTGCCAGCCGGGAAAGTTCCAGCGCCGTGAACAGCCAGAGCTACAAAAACCTGACCGGCAAGATGCTGGAGATCAAGACCAGCGTGGACGGCCTGGAAGTAAAGGCCAGCGACCTGACCGGCAAGTACACCGACCTGAAAGCAACGGTGGACGGGCTTTCCTCTGAGGTGAAAAAAGACACCAAAATCACCGGCGGCGGCAACCTGATCCTGGGCAGTGAGAGCTTCAAGAACGCCGAGCTGAAAGGCAACGCGGTCAGCGGCAGTTCGGTCACGTACAACGATACCGGCAGCGCGACCGTAACAAACGCAAACTCCAATCGGTATTTTGTTTTCAACACCGTTGACGCTCGCATTACCAAAGGCGTTACCCTGTGCCTGTCCGTCATGTACAAACTCATTTCCGGCACCGACGGGTTGTGCCTGAGCCTTACGTATGACGCCGACAACGGAAATCATTACGTTACCAGCATAAAAACCGAAAACCAGCTTGAAATTAAGCAGACAGACGGCTGGGTGCTGCGGTATAGCACATGGACACCCAGTGACACCGGTATTCTGAAAACGGTCGAGCTTGGCTGCGGCAGCATAAGGGCGGGGCTTGGCGGCAAATACACCAACAAGTTTTCGATGCTTCACCCCATGCTGCAATACGGCAACGCGCCCACCGCGTGGAACGCCAGCTCCGGCGACTACCTGACGCAGGAAAGCGCCAAAAGCCTGTTTTCGCAGACCGCTGACGAGATCAAAACCGAAGTCACCAAGTCAGTGACTGAAACGGTAACGGCCAACGTGAAGGACACCGCCACCAGCGCCGCCAACGATGCGGTTGACAGCAAATTGCAGGATTATGCCACCACCGCAACGGTGAACACCCTGAAAGAGGATGTTTCCAGCATCAGCCAAAAGGCGGACAGCATCAGCACCAAAGTCAGCAGCCTGGAAGAGACGACAACAACTATTTCCAACGATTTAGACAGCACCAAGCGGGAATTCAAAACCGTTAAAGAATCAGTATCCGCGATTGACCAGAAAGCCGACAGCATTACCCAGACGGTAACGCAGCGGATCACCGGCGGCAACAACATTATTGTCGGCACCGACGACTGGAACAATGCGACCATGGATGCAGGCGGCAATGACCTGAGAAAAAAAGGGACATACACGATCAGCGGTGAATCCGTCCGAGTGACCAATAAGGCGCAGAACACCCGCTTCCACTTCGGTGCGGATAAGTCACTGGTGATTGCCAAGGGCATGACCTATTGTGCATCGGTACTGTACAAGCTCAACTCCGGCACGGACAGCCTGTTTTTGCAGTTCGAGGCCAAAAGCAGCAGCGGCACAAAAAGTTATTACGGCTCCGCGTTCAAGCAGGCCCAGCAGGACATTGCGCTGGATAACGGCTGGAAGCTGCGCTGGGCTGCGTTCACGGCGACCGCGGACGGCTATGCAGACGGTCTGTTTGTGAGTACCGCGGACGATAGCGCCACCGTTACCAACGATCTGACCATCATGCACCCCATGGTGCAGATGGGCAACGCGCCTACCGCGTGGACGGCCAGCAGCGGCGATTACCTGACTACCACCGAAACCAAAACCGAGATCAAGCAGACGGTGGGCGAAATTAAGCTGACGGCCAGCACAAGCGGAACCAGCAGCACCATCAAGCTGACGGCGGGCGGAACAGAGATCACCAGCGCACAGATCAACCTATCCGGCGTGGTGACATTTTCGGATTTGAGTACCTGGAACCAGGATAAGACCATTATCAACGGCGGCAACATTACCACCGGGCAGATTCACAATAAGGCGCGCACAACCACTTATGACCTGGACAATGCCTGGATTCGTATGGGCAAAGATGCTGGCACTCGTGTGGACATTGACACGGGGCGCATCCGCTGGTACTGGGAAAACAACCTGACCGGTGTGTTAAGCAGCCGGTACGGCAAATCTTATATTGGCGATAACTCCCGCTACACGTTTTTAGGCTGGTTCTCCACCGGCGACCCCAGCTTTGATTATTCCGCCGGCGGGGCCACCAGCGAGTTTGTGGGCATTGCCATTGACCAGGTAGATAAGGTCATCCACTGCAATGCCAGCAAGTTTGAAATCCCCGGCAGAATTGAATGCGGTTCTTTGAGCGTGAACGGGAGGGAGATTTAATGCAGAAATTCATGCAGATTTTGGCCACGTTGGCTTTGCTGTTGGTGCTTGCATTGGTCATCCCGCTTACGCTGGCAGCCTGCGGCGGCACGCGAACCGAAGATACAAGCTATCCGCGCCCGGAATATTCCGGCTCCCCGATGGCAGAAAGGGTGATGAAATGACCACAACCGCAAAAATTGAAGAACTCCAAAAGTCCGTCATCAACGCCATCAACAACAGCTGCCTGCACCCCGCTGTGGTGCGGCTGGTGCTGCTGAACGTGATCTCGATGGTGGAAGCCAGCGAGAGAGAGGTAAACAAAAGAGAAAAAGAGACAGAATCCTGAAAATCTGTTTTTTGTTCCCGCATAATCCACACAAAATATAAGGCAATACCGCATAATTCTAAGTGCCGATACGGCGAGCGAGGTGCGGC
>ENA-ORTI01003551-ORTI01003551.1-human-gut-metagenome-genome-assembly--contig:-NODE-3551-length-11903-cov-7.216830_pt1 | contig 11903 bp, 9 predicted proteins | sample MGYA00242071_ERZ509191 | MGnify/ENA primary metagenome ERZ509191 (study PRJEB26280, sample SAMEA2338832) | human gut metagenome | biome: human gut; feature: human-associated habitat; material: faeces...
GTGCCGGTGACATGGTTATGGGACTTGTTGTTGATGGTATCATCGGTGGTCTTGGTGCAGTACTTGGATTCGTTCCGCAGATGGCGATCCTGTTCCTGTTCCTGTCCATCCTTGAGGACTGCGGTTACATGGTTCGTATCGCATTCGTCATGGACCGTGTATTCCGTCATTTCGGACTTTCCGGAAAGAGCTTTATCCCGCTCCTTATCTCCTCTGGTTGTGGAATCCCTGGAATCATGGCTTCCAAAACAATCGAGGCTGATAACGACCGTCGATTAACAATCATGACAGCAACATTTATTCCCTGTGGTGCTAAGCTTCCTGTTATCGCTCTTATGGGTGGTATCATGACAGCATATGTAACTGGTGACTATGTAGCAGCTGGTTTCATCACACCACTGATGTACTTCATCGGTGTTGTAGCAGTTCTTGTATCTGCCATCATCCTGAAGAAAACAAAACCGTTCTCCGGTAAACCTGCTCCGTTTGTAATGGAGCTTCCACAGTACCATATTCCGTCTGCAAAGACAGTTCTGCTTCACGTTTGGGAGAGACTGAAAGGCTTCATCATCAAAGCCGGAACAATTCTTTTCCTTGCAACTGTTATCATGTGGGTTCTTTCCAGCATTGGCAGCACAGGAAGCGGAATCGGATTTGTTGAGGACAGCAACGACAGTATCATGGCTATCCTTGGTGGTATCCTTGCTCCGATCTTTGCTCCTCTTGGATTCGGTAAATGGCAGCCGGTTGCAGCATCCATCTCCGGATTCTCCGCAAAAGAGTCCATCGTTAGTACAATGGGTGTTCTTGCAAACGTAGCTGGTGATGATGCAGAAGATACCATGATCGTTGGTGCAGCGATCAAAGCATGGTTCCCGTCAGCAGTAGCAGCATTCTCCTTCCTGCTGTTCAACCTGCTTGACTCTCCGTGTCTTGCAGCTATTTCTACAATGGCACATGAGATGCAGTCCAGAAAATGGTTCTGGTTTGCAATTCTCTTCCAGAACATCTTTGCTTATGTTGTAACACTTTGTGTATACCAGATTGGTCTTGTTGTTACAGGTGCCGGATCCTTCGGAATTGGAACGATCGTTGCTCTGATCCTTGTGGCAATCATTCTCTTCCTTCTGTTCAGACCAGATCCGTACAAGAACCAGAACGATGTTACAAAGAGATCTGTTCAGGCAGCAGAGTAATCGTAAACCGGTCATACAGTTAAGATCCGGTACATATGATAACTTTGAAATGATGCTGTGAAAACAGCGGAAATGATAAGAAACATAAGGAGGCCGGGTATGTAAATACCTGGTCTTCTGTGTTATAATAAGCCTGAAGAAACATAGGAATTTTTTACAAAATTATTCATCAGAAGCTGACAGCGTCTTAACTGCTGTGCAGCGAAAGAAAGGGTGACAGATATGAGTATAGTAGCGGATATTATTGTACTGGCGCTTGTGATCGCATATGGTATATTTGTGATCAGTTATCTTTATTCAAGAAAGAAACAGGGGCTCAGCTGTGTTGGCTGTGCCGGTAATACACGTACCAACGGCTGTGGCGGCAGATGCTCCGGTCATTGCTCCGGATGCTCAGGCTGCAGCGGAATGCAGAAGTAACCAGGAGGTAGATCATTATGGCAAATGCAATCGTTGTCATCGTTGTTATCATCATTATGTTGTTTGCCGGAAAAGGCGCATATAAACATCTGAAAGGTGAGGGTGCCTGCTGTGGAGGCGGCAGCAAACCGGAAATCCCGAAGAAGAAACTGGACGGAACGAAGCTTGGTGAGAAAACTATGAAGATCACAGGAATGCACTGTGAGAACTGTGTAGCCAGCGTCACTAGAGCCATCAACCGTATTGACGGAGCGGCAGCCAAAGTCAGCCTGAAAAAAGGTGAGGCAGTGGTTTCCTATGACAGAGAGATTTCCAACGAAGAACTGAAAAAAGTTGTTGAAGATCGTGGATATCACGTAGTTTCTATTCAGTAAGGATCCATCAGAATAATACGTTTGCCGGAGCTTCCCATCCGGCAGAGCAGAGAAAAGACTTCTCGTCGAAATGCTTAAAAATATTTCGATAAGAAGTCTTTTTTTGTGTAAGAAGTCAGAGTTGCAATTGACTCACTAATAGCTGCTATTGTATAATAAAAACAGAAAAATCAGACGGAATGAAAAATATTATTACAAATTTTCTTTCTATCCGAATGATGTGTCATGAAAGCCAAATAGAGAGGTAACAGACTTTGACAGCAAGGTATGATCCGAGCGGGAATTGTTGTTCATTTAGCGTGGCTTTAGCTGCTTTGTGAGCGGAATACGGGACTCTTTCACCTTGTGTGGTGAAGGAGCTTTTTTTATGTAAAATGCCTGCAGGAGCAGGCGCATTCAGTAAGGGAGGATTTTATGCTGAAGGTAGCAGTATATGGAAAGGGCGGTATCGGAAAGTCCACAGTGACTTCCAACCTGGCGGCGGCGTTTGCGGCCATGGGAAAAAGAGTGATCCAGATCGGGTGCGATCCAAAAGCGGATTCCACCATCAATCTTCTTGGTGGAGAACCTCTCCGGCCGGTGATGAATTATATGAGGGAAGAAGATGAGGAACCGGAGAAACTGGAAGATATATCGAAAGAGGGTTTTGGCGGCGTTCTCTGTATTGAGACCGGAGGTCCCACACCGGGACTTGGCTGTGCGGGAAGAGGAATTATCGCAACGTTTCAGCTTTTGGAGGATCTGAAGCTTTTTGAGACCTGGAAGCCGGATGTGGTACTTTACGATGTGCTTGGAGATGTGGTGTGCGGTGGTTTTGCGGCGCCGATCCGGGAGGGCTATGCGGAAAAAGTCCTCATTGTCACATCCGGGGAGAAGATGGCACTCTATGCAGCCAACAATATTTCCAGTGCTGTTCGGAATTTTGAGGACCGCAGCTATGCGAGGATCTTTGGAATCGTGCTGAACCACAGGAATGTGGAGAATGAGACCGAGAAGGTGCAGGCTTTTGCAGAAAAAAGTAATATTCCTATTGTTGGTGAGATTCCCAGGAGTGATGAGATCATCCGCTGGGAAGACCAGGGAAAAACGGTGATCGAGGGTGATGAGAATTCTGAGATCAGTGAGAAATTTTTTGCGCTGGCGCGGAAGCTGCTGGAGAGTGAAGGGACTGTGCAGGAGAAGGAGGACGTATGAAAAAGAAAGCATATTTTGCAACAGCAGAAGAACTGGAACGGCTTGGACCGGAAGCGATCCCGCCGCAGATGATCTCCGGGAAACATCTGATCTACAGTTCTCCGGCAACGCTGGCATTTAATTCTCCGGGAGCGGAAGGCTTCGGGGTAAAACGTGCGGGGCTTGCAGTGCCGGATTCCATTATGCTGATCGTGGCGCCCGGATGCTGTGGAAGAAATACTTCTCTTATCAGTTCCATGCCGGAGTATAATGACCGTTTTTTTTACCTGATGATGGACGAGACAGATATTGTCACAGGCCGTCATCTGAAAAAGATCCCCAAAGCGGTAAAAGAGATCTGCGACTGCTGTGAGAAGAAGCCGTCGGTGGTGATGATCTGCATCACCTGTGTGGATGCGCTTCTGGGAACGGATATGGAACGTGTCTGTCGGAAAGCAGAGGAAAAAGTGGACATTCCGGTGCGTCCCTGTTACATGTATGCGCTGACACGTGAGGGCAGGAAGCCGCCCATGGTCCATGTGCGCCAGTCCTTATATTCTCTTCTGGAACCACAGAAGAAAAAAGGAAATGTGGTCAATCTCCTGGGATTTTTTTCGCCGCTGGTGGATGACTGTGAGCTTTATGATCTGCTACATCAGGCTGGTGTAAAAACCATCCATGAGATTTCCAGATGTAAGGATTATGAGGAATACCGGACCATGTCCCAGGCTAATTTCAATCTGGTGCTTCATCCGGAAGCAAGGTTTGCGGCAGAGGATTTTCATAACCGGCTGAAGATCCCGTTTATTGAGCTTCGAAGGCTCTATCAGATGGATAAGATCGAAAATCAGTATCGGGCTCTGGGACAGGTCCTTGGGGTGGCTTTTGACCAGGAGCAGTATAAGGATGAGGCTTCCAGGGCGGTGGAACAGTTCCGAAAAGTCTGTCCGGATGCCTCCTTTGCAGTAGGGGAGTGCATGAACGGAGATCCTTTTGAGCTGGCACTTGCGCTGGTGCGCTATGGATTTCAGGTGCCGGAGATCTATGGAACTATTACAGCTGAGAATTTTGTATACATACGACATTTGGCTAAGTTGAGCCCGGGCACGAAGATTTTTTCCAATATGGAACCTACCATGCTGTATTATGATCCAGCAGAGAGTGGCGTAAATCTTACGATTGGTAAGGATGCGGGATATTATCATCCGGATCAGCCTAATGTAGTCTGGAATCAGGACCGTCAGCCTTATGGGTATGCAGGGGTACGTAGATTATTTGAGGCACTCCTTGAGACTGCGGCGGAGCAGGATAAGAGGAAGGGGGAGAGAGCATGAGAGGACTTCGGAAATATCTGACACCCTTTGCCCCGGATCAGTCAGGAGCAGTGTCGGTTCTGTATGAGCTGGGCGGGATCATCGTGATCTGTGATGCCGGAGGCTGTACGGGAAATGTCTGCGGCTTTGATGAGCCAAGATGGTTTGAGCGCAAAAGTGCCGTGTTCAGTGCGGGACTTCGGGACATGGATGCCATCCTGGGACGGGATGACCGCCTGGTTGCCAAACTTGTGGATGCGGCAGAAAAGGTGGAGGCAGGCTTTGCGGCAGTGATCGGAACGCCGGTGCCCGCCGTGATCGGAACGGATTATCAGGCACTGAAGCGGATGTGCGAGAAAAAAACAGACCTTCCGGTACTTGCGGTAAATACCGATGGAATGGAGCTTTATGACGGGGGAGAACGGAAGGCTTATCTGGAACTTTTTAAAGTTTTTGCCCGGGAAAAACTGCCGGTGGAGACGAGCAGGGTGGGCATCCTTGGAATGACGCCGCAGGATGTCAGTGACCTGAAGGCGGCAGATAAGCTCCGGGAAAAATTTAAGTCTCAGGGGCACCAGGCAGTCTGCTACGGAATGGGAGATGGGCTTGATGAAGTAAAAAAAGCCTCCTCTGTGGAAAAAAATATCGTGGTTTCTCCAGCGGCACTGGAATGTGCCAGATATCTTGAGAAAACTTTCGGAACGCCTTATGAGGTGGGATATCCGCTGGTGGAGGAACTGGTGCCGGATATGGAGTATGCGGGGAAAAAAATCCTCATTGTGCAGCAGCAGGTGATGGCAGGTTCCATAAGAGCGGAACTTCGGAAACGTGGCGCAGATGGAGAGATCACAGTGGCAAGCTGGTTTTCCATGGAAAAAGATCTCCTGGAAGAGGGGGATGTGCCATTGAAAGATGAGGAAGATTACATGGATCTGGTGGAAAAAGGCAGATATGATGTGATCTTTGCAGATCCCTGTATGAAGCGGATGACGAAAGATTTTTCAGGTGTGTTTGTGGATGCGGTGCATTTTGCGGTATCCGGAAAGTGCAGGTAGACTTAAGAGCAGGGCATAAAGTTACATACATACTGTAACCGGATCAGGGGAGCTGGTTACAGGGAATGGAGAACATATGGAGTGCGAAATTACAAAAATGATCCGTGTTTACGGAATCGTCCAGGGTGTGGGCTTCCGCCCTACGGTCAGCCGTCATGCCATGGCAAGGGGAATCCGTGGCAGTGTGTCCAATAAAGGACCCTATGTGGAGATTTTTGCCCAGGGCAGGCAGCAGGATGTGGACGGTTTTATCGGAGATATTGAGAACAGGCCGCCGAAGCGTGCGGCCATCCTGAAGCTTCTGGTGGAACCGGTGGAGGAGCCGGAGGAATTTACGCAGTTTGATATCATTGAAAGCGAGAAGACAAAGGGCGAGATCTTTGTTTCTCCGGATATTGCCATCTGCGACGAATGTAAGGAGGAGATGTTTGATCCGAAAAACAGGCGGTATCTGCATCCGTTTATCAACTGTACCTGTTGTGGCCCGAGGCTGACGATCCTCGATTCCCTTCCCTATGACCGGGAGCGTACCAGCATGAAAGAATTTCCCATGTGTCCGTCCTGTGCGGATGAGTACCATAATCCGGACACCAGACGTTATGACGCCCAGCCGGTGTGCTGCAATGACTGCGGGCCGGAGGTCTATCTCATTGGAAGAGAGGAACGTGGCCGGGAGGCGATCACTTATACGAGGAAGACCATTGCTTCCGGCGGGATAGTGGCCATCAAGGGAATCGGTGGTTTTCATCTCTGTTGTAATGCCACCAGTGAGGAGGCCGTACAGCGGCTCCGGAAACTGAAACGGCGTCCGGTGAAGCCTTTTGCGGTGATGGCACAGGATCTGGAAACCGTGAAAGAAGTCTGTCAGGTCAGTGAGGAGCAGGAGAAGATCCTTACCGGGCATCAGAAACCGATCCTGCTGCTGGATAAGCTTACTGAGATGTCCTGTGGACAGAAAACAGATGCGAAACTCATAAAATATGGAAAGAACATCGGGAAAGACCAGGGCAGATCAGAGGCAGAATGCGGAAAACCAGCGGAACTCTGCGAGAGTATCGCTCCCGGGAATCCAAAAGTCGGTGTGATGCTTCCCTACGCACCGGTGCAGCTTCTTCTTTTTCATTATGACGATGGAATTGAGATGCCGAAGCTTCTGGTGATGACCAGTGGAAACACATCCGGCGCACCGATCTGCAGAGACGATCATGAAGCTGTGGAAGAACTTTCTTATTTATGTGACTGCATTCTTTCCCATGACAGGAAGATCCGCATCCGGGCCGATGATTCGGTGATGGATTTTTATAAGGGAGAGCCATATATGATCCGGCGCTCCCGTGGATATGCACCTCTTCCGTTTATGGTTTCCACACCCTGGAAGGGACAGGTGATCGCGGCAGGTGGAGAGCTTAAGAATACATTCTGCATTGGTGTGGATAACCGTTTTTATCCGTCCCCTTATGTGGGTGATCTGGAGGATCTTCGAACGGTAAAAGCCCTGAAGGAAACCATAGGCCGGCTGGAAACACTTCTGGAAGTACAGCCGGAAGTGGTGGTCTGTGACCTTCATCCAAAATATAATTCCACAGTGGTGGCCCAGGAACTGGGGCTTCCCGTTCTGAAAGTGCAGCATCATTACGCACATATTTTATCCTGCATGGCAGAAAATGACTGCGAGGAAAAAGTGATCGGTGTTTCCTTTGACGGAACCGGATATGGAACAGACGGGACGATCTGGGGCGGTGAGATCCTGATCGCAGATTATCAGGGATTTACAAGGCTTGGAAGTATCCAACCTTTTGTACAGGTGGGAGGAGATGTTTCCGCAAAAGAAGGCTGGCGGATCGCCGTTTCCCTGATCTGGCAGAATACAGGAGATTTGGAGAAAACTCTTGATACTGTCCAAAAACTGGGACTTTGCACAGAGCAGGAAGCAAAAGTGCTGGTGACCATGGCTCAGAGAAAGCTCAATGCAGTGACTTCCACCAGTGCTGGACGGCTTTTTGACGGAGTCAGTGCGATCCTGGGAATCCGAAGGGCGTCTACTTTTGAAGGGGAAGCTTCCACGGCGCTGGAGTTTGCTGCGGAAGCGTGGAGAGCGCAGGAGATACAGAAGAAAAATGTGGATACTGTTTCTGGAGAAAGAACAGATATAAAAAGAAATGTAGAAACAACCGGTGCAGATGAAAAGCCGGAAACCGGGAACAGGAAGATTATTTTAAATACAGGTGACATCGTTGCACATCTGGTCCGGGAAAAGCTGGAAGGAGAAGATTCCGGGAAACTGGCTTACGAATTCCACCGGGCGCTGGCGGATGAGATCCTTGCAGCCTGTGAGGAAGCAGAGCAGGAAACTGGTATCCGGAAAGTGGCATTAAGCGGCGGTGTATTCCAGAACCGGCTTCTTCTGGAACTGGTAGATGACGGGCTTGCAGAAAAAGGCTTTGAAGTTCTGAAACATAGTCTGATCCCGCCAAATGACGGAGGGATCGCGCTGGGTCAGGCAGCATATGGAATGGCTTATGTGCAGCGGCACAGACAAGTATAAAGGTGATAGATCATGCAGATGCGGATCGCAGATATCCGCCTGATGAAATATTTTACGATGTATGGAGTATACAGCAGAAATGCGGGATGGAGGCATAGATATGTGTGTAGGATTATCAGCAAAAGTAGTAAAGATCAGTGACGGAACCGCAGTGGTAGATGCTGGCGGCGCAAAGAGAGAAGTTTCCGCCCAGCTTCTGGGAGATCTGGAGCCGGGAGATTATGTGATGGTACATGCTGGTGTTGCCATTGCAAAGATCACTGACGATGACGAGGAAGAGACAGACCAGCTGATGGAGGAACTGCTGTGATGGAAGAGAAGAAAAAAACAGCAAGAGAGATCATAGAAGGATATCAGGGGCCGCCGGTGCGGATCATGGAAGTCTGCGGAACCCATACTCACGAGATTTTCCGTCTGGGGATCCGCAAGCTTCTGCCACCGTCAGCCTCCTTGTGAGGCTGTGAGTTGAAATGCCGAGTTCCTCGAATTTGATTGTTTCATTGTAACCGCCAAATAATCCTGCGGTCAGGTATAAAATCACTCCAACCTTTTGAGCGTTGGAGTAATTTACTACAAGTTACTTGTGATCTTTGATAGATTGGAGTTTTTTACTCCAGGGAGCCAGTTCTGAGAGCTGTTCATCTGTCATTTCTTCAGATGGACGCTGTTCAAGCAGATATTTAAGGTATCCGTAAATATTCAGATCATGCGCCCTGGCCATCTCGACCATCGTATAAACAACGGCGCTGGCATTGGCTCCATTGACAGAATCGCTGAACAGCCAGTTTTTTCTTCTTACCGCAAACGGGCGGATCGCATTTTCACTCAGATTGTTTGTAAAGCTGCAGCGTCCGTCTTCCAGATCCTGTCCGTTGTCAGGGGCCTATGCTGGCCCTGGTCTGCTGACCGCCTCCTTTTCCATCTGATTTTTTGCCGGAAATGACAATCCGCGAAAATCGACAAAAATCGCCCGGCAGGTCGTAAACCTACCGGGCGACGATTTGAAGCGTTTTGTTGTTTTCTTACATGGTATAGTTCATACTCATAGCCGGAATATTCCCGTGGCGGGGCAAGGCTTTTTTTAAGCGGTAGAAGTGGATTAGATTATAATGATAGTAAAACAGCATGGCGGCGTCCTCCCGTGGGCCGCCATGCCTTTAACTGCTGGGAATGACAGAAAGAAAGCAGCGGCCTTGATTTCTCAAAACCGCCACCAGTGAATATAAATTAAGCGTGAAAATGGGTCTGCCCAGCAGCGGTTTTTTTCTTTTCTGCCGCTGGGCAGATGTTTTTTCTTTAGATACATGATAAGAGGAATTTTTGAAGATTCCATAAAGATTTGAAAAATGGACGGACATAAAAGACGTCCATTACACTATCGGAAAATCAGCAAGGAAGTTTCATAGTAACCTTTGCGCCGCCGGTTTCTTTTGAATTTTCTAAAATAAGCTGACCATTATGTTGTTCCATAATCGAATTTGTAATATATAGACCCATACCAAAGTGTAACTTTGAATTGCGGCTTTGATCGCCCATATAGAACCGTTCCTGTGCGTGGCATAATGCCTCTTTAGAAAACCCCGTTCCCTCGTCTGTGACTGAAATTTCCACGAAACCGTTGTTACTCTGAACATCCACATAAAGCGTTCCGCCTTGCGGGGAGTAGTCCAGCCCATTACTGATAACATTCATAATAGCACGTTCTATCAGCACCCTATCAAATTTCAGCATTTGAGGGAGTGAAACAGTATTCATTTGCAGCCGGATTTCTTTTGTCCGGCATAGTGATTCCATATAACCGAACAAGTGCTGCATGAACGCTGGCAAGTCTATACTTTCAATATGGAGCTGATAACCAACCGCCGCCCGTGATATATCAATCAGGGTTTGAATATATGACTGCATCTGGCCGGAGCTTTCCACGACGTAACCAGCGTATAATCGTTGCTCATCATCAAGATTTGTTTCTGTGAGTAAATCAGCATTTCCTTGAATAACCGTCAGAGGCGTTTTCAAATCATGGGCAAGCGCGGCGATTTGCTCTTTCTGTGTCTGTTCGGTTTTCCATTGCCGTTCTAACGAAATTTTCAGATTATCTTTCATATCTGAAAAAGATGCAAGGACATCTTCAAACTCTTTGATTTTGGCGTGTCCTACTTCAAAATCAAGGTTTTGCTTTGAAACCTCCGCAGTTGCTTCAAAAAGCGGGGTCAGTTGTGTACGCAGGTTCTTAGCAAATCTGGCGGTCAGTATGATAATGACCAGCAGCGAATTTACAGCCATCAGGATAAACGCAAGCGTGTCAGGAGATGGAAAATATTCCGGTAGCCATGACACTGTAAATTGAGAACCAATATAATACCTTAAAACGCAAAATTCGTTTTCCCGGACAACAAGTGCAAACTGCCTCCCCGTAGCATATTCAATATATTCTCCCTTTGCGTACAGCAGGGCAATTTCTTTTTCATCATCGTCCATATTGCTGTAAAGCTCATTAAAGTTCTTGTCCAGAATTAAGTAGCCGCATCCCTGTGGAATCACAACCTTTGTAATATCCGGGGCAATCGTCAGCGTTGGAATGATCTCTTTTACCTGCAATTCACTTAGATTTGCTCTTGTAGCTAATCCAGCATTTACAGCAAGTCCCTCCAAACCAGAAGGGACAATAATTGCCGCTACCAGCATGACAATGAGGGAGATAGCAAACTGGCGAAACAATATTTTCAATGTAGGTTTCTTTTTCACTCCCATTTATATCCTATCCCCCATACGGTGCTGATCGGACTTATTTTGAAATGCTCCAATTTCGCACGAATATTTTTTATATGCGTTGAGATCGTAGAGTTATCGCCTATTCCATCAAACCCGAAAACGGCTTCATAGATTTGTTCTTTTGTAAAAACCTGTCCCCGGTTTTTCGCAAGGTATTCACAGATTGAATACTCGCTTTTGGTAAGGGGAACCGGCTGTTCTGAAACATACAGTACCTTTGCGGAAAGGTCAAATCTTATATCAGGCTCAAATGAAAGTGTGCTGTGATGCTCCCTTTTTTCTCTGCGTAAATGTGCCGCGACACGGGCGCGAAGCTCCTGAATACGAAAAGGTTTCGTAATATAATCATCCGCACCGATGCCCAATCCAAACAATATATCTTCCTCTAATGTCTTTGCGGTCAGAAAGAGAATCGGGCAGTCTACCATATTCCTGATCTGTTTGCAAAACTCAAACCCGTCTGTGCCAGGCATCATCACATCCAAAAGAATGAGGTCATAGAAATGCAGCTTTTTGATGTCTACATCATCCGCATTTTGACAGACTGTTATCAAATATCCATCTTTCCCCAAACTGTTCTTAATCAATTCCAAGATAGAAACTTCATCGTCAACTACAAGTAAGTGGGTCAAAAAATCACCTCCCGCCCCATTATACCACATTGTCGAGGTTACTCATCATTATTTTTAATGTCAGCTTTCCGATATTCATTGTTGATATTTACAGCTACGGCATTGCTTATATCCACATCCACAATACTGTAAACGTAGCCGAAACTGAAATCTTCCCCCGCCACATTTTTGAAGCGTTTCGATACCTGCCCGATTTCTTCTTGCAGTTCTGACATTTCAAGACATTCATCCGTTATGGTATATGTCAGGCCGTTATATGAAATTTCATCATAGTTTGCGGCGTTCAGCTCATAATACGGCAGAGATTCATTTAACGCCTTATTTTTATCGGCGGTATCGCGGAGCGCACCGCAGGCCGATAAGCATATAAGACTTACAAGCACAATTACCACGGCAAACAGGCACTTTTTATTCACTGTTTTT
>ENA-ORTI01003554-ORTI01003554.1-human-gut-metagenome-genome-assembly--contig:-NODE-3554-length-11896-cov-2.524364_pt1 | contig 11896 bp, 8 predicted proteins | sample MGYA00242071_ERZ509191 | MGnify/ENA primary metagenome ERZ509191 (study PRJEB26280, sample SAMEA2338832) | human gut metagenome | biome: human gut; feature: human-associated habitat; material: faeces...
ATCTCATCAATCTGGCTTTCTAAAACAGCACGCTGTCTTTCTGCAGAAAGAGGGATTTTTTCAAACTGGGAATGACCGATGATAATTGCATCGTAATCGCCTGTTGCAATCCTCGCACAGAATCTTTTTCGGTTTTCCGGGCGGAAATCTTTTTTTGTTGCCACAAGGATATTGGCAGCAGGATATAGAGTAAGAAATTCTGCTCCCCATTGTTCTGTAAGGTGGTTTGGCACGACAAACAGGGATTTATGAGCAAGTCCGATACGTTTTGCTTCCATTGCAGCAGCAGCCATTTCAAACGTCTTACCTGCTCCTACACAGTGAGCAAGCAGGGTATTTCTGCCGTAAAGCTGATGGGCGATTGCATTTTTCTGATGAGGTTTCAAAGTGATCTCTGGATTCATGCCAGGAAACTCCAGGTGACTTCCATCAAACTGTCTTGGACGTATCGAATTAAATTTTTCATTATAAATAGAAACCAGCATTTCCCGCCGTTCTCTGTCCCGAAAAATCCAGTCTTTAAATTTTTCTTTTATCATATCCTGTTTCTGGCTGGCTAATATCGTTTCTTTTTTATTTAATTCTCTATGTTCTTTTCCTTCTGTATCCGTGTAAGTATCAAATATCTGGATATTTTTCAGGTTCAAAGAACTTTCCAGTAAACGATATGCCGTTGCCCTTTTTGTTCCATATGTGTTTGTTGAGAGGATACTGCCATCTATATTTTTCCCTTCGATGTTCCATTCCCCTGTATATTCAGAATATCGTAACTTAATTATATTTTTGATATACTGCGATGGCTGGAAAGTTTCTCTCATAAACTGGTCATATACTTCCAGTGGAATCCACATCGTTCCCAAACGGACTTCAATCTCGGAAGCATCCAGTTTTTTAGGCTGTACCTTCTTTAACGCTTCTACATTGCTTTTATAACTGGTATCATTTTCTGATGTTTTTTCTGCTATACGCAGTTTTTCCCGGACATTTCCCGACAGATATTCGTCAGCCGTTTCCCATCCCTGCGTATCTGGATTTTTAAATATAACTCCCGTTAATTCTTCTGTGATCTGTTCAGCAGATTTTCCGCACAGACCTGACATAAAAGAAAGGGCAACTTTTCCGTTTTCCTCCAGTGATACTGCCAATGCTTCATTTGCAGTATCTACATGAGTGATCGTTTCGCTCTTTCGGATAGTACGTTTCGTGAACATGTCCGCTTTTCTGTCAAGGTTTCCATCTTCATCTAATTTCTCTAAAGAACATAACAGAGGATAAGAGGAATCTTCCGAGAAAGCCCTTTTGTTCGCCGTACTATTTAACAACCCCCATTTGGCAGTATACGAATCATAAAGTGTATTGAGCCTTACCTGTTCTGCAGAAATCTTTGTATCTGCATCCTCTGTTTCCTCCATTTGCAGACGGATCAGTTCACGGACACAGTCCCTTATTGCGACCATACCTGTGATACGTGCTTTTGCTGTTTTCGCTGTCTCTTTTTGTTCCAGACCGGATTCATTTTTATAATAAACCTCTCCCGTGTCAGATAGTACATAGCTGTACATCCGTACCTCGGAAGCATCGGGTGCATCTGTCGGCTGTTCTGCTTCGTACCGAAATTCGGCACGTTCTTCTTCCACTCTTTCAGGTATATGTCCTGTAATATGTGATATAGCAGCCCGCAGCCGTTCTCCTAAAGGAACTCCCTCTTTTTCTACACAAGTAGTTTCCATTCCATATGGTCCTGATATTTCCTGCATTGTTCCCAATATCATTTCCGGGTGTTGTACAAAATAGCTGTTTATACGGAATCCCTGTGCATCTTCTGTAATAGTGGTCCATTCAGGATTTTCTATTTCTCTTTCCCGTTTCTGCAGAAATAAAATATCCGCTGTTACTTTCGTTCCGGCATTTTTAAATGCCGTATTAGGCAAACGGATAGCTCCCAGTAATTCTGCCTTCTTAAAAAGAAATTCCCTGACTTTTGTACTTTCTTTATCCATTGTACCTTTTGTTGTGATGTACGCAGCAACACCACCAGCACGTAATTTATCCAGAGTTTTTGCAAAAAAATAGTCATGGATTAAAAATCCATGACTGTTATAAACTGGGTCATTTACCCGGTAATCTCCAAATGGCACATTTCCAATCGCTACATCAAAGTATCCATCTGGATAGTTGGTACGTTCAAATCCTATATTCTGGATATTTGCTTCAGGATAAAGATAGCCTGCTATCTTTGCACTCATGCGGTCTAATTCAACACCATATAAAGTAGAACCATCCATATTTTCTGGAACAAGACCAAAGAAATTCCCAATCCCACAGGAAGGCTCTAATATCCTTCCCCGGCTAAATCCCATATTTTCTAATACCTGATACATTGCTTTAATGATAAGGGGCTGCGTATAATGGGCATTTAACACGGATTCTTCTGCAGAACGGTATTCCTCTGGAGTAAGGGCAGTCTGTATCCGTTCCCGTTCTTCCTGCCACTGTGGTTTCTTCACATCAAAGACATCTGCGATTCCGCCCCATCCAACGTAATCTGATAGTATGTTCTGTTCCTCTTTTGTTGCCTGCCGTTGTTCCTTTTCTAACTGTTTTACCGTTTCGATCGCAAGGATATTCTTCCAGCATTTTTCACGGATTGTTCCTGTTCCCAGTTCTTCTTTTGAAATATGATAATTCTGCCCCATGTTTTCAGAGACAGGGGTAATCGCTATATTGTCCGTATCTAAGATTTCTTCCTGAAGTTCTGTTGCTGCAATCCTGTCTTCTCTTATTTCTGCAGCCCAGTTTATCATTTCATCATAACTGATCTCTCTTATCTCATCCGCATGGCTCTTAATATAATTTTTTGCTTCCTTTTCACTATAAAAGAGAAGCGTTTCTGGAAGATACGTTTCTAACCCGTCATTCCCCTTTTGTATCAGACGATAAACCGGCTTTCTGTTTCCTTCCGTATCGACTGCTGTGACAAAAGAACCTGCAATATCTTCATAATCTTCGCTGCTTTCAACAGCCACCTCAATAAGATTTGATTCTTTTTGCTGTTCTTCTATCCATGCACTGGCTTCTTCCCTGCTTTTACAGTATTTATTACGTCCAGAAAAAACAAACTCGTTATTTTCCCTTGTCCATTCCTGTACATCAAATGGAAAGTCTATGCGACCTGTATCCATAATCTCATACTTTTTATCCTGTAAAACTTCTGGTTCTTCTTTATGTATCAACGCAGTGATCTGTTTCCTTTCTGCAGGTGTCAGATCTAAGTGGTTTTCAAGATACGGCAAAAAGTTTTCATTATACTTTGTGAGTTGTTCTATCTTTTCCTCTAATATGCCATCTTCCTCCCAGTATTGTCTATACATACAATCTGGGGACAGACAGTAATCATAATATTCCTGGATATGTTCTATCAGGGATTTTCCTTCACTTCCTATGTCATATCTTCCCTGGAAAGAATATTCTTCTCCATTTATAACTGCATAGATAGAAAATGCTGTCTTGTAATAAGAATAACCTTCTCCTTCATTCTCCTGCTGCTCCATCTCCTGTTCATCTAACTCCGCAAACAGTCTGTTTGCTGCCGCAAAAGATATTTTAGCAGTAACATAGGCTTTCTTCTCCTTATCATAGTGGCTTAAAATATCATGTTCAGAGAAGTCAATCTGGAATTGAATAGTATCTGCCTTTTTTTCTTCCTGCGTACCGAAATTCGGCACGTTCTCCTTTGTATCTGTTTTTTCTTCCTGTTGTATATAAGGATACTCTTTATTTTCTATTAAAGTGCGGATACGTTTTTCTGCTTCTTTCCATGTCAGTTTCTTTTGTATGTTTCCCTTTTCTAAATGAAATCCTTTGGCATCGTGCCATTCATTGGAATTCCGGCTTTCTGATATAGAATGGGAATGACCTCCCATACCATACTCCTGTTTCAGGAAATTAATTGCTGTTTTGGTATCCGGCGCAGGCTCCTGTTGATAGAAAGAAAGTATTCTTCTTTTTCCTCCCTCAACAATACCTCCTTCCTGCAATAATCTATCTATCTCATCTGCTGTGATAAATACCATTGGAGCTATTTCCTGTACATTTTGTGGAACAAGAGGAGACAGATTCCCTAACTTATAGAGTCTCTCTGCCAGATTCTCACATCTTTTTTCCTGCCATTGGCTTATGCTACCTGCTCTAGCTGTTCCAAAAAGTGAAATCTCATCGTATAACTTTTTTATACTGGCAGTCGCTTTTAACTCCTCAATGATTGATATGACAGCTTCACTATGGATGTTTCCCCATCGGGACTGTCCCATATCTTCTTTATAAAAAAATGCAATAAGTCCTGCCGTTTCTTCCCGAATCGTACTTATTGCATTTTCTGATAATTCTCTTGTGGTAAACTGCCCATTTCTATAAAGAATTTCTATCCGTTCGGCAGCTTCCTCCCATGATAACAGCCTTTCAGGATTCTTTCTTGCACCATTGCCTCTGCGAAAAGAAATCCCTTCTTCGTTATACCAGACACTCACTTTTATGCCGTCTGGCATTGCAAGCCCTTTTCCACCTTTCCAGTTTTCTTTTAAATCTTTTGCAAGTATTTTTTGAGGGTTTTCCTGTGCCAGATCAAGCAGGACATACTCTAACGAAAGTTCATTGTTACCACCTGTTCTCAGGCATTCATCAATATAGTTATCCGGGAATGCAAAAACAGCAGCAGGTGTATTACCTGCTGCTGTTCCATACTCAGCTTGCTCTTGTGGATTTTCCGGGAAAAGGCTTAACTGTATATAATCTCTTCTTTGATTATCTCCTCCGCCTGCTGTTTGCAGTTGTTTACGAGTCCGACCCACTTCATCTGATCGGCTGCCTTCAGTTCCTCTGTTGCTCCTGCTATCTTCATCAGTTCTGGCATCAGTTCGTCCATTCTCTCCTCTGCCTGTTTCTGAATGTCTATCATATGTTGATTGATTTCCCCGGTCATCATCATCGCCGTATACCTTGATTTCCGATGCTGCTCCAGATAATCGGCTCTCATTACTCCGTATTTCCCGATGTATCCCTTCGGAGCTTCCTTTAATTCCAGATCCGGATACAGCAGTCCGTCCTCCTTCTTTGTGTATGTCAACGTCATTTCTGTTCACCCCTCTCTTTTGTTCCTGTGTTTTATTATCTTTATTATATTCCCTTTGATTGCTTTGTACAATAGACTCTGCTCTGTTTTTTTGTAAATTTTTCTGCCACAAATACCGGGATATATCTTTCAATACAAAAGAACATTGCTCACTTACAGGTGTTCCTAAACAAGAAATCACATTGATATTATTAAAATCAGTAATTGCCCGAAAATCCTCTAAATACATATAGTCTCCGGGTTCTATCCCACATCGTCTTAAAAGCATATACCAGGCAGAATGAATAAATAACTCCCGATATTCTTTGCGGATAGTATCTATATCTAAATCTTCAAGATAAGATCCTTGTTTTTCCTTCAAGATTTCTGATATTTCATCATCTATCACATCATTAACCGTTTCTTCTATTAATTGTTTTAATACCAAACCTAAATCTTTATTTTGTGGTCGTATATTGTATTTATTATTAATATAGTCACATAAATCTTCCTGCCCGTCTTCTCCCAAACTCCAGATATAAGGTTTTCTTATATCGGTTTCTGGAATATTGGAAGCCACCCCTGTATCACTATAATCATATACATAACGAAGCTTTCTATTTTCGCCATTTCTGACAATAAGGGCAATTCCTTGTGTTCCCCTTTTAACATAGTGATTCATTTGTTTCCACTTTTCAAAACTTGTACATCCTATTGCATTTGGTCGCTGGGCATAGATCATAAGCTGGGCATCAAAAGTATACTGATATACACGAGATGCTGTATTTAAAAACTTTAGCCATTCCTGTGGTGTAGAAGAAACTTTTCGGACAGTTTCTCCAAACAGTTCTTCTGCAGTTGGTAATGTCATTGCCATACATCATTCCCCCTTTATAATCTTGGAGCCTGTTCTGGTTTTTTAGGTTTCATCAACGATTTTTCTTTTTTATTAAAATGATTCTCTAAATAATTTACTGCTTTTTGAACTTCCTTGTTTTCTTTGTAAAAAGGTACTATATCAAGAAATTCCCTACAAATCTCTCCGCCTTCAAACAAGCTACATTTTCCCGGATATAAATTTTCTTCTGGAAAATGTAAGTCAATACCAATTCCTTTTCTGCCATGCATCCTTTCTTCTGGTATCTTTTCATATATTTTTATTGCTTCATCGAGTGTTAATCCCTCATGGTATTCACCTAATGATGGAAATTCCGAACATTCCGCAACATAAAAATCAACTTTTACTATATACTCTGCTTCTTCAATGTCCTGTTCTAGCTGCTCATAATCCGTCTCACGAATATTTTCAATAGTTATTCCTTCATCATTTAAAATATCTTCTGTCGCTTCTGCAATCGAAACCTCTGGATTATCATAAACCCCTCCATCCAATTCTTTAAACTCATGATTGTAAAATGTGTAATCATATCCTCCGTCTGTTTCATGAATCATAAAATAACCGTTATCTGGCAAGAGATATGCAACTTCTTTCTTCTGATATAGAGATTTGCTTAATAAATATTCTCCAATTAATTTCATTGCTTCAGGACTAAAGCCATGCCATAAATCTTCTGCAATAACCTGTCCTTGTTCATTTACGATAATATCTGCAACCTGTTCCCCAAATTCATCATGCCGCATCTGAAAAAATTTCTCATTGTGAAATTCCTGCATCTGTATTGAATGCCATGTTCCAAAGTGTCCTTCAGCTGTAAAACCCTTTGTTGATTCTGTTATCTGTTCTACTACTCTTAATGACGGCTCTTTATAAAAATCAGGCAACGGAACAAACCCTATCATGTCCACGTAAGAGACATTTACTTTGCCATTTCTTTTTATCAAAATAATATCACTTACAGAGAGGGAATGTCCTGTAAAATCATCAGGATGTGCAATATTAAATTTTGTAAACAGGCTGTCTCTATTTTCATCTGCTCCTAAAATATCACTGTAAACAAGCTGATACTCTGTTCGCTCTGGTACTTTTCCTTTTGAACGTAAAGAATCAAAAGAAAGGAAAGCATAATCTCTTCCTGCACCTTTCCTGTTAATCTGATAAATTCCATAGGCATCTTCTTTTCCATGCAGGATTTCTTCCTCTGTCAGCCTGCCACCCGTTTGTTCTATCTTTACCATTATTGTCCCCTCCGTTTCTTTCTTACTTGTCTTAATCTCTGCATCATTGCAGGAGTAAGACTTGCAGAAGCATATGTTTTCATTTCCTCAACAGTGTCACCTTCTTCGAGACATTTAATCAGAAATTCTTTTTGTGCTTCATTAAATGTATCGCCTGCCAGATACGTTTCAATAAATCTATCCGGCTCCTTTGATTTCTTTTCTTCTTTATTGAAAAAATGCCAGCGCTTCTTTTTTTCGGTTACATCTCTTACTGAATTTTCTTTTTTAGACGGTACCTCTTTTTGCTCTTCCTTATCATCGTCAGATGATTTTTTTTCTTCTAACTGTAAAAGAAGTGTCTTCTTTTCTGTTTGCCATGTTTTTTTATTCTGCTCTATCTCATTCACTAGACTTTGTATCTTTTCATCTCTTTCTTTTATTAATTCCTCTTTTGCTGCCAAAGAGTTTTGATAGGATTCCCTTTGTTCCATAAGGGCATTTTTTTGTATATCTAACGTCTGTTGCAATGTAGCGTTCAATGTTATTCTTAATTCTTCCGTCTCCTGAAACACCTTACCAGCTTTATCATGTAACTCTGAAATCTGCTTTTGCATTTCTGAATTAGGTACGAACATGTTTTCCAGAAAATTCAGCCGTTCTTCTTTGATGTGTTTAATTTTAACCCGCCAGTCCTGAACAGCAATGCTATCGATTCGACGTATCTCTTCCACAGTCATTCCATCTAATGCACATATGCAGTAGTATTCCCGGAATACATCGTCATCTATCTCATCCAAATAGGCAAGCATTTCAGCCGTACAGTTTGCTTCCTGCAAAACCTTTCTTTGAAATTCTATGATGATATTTTTTTCCTCCTCTTGCTCCATTTATTTTCACCTCCTGTGCCGAATTTCGGTGCGTTCTGTTTTTGAAATCTTTTGTTCTTTATTCAGACTTCTTTCTTCTTCAACGATTCGGTTTACAATCCGTTTCTCATGACGGATTTCCTGAAGTATTGCATTAATCTGCTGTCTTTCTTCTTCAGCTTTTAACATTCCTTCGGGCATCTGTTTCAAGAACGTATTTAATTCCTCTTGATATATTTCAAATCGGTCATCCCAATCTGGAGTATCAGACAGACGTTTTTTCAAAGCCCGGTACTGCCTTAACATTTCTTTATCTTCCACTGAACGGAGAGAACTCCGGCAGTTCATTAGCTGCTTCTCTTTTGCCAGTAAAGCATTTTGTTTTTCTAATAAATCATCCTCTGTCTTAATGTCGTTTTTTAGAATGTATTTGCATTCTTCATATAACTCATTAATCCGAATGGCATTTTTCCGCACATCTTTTTGATTTACTGCATAAGGATTTTTCCCTTCAAGATAATGCCCTGCTTGATAAAAAATTTTGATTTTTTTAATCTGAAATATCGTAAGTGTCTCTGTATATTGAAAGATTTCTCTTTCATATTTCTTAGACAATTTAGAGGACAGAATACTTTCTGCCCCCTTTTCCTTTCCTTTGTTTTGAATCCTCTCTTGGATTTCTTCTTTCCTGTATCCTGTACCAAGACGGGAATCTCTCCGTCCCCGTTCAAAACCGGGTGGGATATATGTCACATACTTCCCTTGACGGATTTTATAGCCTAGACTTTCCATTTGCTTCACAAAATCGTTCCAATCTTCTGATGCAGCAATCACAAAGTCTATGTCTGCCTTAATAATCTTTTCAGATGATGGTCTGCCCTCTTTCTCTGCATAATGTGCTGCATAAGATTTCCCTATCTTATTATGTGGGTCATAAACCAGTGGCGGCAGACCATATTTTTCACAAACACGGTCTGTAATTGGCTGGATATATTTTTCCCAGTCTCCTTTTTCATAACGGTACTTATACCCATCCATTCGGTTGACAGAATTAAAAACAATATGTCCATGCATATGTTTTTGGTCAGTGTGAACGGAAAACACATAATCAAAATTTTCTCCCAGATATTCCTCACAAAAATCATTGATCACAGCATATGCTTCTTCTTTTGTCGCTTCTCCCGGTGGAAATGAGATAACGAAATGATAGCCTTGCCTTCCATTTTCTTTTTCCCATTCTTGCTTTGTATCCATCATTACCTGATAAACTTCCTGCGGAGTAGTTCCTGCATTTCCTCCAACCAGACCCTCTGTTTTATCAGAATTTAAGATATACGAAATACAATTTTTTAAATGTGCCGCCCCACCTCCCTGTGGTGTTCCAATATTCGATAGCTTAGTGATTGCCATAATCCTCTACCTTCTCATTAAGTGTTTTCATCTCATGCTTTACCTGCTCTAATGCTTTTTCAAGATTATAAATATCAATCTGATTGCCATAACCAGCATTAATTTTTGCAACAACCTGATTGATGTTGACTCCTATTTTACGCACTTGGTAGGAAAGATTCTTTAACTCTTTTTCCAATCGGACAGGACGATCTTCCTGCAAAAAAATACACTTCCGTATATATGCAGAAGTGTTTGCTTTGTCTCCCTTTTTGGTTTTTGTCTCAAGGTCGTTTCCAGCCTTAGATAGAAGTAACTGATATTCTTTTTCGCTCAGCCGGATGTCGATTCTCCTTTTTCTTATCTTTCCTCACCTTCCTGTCCTTCTTTTTGGGTCACTCTTTCCTCCTCCTGATCGGACATATACATATCCAGAACAACTTTTAGATCTTCTATTTTTTTAGGATCCATTGGCCCAAGATATTCCGTAACAATATCTGCAAGCTGTTTATTTTCTTCATTCTCTTTCTGTTCTTTTGCTTTTCTCAGTTTTTCTTCTACCTCTTTTTTTCTTTCTGCGAGTCTGTTTTCTTTCTCTATTAATTTTTTAAGCTCATCCTCTAATTTTTCAATCTGTTTATTCCAATCCATCTCATCAATCTCCTTCTTTGTTTTTCTTTTCAAGTGTATCTATTTTTACTTGTAGATTTTTTATCTCTGCCTGCAGTGCTTTTCTTTTTAATAGTTCATACTGCGACACCTCTGTAATCTGATTTGGATATTCATAACGGCAGAGAGTATATTTTTCTTCTTCATCATCGCCTCTTGGTGATGGATATTTTCGATACATCTTATACCATTCTTCAAGAAAATCATTGATAATACTATCGCTGTCAAATTTTAAATAGTATCCGTCCTCTTTCTTAACCGGGCGCAATCCGTGAAAATCTTCCATATCAAACAGTGCGTAAAACATTTCCTGATAGGAAAGCATATCTGCATGGATCAAAGCACCTTCACCAACTCCTAAAGCATTACACATATCTTTCAAGATTTTTTCTCTTGGAATTTTTTTATTTTTTTCATACTGCGCAATCCTTACATCTGCGGAAGAAAGAGAAAAGCCGCACATCACACCTAATTCTTTTTGTGTGTACTTACGCAGCATACGGATTTTTTTAATCTTTTGCCCCAGAGAACCGGGAGATACCCAATTTTCTTTTTTGCATTCTATGATTTGCTTTATCCAATCCATCTCATCCATCCTTTAGAATCTATTTTAGGAAATCTGGTTTTCCATAAAGTTCTTTTTTTTCTGCATCGTTTGAAAAGGAACTATTTTTTTTACCTGTATTTTCCTCAATCTTTTTTTCGATTCTATCCAGTTTATCCTGTATATCTTCTAATTCATCCATTAAATTTTCTTGTTCAATCCCCCTTCCAAAGTATTGTATTGCTGCATTAACAAACAAACTTTCCTTTGGATATTTTTGTTTATCTCTCATCTCAATAAATTTCAATGATTCTTCTGTCATTCTATAATGCTTATCATTTCCTATTTTAAACATCTCCTTTTGTAATATATTTCCTAAAACTATATCCCTAATATGGGAATTTTATATATCCCATTTTCGGGAATTACATCCCTTTTCCGGGAAAATGCACATCCCATTTCTGGGAAGTATATCCCAAATACGGGAATTTTATATATCCCACTTTCGGGAATCATATCCCTTTTCTGGGAAAAAACCATATCCCATTTTCGGGAACTATATCCCAGAAAAGGGAAAAATAAGCCGATAGGCTTATTGCAAGATACGCATTTTGTACACACAAAATACATCTTGTTAGGGGGGAAACCCCTAAAACCCCCTTTCAACAACCAACGGCATCTGCATCCCCTTCTTTCAATGCTGACCAGAGGAATTTATCCATTCCTCCACAGCCTTATCATATAAGTTTTGCATCTGTGCCGCATATTTGTTTTGAAAGAAAAGATAAAAAGCATCTGCAGCTTCGCCTGCATTTTCTAAAAGGATTTTTGCTTCTTCGGCTCCGCACTTTTTCTTTAATCTTTCAAAAAATTTTTTCTTAATATTGATTTCCTCAGCCCGGATAATCAGATTTATTTTAGACCCAAGTGTACAGTCCATTAAAAATTTTTCGTATGCAAATGTGAAATCTTCCTCCAAAATTTCACCGCCTTTCTTTTTCTCTCCCTGCATTATTCTAATGAGAATGTATAGGTACCATCTTCAAAAGTTACCGTGATGTTTTTTCCGTCACTTCTTTTTGTTACAAAATCCAGTACGGCTTTATAATTTTTCTCCCCTGTATTTTCAACAGAAGCAACATAAAAATTTCTCCGTTCTTCCCCTTCTTTCTCTAAAAATTTTAGTAATTCCTGAGACAGTTC
>ENA-ORTI01003556-ORTI01003556.1-human-gut-metagenome-genome-assembly--contig:-NODE-3556-length-11892-cov-2.780772_pt1 | contig 11892 bp, 9 predicted proteins | sample MGYA00242071_ERZ509191 | MGnify/ENA primary metagenome ERZ509191 (study PRJEB26280, sample SAMEA2338832) | human gut metagenome | biome: human gut; feature: human-associated habitat; material: faeces...
ATTTCTGCTTCTGGGATGATATCTGACTCATCTGAGGAATATCCGCATCCTCGTATCCATCATAGTCATCCTCTTGCGCTTCCTGCATATCCCGTTCAAAATCCGGCTCTTCTGTTTCTTCCCGTGGTGTCTGCGGCTGCGAACGATGGATCTGAAATTCCAGAGGTTTCTGCTTGGGAGGTTTTATTTCTCCTTCTTCCGCCTCCTCCGTCAGATCTGTATCTTCAGTTGGAAGCGCAGCTTTTTCTTCATCAAGAAAAGAAGGAAGATTGAACTCACCTTTACGGTTGGCTCTTACTGCCTCCTGTCTCTCTTTCTCAGCTTTTTTGGATTTTGTTTTACGCTTTCCGGATTTTTTTGCCGGATTTTCTTCCGAAAGAGCCAGTTCCTCCTCTTCCAGTTCTTCCTCCAGCTGTCGGATCTTCTCTGCCCTTTTCTCCGCCCGGATCTTTCTGCGGAGTTCTTTCTGTTTCTCTCTGTCCGGCTGTGCCTCCAGATATGCCTCACGTCCCTCTCTTGCAGCATCCGCGAACAGATCCAGAATTTTATTCATAAATCCAAAAAAGGATCTCTGCGTAATGATGATCATAGACACCAGCAATACCAGAACAATGATCACTACACCCCCAACTGTGCCAAATGCAGATGCTGTTGAAATGCAGACAGCACCTCCCAGCACTCCGCCACCAGTGTGGTATTCTGAACTGAGCGCATAATAATCCGCAAAGGTCGTACTCGGTGTATATCTTTCTGTAAGCAGCTGTAAAAGTCCGCACAGAAAAATAAAAAATACAATTCCTGCAAAAATCTTTTTATATGCAAGACGATTCTTATTATTAACGATCAGAAAAGTAACGCCTCCAAACAGAACGATGGGGAAAAGGTACGCACACAACCCCATAATCCCAAAGCAGATACTGCTGATCGCATTTCCCACAATACCGCCCATACCAAACGCACTGATCATCAGGATCAGGCAGGCCGCAAACATAACAAGAATTAAAATTTCCGTCTGAAACCGATTACCGGTATCCTGCTGTCTGGACGCAGTTTTACTTTTTCTTTTTTTAGTTGTTTTTGAAGCTGCCATTGTCAGACTCCTCCCGGTTGATTAAAATCAAATATAATTGGCTGCCAGAATAAGGATCCCGGCTGCAAAGGAATAAAACGCAAAATAACGCAGTCTGACCTGATTCGAAAGCTTAAGCATAAAACGGATCACCAGATAACCGGTAACCCCAGCCACGATCATTCCAAGAATATATGTAAAACCCTTTCCAACTGTCATGCTGACAGCAGTAAATTCTCCCGCTTCTACCAAAAAAGCTCCGATCACTGCAGGTATGCTCATCAGCAGAGAATACTTCACCGCAAATTTCCGGCTGAGGCCGCAAAAAAGACCTGCACTGATCGTAAGACCAAATCTGGAAAGACCTGGAAGCACAGAAATTCCCTGGCATATTCCCATCCACATGGCATCTCCGAAATTCGCTTCCCGCGTGCCCTTATTACCGTTTATATTGCTGTAATCCACAACCAGCAGGATCACGCCGGTAAGAAGGATCCCGATCCCGGAAAACATATGAGAAGATGCACTGCGTACTACCAGACGTTTACACTGATATCCGATCAGAATGGTGGGGATCGTTGATACAAAGATCAGCGCGGTAAGTTTCCGATACGTTCCGCTCACAATCTTTGCATAGGTTAAATTCTTTCCTGTTCTCCTGTTATAAAGAAAAATATTGGCATTTCCGATCAGATCCAGAAACATTCCGATCAGTTCTATTCCGATCTTCTTAATATCTTTCCGGAAAACAAAGATCAGCGCTATCATGGTGCCCAGATGTAACATCACTTCAAAAAGTACGCCGGAACCCCGGCTTCCACCAAGAAGATCCTGTACTGCGCAGAGATGCCCAAAACTGCTTACAGGCAGAAATTCGGTGATTCCCTGGATAATTCCTAATATAATCGCATGTATCACTGACATAATGATATTTCCTTTTCTAAAAATTTTTCCAACATATTATAGCATAACTGAGTAAAACTTACAATCCACACTTGGCAAAACTTTCAAACATGTGTTCTTTTTTGTGTTGAGGCAAAAAAATCCCCCGACCGCAACAAAAAGCAACAGTCGGAGGACCTATTCATCTGCTTATGAACAGAATTTTTACTTATTTATTTTTCAGATATTCATCGATACCTCTTGCACCAGCTTTACCTGCACCCATAGCAAGGATTACAGTAGCTGCACCTGTAACGGCATCTCCGCCGGCATATACACCGTCTTTGGATGTCTTACCGGTCTCTTCTTCGGCAACGATACATCTTCTCTTGTTGATGTCAAGGCCTTTGGTTGTGGAAGAGATCAGAGGGTTCGGTGAAGTACCAAGGGACATGATAACGGTATCTACATCCATGTCATACTCGGAACCAGGAATCTCTACCGGGCGTCTTCTTCCGGAAGCATCCGGCTCGCCAAGCTCCATCTTGACAACCTTCATACCATTTACATGGCCGTTCTCATCTACAAGGATCTCCTTCGGATTGGTAAGAAGATCAAAGATGATACCCTCTTCCTTAGCGTGATGAACTTCCTCTGCTCGTGCAGGAAGCTCTGCCTCACTTCTTCTGTATACGATATGTACCTCAGCGCCAAGTCTCAGAGCTGTTCTTGCAGCATCCATAGCAACGTTACCACCGCCGACAACTGCAACTTTCTTGCCTGCCGCGATCGGTGTATCGTAAGAATCATCGAATGCTTTCATGAGGTTGCTTCTTGTCAGGTACTCGTTTGCAGAGAATACGCCGCTTGCATTCTCACCCGGGATACCCATGAACATCGGAAGACCTGCACCGGAACCGATGAATACAGCCTCAAATCCCTCATCTTCGATCAGCTGATCGATCGTTGTGGATTTACCGATAACAACGTTTGTCTCGAATTTAACGCCAAGCTCTTTAACTTTCTCGATCTCTTTCTTAACGACTTTCTGTTTCGGAAGACGGAACTCCGGAATACCGTAAACAAGAACACCGCCAAGTTCATGAAGAGCTTCAAATACAGTTACATCATAACCAGCTTTTGCAAGATCACCTGCACAGGTAAGTCCGGAAGGACCGGAACCGATCACTGCAACTTTATGTCCGTTCTTAACTTCTGCTCCAACAGGTTTGATATCATGTTCCAGAGCATAGTCAGCAACAAATCTCTCCAGCTTACCGATAGAAACAGCTTCGCCTTTGACTCCGCGGATACATTTACCCTCACACTGGGATTCCTGAGGACATACACGTCCACAGATAGCCGGAAGTGCGGAGGATAATCCGATCACTTTGTATGCCTCTTCGATCTTTCCCTCTTTGATCTCTTCAATAAATCCAGGAATATTAATGGATACAGGACAGCCTTCCACACATTTCGGTTTCTTACAGCCTAAGCATCTCTGTGCTTCTTCCATTGCTTCTTCCTGATTGTATCCAAGACAAACTTCTTCAAAGTTTGTTGCACGTACTTTTGGATTCTGTTCTCTTACAGGAACTTTCTTTAACATCTTTGCATCTGCCATTACTTGTCACCTCCACAATGTCCACATCCGCCATGATGGGTATCACCTTCCTGAAGTTTCAGTAATGCACGTCCCTCTTCAGTCTTATACATCTGGCTTCTCTTCATAGCCTGATCGAAATCAACGAGATGTCCGTCGAACTCCGGTCCGTCTACACAGGCAAATTTAATCTCATCGCCGACCTGAAGACGACAGGCACCGCACATACCGGTTCCGTCAACCATGATCGGGTTCATGCTGACAATTGTGTGGATACCAAGTTTCTTGGTAAGAAGACAGACGAATTTCATCATGATCATCGGTCCGATCGCTACACAGACATCATAATGTTTGCCTTCGTTTGTTACAAGATCCTCAAGAGTCTTGGTTACCATACCGGAACGGCCATAGGAACCATCATCTGTTGTAACGTAGAGATTGGAAACAGATGCAAGCTCTTTCTCAAGGATAACCATATCCTTTGTCTTGGAACCAAGGATAACATCTGCTGTGATACCGTGCTCATGAAGCCATTTAACCTGCGGATAAACAGGTGCAGTACCAACACCACCGGCTACGAATACCATTTTCTTTTTCTTAAGTTCTTCGATATCCTCGTGTACGAACTCAGATGGACATCCAAGAGGTCCTACGAAATCACGGAAAGAGTCTCCCTCTTTCAGAGCAGACATCTTGATCGTAGATGCTCCGATCTCCTGGAATACGATAGTGATCGTACCAGCCTCGCGATCGTAATCACAGATTGTGAGCGGGATTCTCTCGCCCTTCTCATCAAGTTTCGCAATGATAAATTGTCCTGGCAGACAGTGGCTTGCCACACGTGGTGCATGCACAACCATAAGATGGATCTTAGCTGCCAGCGTTTCAGCTTTTAAAACCTTATACATGGTCTTCCTCCTCGCGCAAATTATAAACCTTTATTAATAATACGCTAAAAATCCGCATATGGCAAGGGGAGATTTACAATTTCCGTCGATTTTCTTTACCACGGCACAGCGCAACCACGTTAGTCATGTTTAATCAATATAACCAAAAATCGCATAAAAAAACGATCATTTCTGTAATTTTCGCTCTTCGATCAGGGCATACAGTTTATCCAGCGCCTCCCGGATCCCGCCAACTTCATCAATCACCCCTTCCTTCACTGCCTGTTCTCCTTCCAGCATGGTCCCCACGTCTTTTACCAGCTGAGAAGTATCCAGCATCAGTTCCTCCATCCGTTCTCTGGTAATCCCTGAATGTTTCGATACAAAGGCCGTGATGCGATCCTGGATCTTTTCCATATTGCGGTACGTCTGCGCCACACCGATGAACATTCCGTTCTGGCGCACCGGATGGATGACCATGGTAGCACTTGGCACGATAAAAGAATAGTCCGCGGAAACCGCCATGGGAACGCCTATGGAATGTCCGCCGCCCAGCACAAGGGAAACCGTGGGAATACTTAAAGACGCGATCATTTCCGCAATCGCCAGCCCCGCTTCCACATCGCCACCAACTGTATTTAAAAGAATCAGAAGTCCTTCAATTTCCTCATCATCCTCGATCAGAGCCAGTTTTGGCAGTACATGTTCATATTTGGTGGTTTTACTGTGTGACGGGGCCGATTCATGACCTTCGATCTCCCCGATCACTGTCAGAAGTTCCACCTTATGTTTCCGGGAATTTCCATCCAGCACTACCTGTCCTGTTTCCTGGATCTGCTTGTCCTGGCTTTCTTCACGGTCCAGTTCCTTCTGTTTTCCCTCTTCTTTATTTTTTTCCATAAAAATACCTCCGGAATCTGAAATTCTGGAGGTATTATATGCAAAATATTACTTTCTATTCAGAGATCACTCGTCCCAGTTTGTCCATACATCAGTAACATCATCATCCTCATCAAGAAGATCCAGTGTTCTGTGGAGATCCTTGATCGCCTGGTCATCGGTGAGCTCTACGTAGGTCTGCGGGATCATGGCGATCTGCGCCTCCATAAGCGGAATTCCGGCTTTCTCAAGAGCCTCACGTACAGCGCTGAAATCATCCGGATCTGTGAGAATCTCGAAGCTGTCTTCCTCCTCACTGAAGTCCTCTGCACCTGCGTCCAGAGCTGTCATCATCAGCTCGTCCGCATCCATCTCACCGCACTCATCTTCAAGCTCTTCTTTGTCGATGATGATCTGGCCTTTCTGATCGAACATAAAGGATACGCATCCCTGGGTTCCGATGCTTCCGTTACCCTTGGTAAAAGCGTTACGTACATTACCGGCAGTACGGTTCTTATTATCTGTAAGAGTCTCCACGATAATGGCAACACCGTTCGGGCCATATCCTTCGTATACAGCTTTCTCATAGCTATCTGCAGAATCAGCACCTGCTGCCTTCTTGATTCCACGGTCGATGGTATCGTTCGGCATATTGTTTGCTTTTGCTTTTGCGATGACATCACGAAGTTTGCTGTTGTTTGCAGGATCCGAACCGCCGGCCTTTACGGCCATAACGATCTCACGGCCGATGACTGTGAAGATCTTACCCTTCTTGGCATCATTTTTCTCTTTCTTATGTTTGATGTTGGCAAATTTTGAATGTCCTGACATGTTATCTTCCTCTCCTTGTTACCGTATATTTTCTTTCGTGCCCTTGCTTGTTCCGGGTACCGTTTTACATAATTGCAACTCGGTTTAATATAGCACTTATGGAAGATTTCGTCAAGAATCAGAATCCAAACCTGTCAAAAATCCCATGAAATCGCCCTAAAATGTAAGTTCCAGGCTGATCTCAAGTGCATGATTCACCTTATCAAGCATAACACTGTCCAGATGACACACCTTATCTTTCAGCCGCCGTTTATCAATGGTGCGAAGCTGTTCCAGAAGGATCACGGAATCCTTCTCGATCCCATAAGCAGATGCATCGATCTCAATATGTGTCGGCAGTTTTGCCTTGTTCATTTTGGATGTAATCGCCGCACAGATCACTGTGGGGCTGTGTCGGTTGCCCACATCGTTCTGAATGATCAGCACCGGCCGTATTCCCCCCTGTTCACTGCCTACAACAGGCCTTAAGTCCGCGTAAAAAATATCCCCTCTTTTTATAACCACACAATTCACACTCCGATTCTGGTCCGACTTTTTTATAAGCCGTATTCCTTTTTACAGATAAGTATTTCCACAATTCCTCTGTGTATACCATGCGTGATACTTTTTTACCGGACTTCTGCCTGGTTCGAAGTCTTAATAAATCTGAAATCTATAAATTTACTGGAAAAAGCTCTCCTCTTCTCCGCATTCCTTTCCGTCTTTGATATAAATCCTTGGAACTCGTTTGCTGATCTCACAGACAAACTCATAGGAAAATCTTCCGGAAAGATCACCCAGAGTTTCCACACTGATGAATTCATCTCCATCTCTTCCCATCAGTGTCACCTCATCACCGGCTTTTACCTCCGGGATATCTGTAACATCCACCATAAACTGGTCCATACAGACACGACCAAGGATCGGAGCTTTTTTGCCATGGATCAGGACCCAGCCTTTATTGGAAAGCTGTCTGGGATATCCGTCCGCATAACCTACCGGAATCGTTGCCATTCTGGTAAAACGCTCCGTAACAAAAGTTCCGCCATAACTTACCGCAGTCCCACGCTCCACATTTTTCACATAGGATACATGGCTTTTTAATTCCATGGCAGGAGTCAGCTTCACAATATCCCGCTCCACTTCTTCGGATGGATAGATACCGTAGATCGTGATACCGGCGCGGACTACATTAAGATTTGCCTCCGGCACACGGATGATACCCGCACTGTTGGAACAATGGCGTACCGGAATATGAACGCCTCTCTTCTCCAGAAGATCCGCAAAACGGAGATAACGGTCAAGCTGCACCAGTGCCGGAGACCGGTCAAACTCATCCGCTCTGGCAAAATGGGTGAACATTCCCTCGATCACCAGATTCGGGATTTTTGAGATTTCTTCGATCTTTACTGCGTTTTCCGGAATATCCGCATATCCGATCCTTGTCATTCCCGTATCCAGAGCCAGATGAATATGTACATTTTTTCCAATGCGTGCACCAGCTTTTGCATATTCTACTGCTGTGTTAAGATCCGATATTGTGATCCGGACATCATTCGCAGCAAGTTCCTCATAGTATTCCTCAAACACAAGGCCAAGGATCAGGACAGGCTTGGTGATTCCTGCATGTCGAAGTTCCAGCGCTTCTTCTGCGGTAGCCGTGGCAAATCCCCAGATATAGTCATAATCCTGGATCAGACGTGCAATAGCTCTGGCACCATGGCCATAACCGTCCGCTTTGATCACAGCAATGATCTTTGTCCCTTCTTTGACATTTTTATGCATTTCCTCAAAATTGTGAGCAATGGCATCCAGTGATACCAGCGCCTTGACTCTCTCGTATTTTTTCATGATTTTGACTCCTCTTCACATATCGCTAAAGCCCGGGGCAGATATGCGATGATATCTCCCGCCAGCATACTGCGTTTTCCTTTTTCTGCAGCTGCAAGATCACCGCAAAGTCCGTGAAGATAAACACCTAACGCGGCCTTTAAAACCATGGAGGGTTGTTCCTCCGTTTTCAGATACATACATAAGATCCCGGCAAGAAGTCCGGCAAGTACATCCCCGCTTCCTGCAGTTGCCATTCCGGAATTACCGGAAAGATTCAGATAAATATCATCTTTGCCGTCTGTAACAACCGTACATGCATCTTTCTGAACACATACCGTTCCTGTTTCCTTTGCATAATCCACAGCTGTCTGTGCGATTGTTTCCTGAATTTCTCCAATGGATCTGCCGCAGAGCCGGCTCATCTCTCCAATATGAGGAGTCAGGACTACATTCCCGCCCAAAAATTCCTTCCACTGCGGATGCATAGCCAGAAGATTCAGTCCATCCGCATCCAGGATCAGCGGTTTCTTCTCTCTGGCAGCTGCCGTAAGAAACCACTGTGCTCTCTCACGGCTTGCCACCGATGTTCCAAGCCCTGGACCGATGACGATCACGTCACACCAGGAAAGAAGCTGTTCGTTGGATTCTTCGTCAAACCTGCTGCATACCATTGCTTCCGGAAGAAGGATCTGCAAAGGAATCCTGTTCTCTTCCACAGTCTGGATCTTTACCATTCCCGCTCCGGTCCGAAGTGCCGCGCTGGCACTCAAATAAGCAGCACCACACATTCCTGCACTTCCGGTAACAAAAAGTATCTTTCCAAAAGTCCCCTTGTTCCCACCGGGATCACGTTCCGGAAACAGTTTCAGATCTTCTTTCTCCAGACATCTCGCCGATGCTTTTACAGCTTCCTGCTCATAGATCCCAATGTCAGCTATAACGATCTTTCCCGCATACAGCCTTCCCGGATAAAAACAAAGACCTCTTTTCCGGTAACCAAAAGTAACGGTAAGATCGGCACTGAAGGCAATTCCCATTTCCAGGCCAGTATCTCCGTTCACTCCTGATGGGATGTCAACAGCAATTTTTTTCGCCCGGGCACTGTTCATCTCGTGGATGATCTCAGCATAATGTCCCTCGATCGGACGCGCCAGGCCTACGCCAAACACGGCATCTACTATAGTAGTATATTCATCCCAGGCCGGGTTATTCACTTCCGGAACCTGATAACCTGTAGCGATCTTATACTGAAGCAACGTTTCCCTGGTCATTTTTTCTTTGTTTCCGGCCATATAAAATTCAGCCCGAACACCTTTCAGATGAAATAATCTGGCAATGGCAATACCATCTCCTCCGTTATTTCCACTCCCGCATACCACCAGGATCTTCTCGCTCTTCCCAAGATATTTCTCTGTTTCCTCAACTACTTTCAACGCTGCCCGCTCCATCAGAACTTCAGAAGCAACCCCGATCTTGTGGATCGTAGCATTATCCAGCTTCTTCATTTCTTCGCAGGTAACAATTTTTTTCATGCTGCACTTTGCCTCCCCTCTTTAACAGAGAAAGCTGCCGTTTCCGGCAGCCCGCTAAAATTTATTTCTCTACATGTTCCTGCCTGTATTTGCTCAGATTATAAGACAGTGTCATCAGGCTCTCAGAAAGATGCACGTTCTCTACAATCACATCATCCGGTGTCTCAAGATCAAGATGTGCAAAATTCCAGATTGCCTTGATCCCGTTCTCCACCAGAATATCTGCCATTTCCTTGGCCTTATTCTTCGGAAGAGTGAGAATTGCGATCTCTACGTTATTTTCTCTCAGGAAGAATGGAAGTTCGCTGAGCATCTGGATCTCAAGTCCGCGAACCGCAATGCCTTCCAGCACAGGATTTACGTCAAAGATTCCTACCAGCTTAAATCCCCTTTTCTCAAAATCCACATAATTGGCAAGTGCCTGTCCAAGATTACCGGCACCCAGGATGATCATCGGGTGGGCGATATCCAGTCCCAGGATCTTACCGATCTCTGTATAAAGATAATGTACATTATAGCCATACCCCTGCTGCCCGAAACCGCCGAAATTATTAAGATCCTGACGGATCTGAGAAGCTGTGGTATGCATCTTCTTACTTAATTCATTGGAAGAAATACGCTCTACATTGTCTTCCATCAGCTCTCCTAAGTAGCGGTAATAGCGTGGCAGACGCTTAATCACCGCTTTCGAGATTTGTTTTGTCTCCACGATAGTTTCCCTCCTTACTTTACACTAGGTTAATTATACCGAATTGACATTTTCCTGTCAATCAAACTTGTAAGTTATGTACAAATTTCTTCATATTTTTTTAAAAAATTGATTTTTTCTTTGAATTCCTGGCGGTTTCCGTTATAATAAGTGGAGGATTTTCCCTGTTTATTTACTATTCAGGGATAATTCTTTATACAGGAGGACAGTTTTTATGATTTTATCATGTCAGAATATATGCAAAGCTTTTGGCGAAAAAGTAATTTTAAATGATGCATCTTTTCATATTGAAGACCGGGAAAAGGCAGCTCTTATCGGATGTAACGGTGCTGGAAAGACTACTCTTCTTCGCATCATCATGCAGGAGATTTCCGCAGATTCCGGCACAGTAGTACTTGCCCGGGACAAAAATATCGGCTATCTTGCCCAGTACCAGGATATCCACGGACACCATACCATCTACGAAGAGCTTCTTACCACCAAACAGCATATTATCGATATGGAACGCCGTATCCGTAATATGGAGCAGGAAATGAATACCGTAAAAGGCGATGACCTGAACCGCCTGATGGAGACATATACCCGTCTCACCCATCAGTTTGAACTGGAAAACGGCTATGCTTACAAAAGTGAGCTCACCGGTGTCCTGAAGGGTCTTGGTTTCACGGAAGAAGATTACGACAAACAGATCGAGAAACTTTCCGGAGGCCAGAAAACCCGTGTGGCACTTGGAAAGATGCTTCTCTCCAAGCCGGATATCCTTCTTCTGGATGAGCCTACCAACCACCTGGATATGGAAAGCATCTCCTGGCTGGAAACTTATCTTCTGAATTATCCGGGAGCTGTTTTCATCGTTTCCCATGACCGTTATTTTCTGGATAAAGTCGTCACCAAAGTTGTGGAGATCGAAGCCGGACAGACACGTGTCTACAGCGGCAACTACTCCGCCTATGCCCTTAAGAAGGCGCAGCTGCGCGATGCCCAGTACAAGGCGTACTTAAACCAGCAGAGAGATATCAAACATCAGGAAGCAGTCATTGCCAAACTGAAATCTTTTAACCGCGAAAAATCCATCAAGCGTGCAGAAAGCCGCGAGAAGATGCTGGACCGTGTACAGCGTATCGAAAAACCTCTGGAAATCCAGGACCGTATGCGTATTTCCCTGGAACCGCGTGTATTAAGCGGAAATGATGTACTCCATGTGGAGGAACTTTCCAAATCCTTCCCGGGGCAGACCCTGTTTTCTGATATTTCTTTTGATATCAAGAGAGGGGAACGTGTAGCTCTTATCGGCAATAACGGAACCGGAAAAACAACGATGCTGAAGATCATCAACGGACTTATCGAGGCAGATGCCGGCAAGTTTTCCCTGGGTTCCAAAGTTCAGATCGGATATTATGACCAGGAACATCATGTTCTTCATATGGATAAAACTATTTTTCAGGAAATTTCCGACACGTATCCGACTCTTACCGAAACGGAGATCCGAAATATGCTTGCAGCATTCCTCTTTACCGGGGATGATGTATTTAAAGAAATCTCCGCACTTTCCGGTGGAGAAAGAGGCCGTGTTTCCCTTGCAAAGCTGATGCTTTCCGAAGCCAACTTCCTGATCCTTGACGAGCCTACCAACCATCTGGATATTGCCTCCAAGGAGATCCTGGAGGAAGCACTGGTCAGCTACACCG
>ENA-ORTI01003566-ORTI01003566.1-human-gut-metagenome-genome-assembly--contig:-NODE-3566-length-11866-cov-2.890864_pt1 | contig 11866 bp, 10 predicted proteins | sample MGYA00242071_ERZ509191 | MGnify/ENA primary metagenome ERZ509191 (study PRJEB26280, sample SAMEA2338832) | human gut metagenome | biome: human gut; feature: human-associated habitat; material: faeces...
AACTTTCTCCTCAAATACAGGATCAAGCATACCCTTCATGGCAGCTTCCACATCTTCGATTGCCTGATAAATAACTCTGTACAGACGAAGATCTACACCTTCCTGCTCAGCAAGCTGTTTTGCGGTTGCATCCGGACGGACATTAAAGCCGATAATGATCGCATTTGATGTAGCCGCAAGACTTACGTCAGACTCATTGATCGCACCAACACCGCCATGGATCACCTTTACAACCACTTCTTCATTGGAAAGTTTGGTCAGACTCTGTTTTACAGCTTCCACAGATCCCTGTACATCTGCTTTGACAATGAGCGGAAGTTCCTTCAGATCGCTTGCCTGAATCTGATCAAAGAGATTATCCAGAGATAATTTGCCCTTAGTCTCCTCAAGAAGACGGTTCTTGTTCTCAGATACAAATGCACCTGCAAAGTTCTTGGCTTCCTTATCACTGTCAAATGCAAGAAGAATTTCACCTGCATTCGGCACATCACCAAGTCCCAGGATTTCTACAGGAGTAGAAGGACCTGCTTCTTTAATCCTGCGTCCCTTATCATCCATCATGGCACGAACCTTACCATTGCATGCTCCTGCTGCAATAAAATCTCCCACATGAAGAGTACCTTTCTGGACAAGGATCGTGGCAACCGGACCTTTACCTTTATCAAGCTGAGCCTCGATTACAAGACCTCTTGCGGAACGGTTCGGATTTGCCTTTAATTCACATACCTCGGCTGTAAGAAGGATCATCTCAAGAAGAGTATCGATTCCCTCTCCTGTATGTGCGGATACAGGAACAAAAATCGTACTTCCGCCCCAGTCTTCCGGGATCAGTTCATATTCAGAAAGTTCCTGTTTTACACGCTCAATATTAGCACTTGGCTTATCAATCTTGTTGATTGCAACTATGATCTCAACGCCTGCCGCCTTCGCATGGCTGATAGCCTCTACTGTCTGAGGCATCACACCATCATCAGCTGCTACAACCAGAACTGCGATATCTGTGGAGTTGGCACCACGCATACGCATAGCTGTGAAAGCTTCATGTCCCGGTGTATCCAGGAATGTGATCTTCTGTCCGCCAACCTCTACTACAGAAGCACCGATGTGCTGTGTGATACCGCCGGCTTCTCCACGTGTTACATTTGTCTTACGGATTGCATCCAGAAGAGATGTTTTACCATGGTCAACGTGCCCCATAACACAGACTACAGGTGGTCTTGAAACCATATCTTTTTCGTCTTCTTCATCCTCTTTGAGGAGTTCTTCGATAACGTCTACCTTCTCTTCCGGTTCTGCGATGATATCATATTCCAGAGCAATCTCCTGAGCTTTCTCAAAATCGATCTCATGGTTTACGGTAACCATCATACCCTGCATAAAGAGCTTCTTCACAATTACTGACGGCTGCATTTTCATAGCTTCTGCCAGTTCGCGGATCGTCATCTTCTCCGGAAGTGTGATTTCCTTAACCTCAGGTTTCTTCTCTTCCTGTTTTGGCTGCGGAGCCGGTTTCTGCAGAGCTTTCGGGATTCTGGAATTCTTATTGAATCCACCCTGATTTGGTCTGCGTCCGCCACTCTGTGTCTTATCAAAATCTTTTTTCTTGTTTTTGTTCTCTCTGTCTCTTTCTCTCTTGCTGTCTTTGGAAGTCTTTGTCAGTTCCGGTGCAAATGCCATATCGTCATTCTTTCTTGTATTCTGGCGCTGTCCCTGACGTCCCTGACTGCCGCCGAAGCGTCCGTCACGTCCTTCACTTCTGTTTCCGTCCGGACGACCCTGGCCATTGCCCTGCGGTCTTCCTCCCTGACGGTTTCCATCTCCCTGTGGTCTTCCCTGTCCGAAACGTCCTCCCTGACGATTTCCATCGCCCTGGAATCTTCCGCCCGGACGGCCCTGACCATCGCCCTGGGATCTTCCCTGTCCGAAACGTCCTCCCTGGCGGTTATCTCCCTGGGATCTTCCTTCACCCTGAGGTCTTCCCTGACGGTTCTGTCCGTCCGGTCTTCTGTTGCCTGTACCTGGGCGGTCATTATTATTTCTTCTTGGTCTGTCACCGTCTGTTCTTGAACTGTCGGAATTTCTTCCTTCTGCATTTCTTGGTGAACCTGTTCTCTCGCCTTCAGCTTTCACAGGTTTCTTTCTTGTTTTTCCTCCGTCACTTGCATTCTGTGCATGAAAAACGCGGATAATATTTTTTTTCTTTTTAGGTGTTTCAGTTTTATCTCCTTCTGATTTTGCTGTTACAACCTTTTCTTCTGTCTTGGGAGTCTCCAATTTCGCAATATGCTCCTTTCCCCTGTTATTATTGTCTTTTCTGAATCTATTCTTTACTTCCGAAACCGCAGGCTCATCCACCATACTCATATGGCTTCTCACATCAACGCCTTTTGATTTCAGAAACTCGATCACTTCTCTGTTCTGTCGTCCAAGCTCTCTGGCCAGCTCATGTACTCTTAATTTTGACAATCGCTATACCTCCTTCATGATTGCTTTCGCAAAGTTCTCATCCTGGACAGCCAGACAGGCGCGGTACTCCTTTCCCATTGCTCTGCCTAAGCTCTCTTTATCTGAGAAGAAGAAAATCGGAACTTCATAAAAACTGCACATATTCCTGAATTTCTTCTTTGTATTCTCGGAGGCATCCTCAGCAACGATCACAAGCAGTCCTTTTCCGATCTTTACAGATTTCTCTGTGGAAAATTCTCCGCTTACGGTCTTGCCTGCTTTGGTAGCCAGCCCTATCAGCGACAGTACTCTGTTATTTTTCAATATCTTCCAGCTCCTTCTTAAGTCGTTCGTATACCTCATCCGGAACCGCAGTTTTCAGTGAACGCTCAAGTCCATGATTTTTAATCGCTTTATCCAGACATTCTCTGGAAAGACACAGATATGCGCCTCTGCCGTTTTTCTTACCGGTAGTATCAAGCACGATCTCATCTTCTGTAGTCTTAAGAACTCTGAGCATCTCTTTCTTGCTTTTCATTTCCCTGCAGCCGGTACACTGGCGCATGGGAATCTTATTCTTCGTCTTCATTCTCTCCTGCTTCCTGAGCCTGTGGCTCTTCTTCTACAGGAACTTCCTCTGAAACTTCTTCTGCTTCGGTTTCTTCTGTCAGGGAATCTTCTGCTGAAGTTTCCTCTGCTGATGCCTCAGCTGCATCTTCTGCAGTCTCGTCATCATCATAATCATAGAAATCACCGGCTTCTTTTGCCTGAGTCTCACTCTTGATGTCAATCTTAAATCCTGTAAGTCTTGCAGCAAGACGTGCATTCTGACCTTCTTTACCGATTGCAAGGGACAGCTGATAATCAGGAACAACTACCAGAGCTGTCTTCTCATCAGGATCTGCCATAACTGTGATAACCTTTGCAGGGCTCAATGCATTCTCGATCAGGATCGCAGGATTCTCGTCCCAGTTGATGATATCGATCTTCTCACCGCGAAGTTCCTCAACTACTGCATTGACACGTGCACCGTTCATACCTACGCATGCACCAACTGCATCTACATCCGGATCGTTGCTCCATACAGCGATCTTGGTACGGGAGCCTGCCTCACGGGAAACTGCCATGATTTCCACGGTGCCGTCCTTGATTTCCGGGGTGTGCATCTCAAACAGACGTTTGATCAGGCCCGGATGGGTACGGGAAATCATCAGCTTTGGATTTTTGCCGCCGGTCAGAACGTCTACGACATACACCATGATGCGCTGACCTTCATGCAGCACCTCGCCCGGAACCTGCTCGCTCTTTGGCAGGATGGCTTCGCTCTTGTCGATTTCAACGGTGGCATTTCCCTTGACCTCGTCAATCTTGAGGACCGGTACCGAGATGATTTCATATTTCTTATCCTGATACTTCTGCACCAGCTGACCTTTTTCTGCCTCGCTGATGCCCTGACGGATGACGTGTTTTGCCGACTGTGCAGCAATTCGTCCAAACTGCTTGGTTTCCAGCGGAATCTCTACCATTCCGCCCACATGTGCCACCTTGCTGTACTTGGTAGCATCCTGTAAGGTGATTTCGTTTTCCGGGTCCTCGACCTCTTCCACCACCTGCTTGCGTACCGCTACATAAAAGCGGCGCTTGACCGGATCGATCTCCACGATGGTGTTTTCGCTGCCACCCATGTCACGTTTGATGGCAACCGCAATGGCGTTGCTGATCTTCTCGATCAGGTAGGTCATCGGGATGCCTCTTTCTTTTTCCAATAAAGCCAGTGCTTCGAAAAACTCACTGTTGATGGTGCTCACGTTCTTTCCTCCTGTTTGCGGACGGTGCCGTCCGCACAATGCTACTTAAAACTGATCTGCTCATATAAACGGATGTAAGCGGCGTCCTTCTTCTCAATGGTCAGCTGCTGTCCGTCCAGCTCGACGGTGATGGTCTGGTCGTCACAGCTGCACAGCGGAGCTACAAATTCTCGCAAGCTGCTGCCATTTTCCAGCTGCATCGGGCGGATGAGTTTGACCTCGATCTGCTCTCCCAGATAGCGCTCAAAGTGCCAGGGACGAACAAGGTCTCTGCCGATGCCCGGAGAGGACACCTCAAAATAGTAGGACTGGCTGATTGGGTCTGCTTCGTCCAGGATTTTATCCATCCGACGGCTGAGATTTTCACAGTCGTCGATGGTGACGCCGCCCTCTTTGTCGATAAACAGACGCAGATACCAGGAAGCGCCCTCCTTTTCAAAGCGGACATCCCACAGCTGCAAGCCCATTTCTGCCACGACAGGCTGTGCCAGGGCGGTGACAGTGTCAACAGTATTTGGTTTTTTTGATGTTGCCAAAACGGTTTCCTTCCTTTCATTTCTGTCGCGGTAGTGATGTCAACTTACAAAACAAAAGAGCGGGAGAACCCCACTCTTTCCTTACAACAACGCTCACGCTGACAAGGAAAACGGCAACGGCTGCCATGGACAGTCGATCGGCCCCTTTCGCTTGTATACTTCCTTTATAGATTACCATATTTTTTAATCATTTGCAAGCCCTTCAAACCCTTTCTTTCCATAAAACTTTGCGAAAGATTGTTTTGCGAAAAAATATTCTGCACATTTTCCCGACAAGTTTTACTCACACCAGCTTGCTGATAGAAAAGCTCTGCACCTGGCTATCCTGTTTTAAAAGGTCGCTGAGCGGACCGATTTGATGAAGTCCCTTGATGCGAACAACAAAGCGAACTTCTATCGCTTCTGCACCGCTGGACTTTACCTTAATATCCGACACTTCAAATTTATTTTGGGAAAGGCTTTGCTGGAATCGTTCTAAAGCATCATCCGACGGCAGTAGCGTCACTGTGACGCGCTCGCCAAAATATTCATTGTAGGTGATGAACCTTTGGTGCAGAAGGAACTGTGAAAACAAGATCACCAACGTTGCACTTGTCCCTAAAAAGTACATACCGGCGCCAAATGCCATCCCAATTCCGACCGTAGCCCAGATTCCTGCGGCGGTGGTCACCCCCATGATTTCATGCTTGCCGGCAAGGATCAGTCCTGCTCCCAGAAAACCGACTCCGCTGGCAACACTTGCCGCAACACGCGAAGCATCCACCGAAAGACCTTGGGAGATCACATCAAAAAATCCATATTTTGAAATCACAACCATCAGCGCACTGGTCAGTGCCACCAGAAGATGAGTTTTTAGCCCGGCGTTCTTCAGTCGATTCTGTCGCTCCAACCCTATGAAGGCACCACAGACGCCCGCCACCACAATGCGGAGCAAAAGCTCCATTTGAGCCATTAACTCCGGCTGCATCGTTTTCACAACTTGCGGCATACATTTCCCCCTCGTCCACTCCCAAAATTTATAAATCGCACAATAATGCTTCAAAAGCTGCGCAATAAATGTTTAAAATAACGGTCCCTCAAGTATTTCCCTACTATAGCACAATCATCCATTCCTGTCAACTTTCAAAAATAAAAGTAATAATTTTTTCTATCTCTCTTGACCTTATCCTGATTATGCGGTATAATAGTATACAGGTTTTATCCGCTAGAGTGGCTCAGTCGGTAGAGCAGCTGATTCGTAATCAGCAGGTCGTGGGTTCGATTCCCATCTCTAGCCCCAAACCTCACCCTCAACAAACCGTATGATGAAGCGGTTTGTTGAGGGTTTTCTTTTACTCCAAAGCACTGTTTGAAAGTGGTTTGATGGTGGTTTTCAAAATCCCAAAACAAAGAATCCTATTGTTAAATCTTATCTGCTGAACACAAACAAAAACCTCCAGACACCAAAACGTCTGGAGGTTTTATCTTTCTTTCGTTTCTGTCGGAAACAACAGGCGACCGACAGATTTCTTAATTTCCTTTGAGGTACGGCAGTGGGTTGACGTGCTGTTCGTCCTCACGCACCTCAAAGTGCAGGTGCGGTCCGGTGGACCAACCGGTGCTGCCGACCTTGGCAATCGCCTGTCCGCGGGATACCGTCTGTCCTTCCGAAACCAGCAGTTCGCTGCAATGTCCGTAAAGGGTGCTCTTGCCGCCGCCGTGGTCGATGATGATGTACTTACCATAACCTCTGCCCACCGTGAAGGTGGTGTTGGCTTTCACAACAGTACCGGTATTTGCCGCTACAATGGTGGCGCCCATGCAGTTGCTGCCGGTGAGGTCGATGCCGGTGTGGAAGTCGGTGCCGTTAAAACGCCAGCCGTAGCTGGAAGAAATGGTGCTGTAATTCGGCAGCGGCCACTTCATCTCACCGCCGACATACTCACTGTTTGTCGAAGAGGAAAGGTTTGCAATCGAAGCATAAGCTGCTGCAATCTCCTGTTCCATCTCCTTTGCCTTCTGCTGGCTGGCAGCAAGGTCGCTCTGATACTGCTTTTCCAGAAGGCTGATGTCCTCGATTTGTGCGCTTGCCGCAGAAATCTTTTTGCTCAGGGAAGATTTATTTTCCTCCAGTGCCTCGTTTGCCTGCTCCAGTTTCTCCTGCTCGTCTTTGAGCTGGGTTTCCTTTTCCTCCAGCTCCTCCTTTTCCGCAGAAAGCTCGGTGATGATGTCCTTATCGCGGTCGGCAATCTCGGTGATGACACGGGTGCGCACCAAGCTGTCATAGTAGCTGTCTGCACCCAGCACCACCGACAGCGCATCGCTGTATCCGGCTTTGTAGGAGGTCAGAATGCGCTTGCGCAGCAGGCTAATCTGTTCATTGATATTCTGTTTGGAGGCGGCGATGTCCTCCTCGGTCATTTTGATGGATTCATTCATCGCCTCAATCTGTAAATTCAGGGTGCTGATCTGTCCGAGGACGTTGTCCAAATCTGCGTCCAGCGAAGCCTTCACTGCCTGTGCCTGCTTCTTCTGTCCGCTGACGCCTGCCAGCTTGCTTTGCAGCTCCTTCTGTTCGGCTTTTAGCTTGTCCAGGTCGTTCTGCCGGTCGTTGATCTGCTGCTGATAGGCAGCCTTCTGCTGCTCTCTCTGCGCTTTTTTAGCGTTTGCTTCGGCAATTTCCTGCTGACGCTGTGCTTCGGCATCATCCGAGTTGACATAATCGCCGGTCTGGGTGCTGGTTTCCTCGCTGTATCCCCAGGAAGCGGAAGCAGGCATTGCCAACAAGAGGCTTGCAAGAAGCGCTGCCGCCAGTGGGCGCAGCCGGTGACGTTGTTTCATGGCTGTTGCACTCTCCTTTACATTTTAGATAAAACCGCCCTACACCTTCAGGTGTTTGCGGATGAACAGGCTGGAACCAACCACACCCAAACCTGCACCACCGGCAGCAAAGCCTGCCAGCATATACGGTGCAATCTGTTTAAAGTCGATCAGGCGTCCGATGGCGATTTCCAGCCAGGAGGATGGATTGGTCATAACGAACTGAGTTGCATAGTTGTAAGCGACCCACAGCAGCCCGAAGGCAATCAGCGCCGAAATCACTCCAATCAGCATGCCCTCGATGATGAACGGCATCTTGATGAAGGTGTTGGTCGCACCCACCAGACGCATGATGCCAATTTCCTTGCGGCGGGAGAAGATGGTGATTTTGATGGTGTTGGCAATGATGACCACCGAAACGATTGCCAAAATCAGCACGATGACAGCGCCAACGGTAGAAATTGCCTTCTCCAAATCGGAGAGGATGGTTGCCTCCTGGCTCGGCGTGCGGATGTCCGGGTCTACCCCATCGATTTCCAGCAGCTGCTGCTCAACCGAATCGAGGGTCGATGCACTGACATCCTTGAGCTTGATGCGGTAGGCGTCCGGCAGGATGGGACCTAAATCATTGCCTTCCACATCCGCTTCTACCATCGCGCTGGCAGCTCCCCATTTTTCCTTTTCGGTTTCCCAAGCTTCCTCCGAGGAGTAGAAGTAGCTTTCTTCGACCTCGGGGATGTCCGCAATCTCCTGCCCGATCTGTTTGACCTGGCTGTCCGAAAGGTCCATGTCCAAAAAGGCGACCATCTCGTTTTCGTCTTCAACTGCGCCGACAATCACCTGCATATTCAGCGACAGCAGCACTGCGCCGCCAATCAGCATCAGGCAGGCAACCAGAACGCCGATGGATGCCAACGACATCAGACGATTCATATATACATTTTTAAATCCTGTTTTAAACAGGTATCCCAAACTGCTACCCTTCATAAAAATCCCCCCATTCATCCGCATCCGAGCCGTCGCCCACCACATTGCCGTGGTTGATGGTGATGACCCTGCGGTTGAATTTTGCCACCAGCTCATGCTCGTGGGTAACCATCACAACGGTGGTCCCGCACTTGTTGATCTCGTTGAGCAGCTCTACGATTTCGTAGGACAGCTCCGGGTCGATGTTGCCGGTCGGCTCGTCCGCAATTAGCAGCGGAGGATTGTTTACCAGCGCCCGCGCCAGTGCCACACGCTGCTGCTCGCCGCCCGAAAGCTGATCCGGGTAATTGCGCGCCTTGGCAGCCAGACCCACCAGACCCAGTACATAGGGCACCCTCTGGCGGATGGAGCGGTTTGCCACATTGGTCACACGCAGCGCAAACGCTACATTATCATAAACGGTCATCTGCGGAATCAGCCGAAAGTCCTGGAATACCACTCCGAGCGACCGACGAAACTGCGGGATCTGCCGTTTTTTGATTTTATTCAAATTGTAGCCATTGACCGTAACGATTCCTTTGGTTGGAGTTTCCTCTCGCAGGATCAACTTGATAAAGGTACTTTTGCCTGCGCCGGAAGGTCCGACCACAAATACAAATTCTCCCTTGTCCACCCGCAGGCTGACATTGCTCAACGCCCGTGTGCCGTTGTCGTAGACCTTGGAGACACTGGTAAATTCAATCACCTGAACACCGCCTTATCCTCTTTGTACTATTGCGGCTTTATTTTACGCAGGAAAGATACGCCATTCGTAATCAATCTCCCACCTTTGCGCATTTTTAGCCTTTCCAATTATAAACTAATTTTAAATTTTCCGCAACCATTTGACCGGATTCCCCGCATAGTTTGAAAAAAAGTTTACAATCATACCGATTTTTCTCCCTGAAAGAAGAAAGCAGCAAAAAGCATACGGAAAATCTGTGAATACAGCGGAAATCCTTTTCACAAAGCGGTGTGTTTTGCCTCTCCCGTTGATTTTGTACACCTGTAATTCCTTTTCTTTTTTATCACATTTTTCACTTTTTTATCATTTAATACAAATATAGCATAATTCGAAAGCCTTTGCAACACCTAATAGCTACTTTTGTCGAAATTTCTCATTCTTTGCTGCTAACTTCGTCGATACTGCAAAAATGCAACCGATCGCACCGGTCGTTTCACACACAAAAGCGGCGCAGGACAAAAGTCCTGCGCCGCTTTTTCATCGGTATCCTATTCTCTTTTAATACTTAACCGGATTTGCGGTCAGATATTTCTTAACCATCAAAGCCACCTTGAAGACGATAGCGTGGTCGAACTCTCTCAAATCCAGACCGGTCAGCTTCTTAATCTTCTCCAGACGGTAGACCAAGGTGTTACGGTGAACAAACAGCTTTCTGGAGGTTTCCGAAACATTCAGGTTGTTCTCAAAGAACTTCTGGATGGTAAACAGCGTTTCGTGGTCCAGGCTGTCGATGGAGCCTTTCTTAAAGACCTCCTTGAGGAACATTTCGCACAGGGTGGTCGGCAGCTGGTAAATCAAACGGGCAATGCCAAGGTTGTTGTAGCTGACAATGGATTTTTCGGTATCGAATACCTTGCCGACTTCCAGCGAAACCTGTGCTTCCTTAAAGGACTTGGAAAGCTCTTTGACGCTCGAAACGATGGTGCCGATACCTACGACCACGCGGGTATAGAATTCGCTGCCCAGCGTGTCCACAATCGAACGCGCCAGCTTTTCGATGTCCTTGCCGTTGATGCCGCTCTTGATTTCCTTGACCAGCACGATGTCCTTTTCACTGATGTTGAAAACAAAATCCTTCTGTTTGTCAGGAAAGAGATTCTGGATGACGTCAAATGCAGAGATGTCGTTGGAGGAAACGACCCGCACCAGCAGTACCACACGGTTGACATCGGTGTTAAAGTGCAGCTCGCGCGCCTTGACATAAATATCGCCTGGCAGGATGTTTTCCAGAATGACATTTTTGATGAAGTTGTTGCGGTCATATTTTTCATCGTAGTACTGCTTGATGCTTGCAAAGGAAATAGCAAGAATGTTGCAGAATTTTGCCGCTGTTTCATCGGTGCCCTCTACAAATACTGCGTAGTCAGGCTTTGTGCGGGTACCGAACGGTTTGTAGGTGTAACCATCGCGCACAAAGATATCGGTATTCTCGTTGAGATCCAGCACCAGATACTCGTTGGTCTCGCCGATTCGTGTCAAGTCACTGCACGCAATAGTGACCGCATAGCTGTCTACAACACCGATGACCCGATCGATCGACTCCCGCATCTGATGAACGATTCCCTGAAACAATCTGTTGGACATATACAAATCCCCTCTTCTATCCGTATTGGTCAATATCCCTATTGACCGCTTTTGCCCTGATAAGTATAGTGTACATAATTTTTAATCAAAATGCAATATAAAATCGAAGAAAAGTTGTGAAATATCAATTATTTTTTTTATGATACCCATTTAAAAGGCAAAAATAGACAAAATCCGGTGGAAAATCCTTGTCTAAAATACACTTAGCAACCCTACACAAAGGATGATTTTTTTCGTTCCTTTTCTTTGTAAGCCACAGCATACTTGCATAAATTTTCCTTCTTTCTTTTGTATTTTGGTTCTTTTCACAGGCTTTTCCGGTCGATATTTGCCGTATTTTGCTTATTTTCCCCTCTTATCCTCCTATTTCGCTTAAATTTTTTCATCATTTTTGGGCATTTTTATAGATTTCTCTTTTTGATTCTCTTTTGCCATTTTCCAATATTCTGTGTGAATTTTACCCTCTCTTCTCCTTCTTCTTTTGCTTTTACTGCCAAAGTGTGCTATACTGTTGTGAAAGCACTTTGACGCAGTAAAGCAATCCATCTTTTCCCCAATTCTATCCGACTGGAGGTGGCTTTTCATGCCGCAGCTCACACCCGAGCGCGCTGCCGATTTTGCGCGCTGCCGCAGACAGGTGCTGGAGGATCTGAAAAGCTATGGTTCCCTGTTAAAAAGCTGTTCTTCGGTAGAAGAGATCAAGGAAAACGGAGTGCCGGTGGAATCGGATCTGCGATTGACGCTGATCGGCAGTGACGGACAGGTATTGTATGATAATGAGGCAGATTCTGTGGCCATGGGGAATCACGCTTCCCGTCCGGAGATTCAGGAAGCCATGCGGGACGGCGAAGGTGAAGCAGTCCGGAATTCCGAGACCTTGTCCCAGTCCACCTTTTATTATGCCATCCGTCTGGAAGATGGCAGCATCCTGCGACTGTCCAAGGATGCCAGAAGCATTTACAGCATTTTCAGTCAGGCGCTGC
>ENA-ORTI01003571-ORTI01003571.1-human-gut-metagenome-genome-assembly--contig:-NODE-3571-length-11861-cov-2.597747_pt1 | contig 11861 bp, 11 predicted proteins | sample MGYA00242071_ERZ509191 | MGnify/ENA primary metagenome ERZ509191 (study PRJEB26280, sample SAMEA2338832) | human gut metagenome | biome: human gut; feature: human-associated habitat; material: faeces...
TTCCAATGTCTGGATGTTTTGGGACGTTACTGGGGCTGTAAGCGGGGTGATTGTTCCAGTGGGTGGGGGAATCACCCCGCTGAGGGTCTGTTTTGTGTCCGGATTGTTCCAGCGATTGGGGGTTTAGGACGCGGGGAGGGCTGTTTTCCTTTGCGTTGGATAGGCTGAAGGCATGGAACGCATGAATGAGACGTTGGACTTGAAACTGAATGAGTTGAGTGCGAATACGGCAGAAGTAACGGGAACTGCGGGAATGGTGAATACGGCGGAGATGGCAGAATCGCCGACAGCGGCGGAACAGTCTGGAACAGAACAGTCTGGTACGGGACTTGACGCCCTCGTGTGCGGAACCGACGTTCCGCAAGGCACGGTGGTGATGGCTGCCACGCCGATCGGCAACACGGCCGACGCCTCCGCACGCCTCATTGCGCTCCTGGAACGCGCCGACATCGTGGCCGCCGAAGACACCCGCCGTCTCTACGCGCTCGCCAACCGTCTCGGCGTGCACGTGAACGGCACGGTCATCGCCTATCACGACCACAACGAGCGAGCCAAGGCCGACGGGCTGCTCGACCGTGTGGAGACCGGCGCCACCGTGCTGGTGGTATCCGACGCGGGCATGCCGACCATCAACGATCCCGGACTGGCGATCGTGCGCCGGGCCATCGAGCGTGGGCTGCCGGTCACGTGCGCGCCCGGACCGAGCGCCGTGCTCGACGCGCTCGCGCTCTCCGGCCTGCCGACCGACCGGTTCTGTTATGAGGGGTTCCTGCCGCGCAAGCACTCCGAACGCGTGCAGCATCTGCGCATGCTGCAGTCCGAGCGCCGCACGATCGTGTTCTACGAGACGCCCCATCGCATCGCGGATTCGATGGATGACCTGCTCGATGCGTTCGGCCCGAACCGCGCGATGGCGTTGTGCCGCGAGCTGACGAAGGATTATGAGGAGATTCGTCGCGGCATGGTCGGCACGATACGCCAAGGCGTCGTTGACAATCCGCCGCGCGGCGAGATGGTGCTGGTGATTGGTGGCGCGTCGGATGAGGAGGCGGAGGCGGCCGCGCCGGCGACGTTGAGCATCGACGATCTGGCCGTGCTGGCCATCGACCGTGCCCTGGAGGATGGCGTGCGCATCAAAGACGCGATCGCGCAGGTGGTCGCCGAACATCCGCTGCCGGATGGCTCGTTGCCGAACCGCAAGCAGGTGTATACGGCCGTTCTGGCAATGAAATCCTGACTTATGCCGCCGGCAGACCGTCGAGCAGGATGGTCAGGGCGCGGTTGACGCCGGGGCCGCCCGCCTGCGCGACGTATTCCAGAAGTGCGGCGTCCGCGCTGGGATTGGCGACCAGCCAGCGCCGCAGTTCCGGCTCATGCTCGGCGATGAACCAGAGCACTTCCGGCGCGGTCGCGGGATCGCACGCCAGCAGCGGGGAGAGTCTGAGCGGCGGAGGGGGAGGAGCCGCCCGCGTTGACCGCCGTGACGCCGTCGCCTGTTCACGCCGTTGCAGAGCATGCATCCGTCTGCCGGGAATGCTCTTGCGTTTGGCTCGTCTGGCTTGACTGTGCCGAAGCCGTCGCCTGGCCGTCCCCGCGCGGGGACGCTCGCACAGCGTCTCCGCGGGATTCTGCAGTCGCTGCAATGTCTTCTCCTGTGATGGCATTCGCATGTGGCTCTCCTTTCGTCGTGCTGATGTGTCGTGCTGATGTGTCGTGGCGGTGAGCTGTGTCGATGGTTGAGTCGGACGGGAGGCCGATGCGGCCCCGCGACAGCTTGCAATCAGAAGAAATGCTTCATCGATGTGAACAGTTCCCTGGCCGGTTGGGTGTTCGGCCAGAAATGGTTGTCATCGAGCGTCTGCATGCACTGCGCAAGACTGACCTGATACTCCTCGAACAAGGCGCACAGCACGTCGCACGCGTCATGCTCGTTCAGCTCTCCCGGCGTCAGCAGCGCGATGTCGCAGGCTGTGCGCATCGGCGTGGTGATGCGCAGGTTCCCGACCTGTATGACGTGCTCGGGAGCCGTCTTGCGGTTGAAGACGCGAATCTTCCGCCCGTGCGAATCCGCCCGGTAATGGGAGCTGGATATGACATCGACCGTGCGCGGGAACGTGCCGCCGAGCCATACCCACGCGGCGGTGAGCGCGCATGCGATCGTCCCGAACGGGATGAGTTTCAGCGCGATCATCGCGCGGCCGTACAGGGTGTCGGCGTGCTCGGCGCTGTATGCGTTGGTTTGGTCGAGCGAGTGCAGGGTGCCGAAATGCGTCAGCCGAGCCATGCTGAGCGGACCGGGAAGGTCCTTGTGGGTGAGCAGTGGCGTGGTGTCGATACGCGGCATGGTGCCGCGCGCGATGAGGTCGGAAACGATTGCGACGGCGTTGTCGCTGTGGCTGATTGTGCCGGCTGACTCCGTGCCGGGCCGCGTTGCGCCGGGCTGAGTCTTGCTTGGCGCCGCCGCAGTGGGTCGCGTTGCGCTGGGCGGCCCTGTGTCGGGCTGTGTCGCGTTGGGCTGCGGCTTGCCGACTTTTGCCGCTTCAGCGACATCCGTCTGGTCGGGCGCCGGCGCGACTCCATATCTGATATCCGAAGGCAGTATTCTGTTCATACGCCGACCATAACCATACGATGCGGCGGTCCGCCACCGACCCGGCGAAATCTGTGGATATGTGCATAACTCACGTTCCGCGACGCCGCATTGTGGATAATGCTGTGGATACGCCGCGGTGTCCCCGCTGAGCCGGATAATCGGGATTTATGAGTCATGTTTTGGTAAATGTCGCTTGGCCGTACGCGAACGGCCCCCGTCACATCGGGCATGTCGCCGGTTTCGGCGTGCCCTCGGACGTCTACGCCCGATATGAGCGTATGAAGGGCAACGACGTGCTGATGGTGTCCGGCACCGACGAGCACGGCACCCCGATTCTCGTCGAGGCGGAGAAGGAGGGACTGACCGCCCAGGAGCTCGCGAACCGCTACAACCGCGTGATCGCCAAGGATCTGTGCGACCTCGGCCTGAGCTACGACCTGTTCACCCGCACCACCACCGGCAACCATGAGCATGTGGTGCAGGAGCTGTTCAAGCAGTGCCTGCAGAACGGATACATCTATAAGGGCACGCAGAAGGTCGCGATCTCGCCGTCCACCGGACGCACGCTGCCGGACCGCTACATCGAGGGCGAATGCCCGATCTGCCACGCCGACGGCGCCCGCGGCGACCAGTGCGACGCCTGCGGCAACGAGCTCGACCCGGACGAGCTGATCAATCCGGTATCCAAGATCAACGGCGAAACCCCACGCTTCGAGGAGACCGAACACTTCTTCCTCGACCTGCCGGCGCTCGCCGAGGCGAACCTCGCGTGGCTCAAGACCCGCAAGGGCTGGCGCACCAACGTCATCAACTTCTCCATCGGCCTGTTCAAGGAAGTCAAGCCCCGCGCCATCACGCGCGACATCGACTGGGGCATCCCCGTGCCGGTGGCGGGATGGATCGACAATCCGAACAAGAAGTTGTACGTGTGGTTCGACGCGGTGATCGGCTACCTGTCGGCCTCCATCGAATGGGCCCGCCGCCAAGGCGACCCGGAGAAGTGGCGCGAATGGTGGAACGACCCGAGCTGCCCGGCCTACTACTTCATGGGAAAGGACAACATCACCTTCCACTCCCAGATCTGGCCGTCCGAAATGCTGGCGTACAACGGCAAGGGCTCCAAGGGCGGCGAAACCGGCCCGATGGGTCCGCTCAACCTGCCTGAGCAGGTGGTGGCCAGCGAGTTCATGACGATGGAGGGCAAGAAGTTCAGCTCGTCGCGCGGCATCGTCATCTACGTCAAGGACATCCTCGCTCGCTACCCCGTGGACGCCGTGCGCTACTACATCTCGATCGCCGGCCCGGAGACCTCCGACGCCGACTTCACGTGGGCCGAGTTCGTGCGCCACAACAACGAGGAGCTCGCCTCCTCGTGGGGCAACCTGGTGAACCGCGTGGCCAACCTCATCAACAAGAACTTCGGCGAGATCCCGGCGCTCGACGAGGACTCGATGACCAACGAGGACCGTGCGCTGCTCAAGGAGACCTCGGACGCGTTCGACGAGATCGGCGCGCTGATCGAGAAGCATCACCAGAAGAACGCGCTGGTCGCCGCGATGCGCGTGGTCGGCGACATCAACAAGTACATCTCCGCCGAGGAGCCGTGGAAGATCAAGGACGACGAGGCTCGTCTGGGCACGGTGCTGCATGTGGCAGCGCAGGCGGTGTACGACGCGAACCACCTTCTGGCGCCGTTCCTGCCGCACGCGTCGCAGAAGGTCTACGAGGCGCTGGGCGGCTCAGGCGTATTCTCGCCGCTGCCGCGCCTTGAAGAGGTCGAAGACCTCGACAAGCCGGGCTTCACGTACCCGATCATCACCGGCGACTACAAGCTCGGTGAGACCGTGCACCCGTGGGAGAGCGAGCGTCTGGTGGCCGGCACTCCGGTGCCGAAGCCGCATCCGATTTTCGCGAAAATTCCGCCTGAGGCTGTGGCCGAGGAGCTCACCCGCTTCGACACTGAGCTCGCCGCCCGCAAGAAGGCCGAGGCTGAGCGGTTCGCCGCGGCCCAAGCCGAACTCAAGCAGTGAAATCTAGGCGCTGACAAGGGCCGTTGACTGTTGAGGCTTTGTTGTAATCCCCCTGACATATGAATGTCAGGGGGATTTTTCGTCCGATGCGTGAGCAACGGTAGAAAATAGGAAATATTTTTCGTATATTATGCTCAACTGACAGCCATGCAAGGAAGTGACGTCGTGATATGGCGTCTTTCATATATGGGGATTGAAGAATAACAAGGAGAAGCATGGCGCACAAATAATGGTTCCGCGTTTTGGCGGCTATCGCATGTGTTGCGATGACCGGCATCATGCAAGTACCGGCGGCGTCGGCCGCCACCAGTACCGGTGTCACGGCCGGCGAACAAGTCGACCTGACCGATGTGGCACCCTCTGGTGCCAAACAGTCGTTCGCGCCCGCCGCGGAATCCTTCAGCATGGCCGTTAGCGAGCAACGTGACTCCGCCATGCGCATGAGGGTCATGGACGGGGTGCTCAAGGCGCTGCGCATGCGCATCAACGGTGTCATGGAAGCTGGCGCGGCCATACCCCTCACTGAGAGACGTCGGCAATTCCCCTTCACGCCGATGACCACCGGGACGCTGCTGCTGACCCGTGACGAGCTCATGGACGTGCAGCAGCGTATCAATGGCCTGCTGAACGAATACCTGCGGCTGAGCGAGCATCGGCGCGGCAGCGATTATGAGTATCAGGTGTCGTATGCGTGGTCGCTGCTGCCATCGAACCCGGCTGCGGTAGTTGGGGAGGATGTGGATGCGGGTGGGTCCGCAGAGGATGATTGCGACGACCGGTGACCACCCCCAGTCACTACGCGACAGCCCCCCCCCGCCAGCGGGGGCAAAACGGTACAGTCGCTACGCGACAGCCATTCGGGCCCTGCAATTGGGGACGGCCTTCGGCCGCAGCCCACTTGCTCGCCTGTCGGATCGCCTTCGTCTACAAACAGCTCTGCCGTTTGCTCAGCCCGCCGCAAAGTGACGGAGGGTTGTTACCGGTGAAGAACGGCCATGTTCCTTGCCTATTGGCCGGTTTTCCGTACATTGTGTCGGGATGTGACTACATGCTCACAAGTCGGGCACACATCTCACAGATAATTCCGAGGAACGTGCATCATTCCTCCAAGCATGATGCGGTTATATAGAACATGTCAGCGGTTGTTACAACGTTGGCGAGGTTGTTGAAACCCCATAATTGAACCCCTTCTTCTCTCTCTTCTCTCACCCGGCGGCTTCCCCGCCGGGTTCTTCTTTTCCGGTGTGTGGTTGCGCCTATCGGATAGGAGCGTGAGGGCCTTTCATCCAACCCCTGACGCGACACGCCCGGATTGCGTAGCACAATCGTCTATCTGCGTTCACAGGGTCGCGGCATTCCGCCATTCTCCGGAATGCCGTGCTTCAATTGTGCGAAGCAATCCGGGCGTGTCGCATCAGGGGTTGGATGTCGGACTGCCGCGCACGGCGGATTATGAAGGGATTTCGATCGTGCGGGCGGCACGACCACAACAGTTGCATGATGTTCCTTTCATTGTTCGGGTCGGCACCCGGCCTACCGTACGGTGAAGCCTTACTCTTCTCCATATTTCTTGAGCGATTCGCCCCACTGCTGCAGGGCCTCGTGCAAGGTGAGTTTGCCGTGGTATGACTGGCCGATGGAATCCACGGCGATCGAGTTCGCGTACGCCGTGTACGACAGATACGTGAAGTCGGTGCGCATGTCCTTGTACGCCTGGGCGATGACGGCGTGGGGCTTCTGCCCTCCGAAGAAATCATCGGTCTGGGCCGCGGGTCGCCGAGCGTCGATTTCAGCGGAGGAATGCCCTCCTGCGCAAGATTCACCTTCACGCCGTCGCCGTGCGCGAACGTGTAGGCGGCCTTGGCCTCGCGGTCGTCTGTGCCGGTCGGCAGTGCGAGCGCACCGCCTCCGTTCTCCCCGTTCGGGGCCTCCCCGGCAGCATCATCGCGCTGGTGGTCAAGGACACTGCCGACGGCGTCTCGTCGCAGATCCTCAAAGGGGCGCAGGTCACGGCCATGGAATCGGACAGCGCGGTGAGCGTCATCGAAACGGGGTCGTCCGGGCAGCGCACACAGCAGATGCTCGACCATCTCGCCGACAAGGTGAACGGCGTCATCCTGCCCACCGACGCGCCCGGCATCAGTTTCATCCGCGACTATGCGAAGCGCGTGCCGCTGGTCGTGCTGAACCGTTCTCTCGAAGGCGTGGCCAGCGTTGTGCCCGATCCGCGCATCGGCACCGTGCGCGCTGAGCCTGCTGAAACGCTACCATCACACCGCGGTCACGTACGTCGCCGGCCCGGCCGCGTCATGGGCCAATCAGTCGAGGTGGGCCGCGGTGCATGACATCGGGAACTGCATGGGATTCAAGGTCAATCAGATAGGCCCGGTGCACCCCACAGTCGAGGGCGGCTATCAGGCCGCGCTCGCATTGGGGGGGCACCGCCATCATCACCTACAACGATCTGATCGCGGTGGGCATCGTGCTGCGGTTCACCGCCGACGGCGTGAACGTGCCCGGTGACGTGTCGGTGATCGGATTCGACAACACGCTGATCGCCCCGGTGGTCACGCCGCCGATCACCTCGATCCGCATTCCGCGCGTCCAGCTGGGGCAGGTGGCCGTACGCCGTCTGCTGCTGATGATGATATCACCGATGATCCTGCTGGGGGTGTTCCTGTGGATTCCGGGGATGCTGTTCGGCATATACGTGTTCGCCTGCTGACGGTGTACCTGGGAGATGACGCCTGAGACTGCCGGATTCGGCGCGCACGCGCGGGGCGAGTGACGGGCACGTCGGCATGGCGGGCTGGCTGCGGCGTGCGCGGCTGGTGTTGCGCGAGTATGCGAGCACGCTGCGCGTCAAGGAGTTCCGCAAGCATCTGGCCATCTACCTTCTGGTGCAGGTGACGATGGACGTGTTCGGCCAGACGTTCGTGTTCTTCGTGGTGCACGACTGGAACCATACGGCGGCGTTCGCGTCGCTGATGCCGGGATGCGCTGCCGTCTCGCTGCCGCTGATGCCGGTGTTCGGCTGGGCGATGACCAAGATAGGCCCGAAACGGCTGTACGCGATCAATTTCATCGGCTGGCTTGGTATGGCCTGGCTGTTCGCGGCGTGGATGCTGGTTGGCACGCTGCCGAAACCGTGGTGGGCGGTGTTCCCGTACATCGCGGACATCGACCAGATCGTGACTCGCCGGTACCGTTCCGCCACGTTCTCCGGCATTCAGGCATCGTTCCGTCAGCTGGGCTCGGGAATAGCGACGATTGCCGTCGGCCTGGTGCTGGGCGCGGTCGGCTTCGACGCGACGCGCGCACGGCAGACGACGGTGGCGGGCATTGGATTGGGAGCCGTGCTGCTGGGCTGGTTTACCGTTTTGCCGTCGCGATGGTCATCTGCTGGATTGTGTCCGCCCATCTCGCCATCAACAAGCGTACGGACGGCATCGTATTGACAGAGATCACCCGCCTGCGCAACGGCGGCGACAAGGCCGACGTCACGCCCGAAACCCGTCATGTGGTGGAACGACTGACCGGTCTGCCCTACGAGAACTGCTGGCGGTAGCCGGCGAGGCGAGACTCATGAACGGCCGCGCAGCAATGCCGTGCCGCTCGCTACACTGGTGAGACATGAGCAAGCATCATCATCGTGACCGCAGCTGGGCGCCCGCGCCGTCGCCGCTGCCCGACGACGCGCACGTCATCGACAACCATACGCATGTGGCATCCGTCATTCCGTTTGCGCGGGCCATGAGCCACGAAGCCGTCGAAAAAGGACAGCCGGAAGTACCGGTGTACGACGTGGAGCAGCTGCTCGCCCAAGCCGCGGCAGTCGGCGTCACCGGCATCATCGACTGCGGGTGCGAGCTGCCGAACCTCATGACCGCCATCCAGATGGCCGTCGACCATCCCGACTCCGTTCATGCCGCCATCGCAATCCACCCCAATGAAGCCGTGCTCCACGGTCACCGCGGCGTCCCCGGGCCGGACGGTCTGTCGCTGAAATACAAGCCCCACCATGACGTGAGCTTCGACGACGCGCTCGCCGAAGTGCATCGCCTGGCCCTCGCATACCCGCATCAGGTGGTCGCCATCGGCGAGACCGGCATGGACCTGTTTCGCACCGGGGAAGGCGCGAAGGAACTGCAACGAGACGCCTTCCGCGAGCATATCGCGCTCGCCAAGGAGCTGAACCTGCCCATGCAGATCCACGACCGCGACTCGCACCGGGAGGTCATCGAGACGCTGCTCGCAGACGGCAGCCCAGAGCGAACCGTGTTCCACAGCTACTCCGGCGGTGCCGAAATGGGCGAGATCGCGCGCGACAACGGCTGGTACCTGAGCTTCTCCGGCACGGTCAGCTACAAGGGCAACGACGGTATCCGCGAATCAGCCCGGCTGGTCGGACTGGACCACATCATGGTCGAGACGGACGCGCCGTATCTTACGCCGATGCCATACCGCGGGCGCACCAACGCGCCGTACATGATCCCGTACACGCTGACGGCGCTCGCCGACGTGTTCGACCTGCCCGTCGCCGAAGTCGCGCGTGCGACGCGGCGCACGACACGCACGGTATACGGGGTGTGACGAGGGGCGGCAAGGGCGGCCGGCGTCCTCCCCAAGTTGGAAAAAACCGAAAAGGGGCATATACTGACCGCTTGAATTTGAAATACCAAGGTTTCCGTTAGTAGCTGTACCTAGAATATGCGGATATCATGTGCGGATTATCCCCGTCGATGGAGGAAGCATCATGGCTCAAAAGCCCGATGAAACGTTGTTACGTGCCGACACGTTCACCAACGTCCCGAAAGTCTCCCGTCGCACACTGACGAAAGAGGAGCGCGAAGAGCTTGCAAAGCAGCAGGCGGCAGAAACCAAGGAAGCGGAAAAACTCGCCAAGACCGCAAGCAAGGGCGCGATCGGCCGCTGGTGGCGCAGATTGCAGTCCGGCCCCAACAAGATCTCGCTCGGCATGGCCATCGTCGCGCTCGGCGTGGTCTACGGCGACATCGGAACATCGCCCCTGTACACCGCGCAGACGTTCCTTTCCGGTCAGGGCGGCATCGCCAACACCGACCGTGAGGCCGTGCTCGGCATGCTGTCGCTGGTGTTCTGGTCGATAACGCTGATCACCACCGTCAAATACGTGTTCATCGCCATGCGCATCGACAACAACGGCGAAGGCGGCATCTTCGCACTGTATTCGCTGATCCGCAAATATGGGGCATGGCTTGCGATTCCGGCCATGCTGGGCGGCGCCGCGTTCCTCGCCGATTCCGTGCTTACGCCGGCCGTCTCGATCAGCTCGGCAGTGGAAGGCTTGGAAACACTGCCGCTGCTGGAACCGATCATGAGCGAAAACAAAGAACTGACGCTGATGATCACCATTGTGATCATCGTCTGCCTGTTCGCAGTGCAGTCGCGCGGTACCGAACGCATCGGCCGCACGTTCGGCACGGTGGTCATGATCTGGTTCTCGTTCCTCGCCGTCGTCGGCTTGGTGAACCTGAGCTCCGATTGGAGCGTGCTTGAAGCGCTGAATCCGGTGTACGGCGTGGAGTTCCTCTTCAGCCACCACAATGCGGCAGGCCTCGCCGTCATGGGCACCGTGTTCCTGTCCACCACCGGCGCCGAAGCGCTGTATTCCGACATGGGCCACGTGGGCCGCGGCAACATCTACTTCACGTGGCCGTTCATCAAGATCGCCCTTGTGCTCTGCTATTTCGGCCAGGGCGCGTGGATGCTCAACCATTGGGACGACACCGCGTACAACCACATGCACGGCCTCAATCCGTTCTTCGAAATGATGACCCCGTCCGTACGCTACGTGGCGGTGCTGCTGTCCGTGTGCGCCGGCGTGATCGCTTCGCAGGCGTTGATCACCGGCGCCTACACCATGGTTTCCGAAGCGACGCGACTCAACTGGATGCCCCACCTGCAGGTGCGCTATCCGGCTCGTACCCGCGGCCAGCTGTACATTCCGGTGGTCAACGCCGTGCTGTGCGTCTCCACCCTGCTGGTTTTGGCGATGTTCCGCGATTCGGAGCATATTTCCGCCGCGTACGGCCTGGCATTGACCGTCACGATGATCACCACGACGATTCTGCTGGCCGTCTACATTTGGCACGATGGCAAGCGCGTCGGCGCGGTCGTGTTCACAGTGGTGTTCCTGGCCATCCAGTTCCTGTTCTTCTTCGCTTCGATGGCGAAGTTCCTGCACGGTGGCTGGTTCACCATGCTGCTGACATTGGCGATTCTGCTGATTATGTACACGTGGAACGAAGGCACGAAGCTGGAACGCGCGCAACGCCGGCATATGCAGCCCGCCGATTGCGTGCCGGTTCTGAAGCAGCTTCATGAGGACGATTCGATTCCGTATTTCACGGACAACATCGTCTATCTGACGTCCGATCCGGAAATGAAGCGTGTCGATACCGACATCTTCTTCTCGATTTTCGCGGACCATCCGAAGCGCGCCCGCGCATGGTGGGCGGTGTCGGTGGAAACATCCGACAACCCGTTCACGCGCGAGTATTCGGTGGAGAATTTCGGCACGGACTTCCTGTTCCGCGTGCGTATTCGCTTGGGCTTCAAGGTGTCGCAGTCGATTCCTGCATACATCCACCAGATCATGAACGATCTGTCGAAGTCCGGCGATCTGCCCAAGCAGACCACCCGCTACCCGAAGCTGGATGCCGATCCGAACATCGGACCTATCCGCTACGTGCTGATTCACAAGGCGTTGATGCCCGAGTCGAAGGTGTCCCAGAAGGGCGCGATCTCACTGCAGATCAAGTACGCGATTCGTCATTTGGCCGGCTCTCCGGTCAAATGGTTCGGACTCGCTCCCTACAATCCGCTGATTGAGATTCAGCCGCTGTTCCTCGCCACCGAGCGTCCGCCGCGTCTGAAGCGCGTGTGAATCCGCTCTGCGAGCACGGCTTATCTACGCAAGGAGGGCTGGGACATTTCGTTTGTGACCGTAGGCTTGGCCGAACGGCCTTGAGTGTGTCACGAACGAGATGCCCCAGCCCTTTTCCTTTGGCTGAATACCGCCAAGTCCGCAGGAGGACCGGCATATCCTATTACCGACACGCTCCGGGCCGCTTAGGCCGAGTTTTTACGGTCTGCAACAGGATATGTCGGTCCTCCTGCTCGTTTGCGGGACAACTTACGTTCGTGACGTGCGTTTTGCGACGTGCGATGCGTATGAATCGGCGGCTGAATCGCAG
>ENA-ORTI01003591-ORTI01003591.1-human-gut-metagenome-genome-assembly--contig:-NODE-3591-length-11804-cov-5.680994_pt1 | contig 11804 bp, 8 predicted proteins | sample MGYA00242071_ERZ509191 | MGnify/ENA primary metagenome ERZ509191 (study PRJEB26280, sample SAMEA2338832) | human gut metagenome | biome: human gut; feature: human-associated habitat; material: faeces...
TATAAGACTGCTGTTCCTAAAACCGGATCGTTCTATATTTTAATTGTTGCGACATCCAGTCGCTATGGAGAATATTTTACCGGTTCAACCAGTAGTGTAATGTATGTAGATGAGTTCAGCCTTGATTACGACTACGATGCAGAAGCATTTTCAGGGACGGATTTAAAAGGAATGAAGCCTGTTGACATTAACGAATAAACAAAATATGAGAAAAATAACAAGTCTGCTTTTGCTTTTGCTTTGTGCCGTGACGGTGCTTTCGGCGAGAGAGAATAAATATGATCGGGGAATCGTGATGAAGACATTTATCCCGAAAGGACAATGGATGGTGGGAGCGACGTTCTCCTATTCGGAACATGTGGATGATAATTTCGAATTCATGTCGTTGTTGAAAGATATAGATTCGGAGTGATATACATTCAAAGTGACACCTTTGGTCAGTTATTTCATCCGTGACAATATCAGTATCGGCGGGCGTCTGGCTTATTCGCGCTCTTATACGAAACTGGATAATCTGTCGCTCTCGTTAGGCGATGATATCAGCTTGGACATAAATGAGTGGAACGATAAGTCGAACACTTACTCTGCTTCGTTTTTCATCCGCACTTACTTGAATTTGGGCGATAGCAAACGCTTCGGCTTGTTCAATGAGGCACGTTTGGTATACGGCTATTCCAAAAGTACCAGTAGTTCAGATTTGGGAAGTGGTCTGACAGGCGTACACCAACTGAAACATAACTTAAATATCGGGGTTGCACCCGGTATCACTTGTTTTGTCAATGATTTCACAGCGGTGGAGGCCTCTGTCGCCGTTGCAGGCCTTAACTTTAACTGGTACGACCAGAAAAAAGATCAGGTGTATGATGGCAAACGTACTTCCAGTTCGGCAAACTTTAAGATAAATGATTGGTTGACTATTCAAGCTCGTGGCAACATGGACTACTGGGCTGACAAGTTGCGTCAGAAATTCTATGCGTCTACCGCTACTGCCCTGTGTGGAGCGAACGGTCGATATATTGAAATGGATTATCAGGAAACGCAGATGTATGGTGATGTCATGGCGATGGTGAAGAAAACCTGGGGGGATTTTACACTGGATGCGGCGATTGGTGGTAGTATAAATGATAAAGTCGTTAATTCTACCCGATATGATTCGAAAAATGCATCTTTGAAGTTTGCTAATGTGTTTAATATTGCCAATATCGTCATGAACAGTTCTGCCAGTATTGACCAGCGAATAGATCAACGCCGTCAGTTGCAATCTATATTCGGTACGGCACAGATCGGTTATAAGGAAAAATTGTTTCTTGATTTGACGGCCCGTAATGACTGGGCGTCAACCTTGTCTTATACCAGCCATGAAAAATCCGGATTCGCTTATCCTTCTGTAGGGCTTTCCATGCTACTTGATAAATGGGTGAAGTTACCCGAATGGGTTTCTTTCGCAAAATTGCGTGGCGCTTATAGTAAAGTAGGGAATGATATTCCTCCATTTATCACTAATCCCTCTTCGCAGATCAATGCCGGTGGCGAGATACAGGCGAATGACGCCGCACCTTTCAAGGAAATGGAGCCGGAAATGACTCATGCCATCGAATTTGGAACTGAATGGCGATTCTTTCAACACCGTTTAGGGGTTAATCTGACTTATTATCGTACCAATACTTATAATCAATTCTTCAAACTTCCCGCACTTGCAGGTGATAAGTATGCTTACCGATATGTAAATGCCGGAAATATCCAGAATCGGGGATGGGAATTGACACTGAATGGAACTCCCGTATTAACTCCTGATTTCAACTGGAAAACTTCTGTAAACTTCTCTACCAATAAGAATAAGATAGTGAAGTTGCACGAAGATCTGAAAGAAATGATTTACGGGCCTACCAGTTTTTCTTCCAGCTATGCCATGAAACTTATTAAAGGCGGTTCTATCGGTGATATATATGGTAAGGCTTTTGTGCGTGATGATGCAGGCAATATCGTTTACGAAACAGAGGGTGATAATAAAGGACTTCCATTGGTGGAGGGCGATGGGAATACGGTGAAAGTAGGAAATGCCAACCCTGTCTTTATGATGGGATGGGATCATACATTCTCTTACAAAGGCTTCACCCTTTATTTTCTGCTTGATTGGCGCTACGGAGGTGAAGTCCTTTCGCAGACACAGGCGGAAATGGATCTTTATGGAGTATCTGAAATAACGGCCGATGCGCGTGACAGGGGATATGTAATGCTCGACGGTCAGCGTATAGACAATGTGAAAGGATTCTATAAAATAGTAGGCGGGCGTGCCGGGGTGACGGAGTATTATATGTATGATGCTACCAATTTACGGTTGCGTGAAGTATCATTGAGCTATAATTTCTCCAAGAAGTGGATACAGAAAACGAAGGTACTGAAAGATGTTCAGCTTTCGTTTGTAGCCCGCAATCTATGTTTCTTGTATAAGAAAGCTCCTTTTGATCCGGATCTGGTACTTTCTACCGGAAATGATAATCAAGGAATTGAAGTGTTCGGAATGCCTACGACCCGTAGTCTGGGCTTTACTCTGAAATGTGAATTTTAAAGGCAGGAGAGAGAAATGAAGAGAAAATATGTATATCTATATTTGTTGGGTTTATTGCTGTTCTCTGTAGCTTGTACCGGTAATTTCCGTGATTACAATACCGATTTGTCCGGTATCACGGATGATGACTTGATTATTGATGACAATGGCTATGGAATCCGTTTGGGAATTATTCAGCAAGGTATTTATTTTAATTACGACTACGGAAAAGGAAAGAACTGGCCTTTCCAGCTGATACAGAATCTGAACGCGGACATGTTCAGTGGGTATATGCATGACGGCAAACCTCTGAACGGGGGCTCGCATAACTCCGATTATAATATGCAGGACGGCTGGAATAGCGCTATGTGGACACACATGTATTCTTATATTTTCCCACAGATATATCAGTCGGAGAATGCTACCCGAAATACACATCCTGCTCTGTTCGGGATAACGAAAATATTAAAGGTGGAAGCGATGCATCGTGTGACGGATTATTATGGTCCTATCATTTATAAGAATTTTGCTAATGCCGAAAAACATTACCGTCCGGATAAACAAGAAGATGTCTATTATGAGTTTTTCAATGAACTCGATTCTGCCGTAGTTGCCCTCATCGGGTATATAGAGGAGAAACCGGAATCCAATGGATTTGCACGTTTTGATATTTTGTTGGATGGGAAATACGCTTCCTGGGTGAAGTTTGCCAATTCGTTGCGTTTGCGGTTGGCAATGCGTATTGCCTCTGTTGCTCCCGATAAGGCTTGTGCTGAAATACAGAAAATAAAAGAAAACGATTATGGCTTCTTTGAAGCGGAAACAGGCGGAGCAATCGTTTCTACCAAATCCGGATATACCAATCCATTGGGAGAACTTAACCGTGTGTGGAATGAAACTTACATGAGTGCTAACATGGAATCAATCTTGGTCGGATATGATGATCCTCGTCTTGGAGCTTATTTCGAACACTGTACGGATGAAGCTTTGAAAGGACAATATCGTGGAATTCGTCAAGGGACATGTTTTGCTCATAGTCATTATTCCGGATTGTCGAAGCTGTTTGTCCTGCAAAGCACCGATGCGCCTCTGATGACTGCTTCGGAAGTCTGGTTTCTGCGTGCCGAAGCCGCTTTGCGCGGGTGGACCGATGAAGATGAAGAAGCTTGTTACCGGAACGGCGTAACTACCTCTTTTCATCAATGGGGAATTTATGGGGTGGAGGATTACCTGAAAAGTGAGCTGACAGCTTCCGACTTTATAGACACTTATGATGAAGAAAATAATATAGAAGCGCGTTGTAAAGTCACTCCCAAATGGAATCCGCAGGATGATAAGGAGACAAAACTGGAGAAGATTATCACGCAGAAGTGGATTGCCATGTTCCCGGAAGGTTGCGAAGCTTGGGCCGAACAAAGACGAACGGGATACCCCCGTTTATTTCCCGTTCGATTCAATCATAGTAGGAGCGGATGCATCGACACGGAGATCATGGTGCGCCGTCTTAATTTCCCAGGTACATTGCAGACAGAAGACCCGGAGCAATATTCTGCTCTTGTCGAGGCTTTAGGCGGAGATGACCATGGAGGTACAAGACTCTGGTGGGATACGGGAAATAATAACCTGGAATAAAAAAAGACAGAAGTAATGTGCTTATATGTGTAGCTTTAACTATTTTTGCATCTTCATTTAAACACATTTACTTATGAAACAGATTATCTCTGCTCTTTTCCTTTGTATGTTGCTCTCTGGCGTACCGAGATTGCAGGCGCAAAACATTCAGCTACATTATGATTTCGGACGTTCTTTGTATGATAAAGATTTGCAAGGTCGCCCGCTGTTCACCTCCACTGTGGAGAAGTTTCATCCTGATACTTGGGGAAGCACTTATTTCTTTGTTGATATGGATTACACCTCCGAGGGTGTCGCTTCCGCTTATTGGGAAATAGCACGTGAGATAAAATTCTGGAAAGGTCCTTTCTCTGCACATCTTGAATATAACGGTGGATTATCGAAAGGCATGTCTTATAAAAATGCTTATCTGGCAGGAGCTACCTACACTTTTAATAATGCTTCCTTTTCCAAAGGCTTCACGCTGACTGCTATGTATAAGTATATTCAGAAACACCAATCGCCCAACAACTTCCAGCTGACAGGTACGTGGTACGTAAATTTCTGCCGCAATCTGCTCACTTTCTCCGGCTTTGCCGACTGGTGGCGCGAAGAAACCAACTATGGAAAGACTATCTTTCTCTCCGAACCACAATTCTGGGTAAACCTAAACAAAATCAAAGGAGTAAATAAAAATTTCAATCTTAGTGTTGGCTCCGAAGTCGAATTAAGTAATGACTTCGGCGGTCGTGATGGCTTTTATGTTATCCCGACACTCGCTCTGAAATGGACGCTGAACTAAAAAACGGATTATAAGAAATAGAATTAAAAAAAGTCGGACTAAAAGAAGCCGGACTTCAGAATAATCTCTGTTTATCCCTCTGCGGAACTTAAAAAAATATATAGAAACCCTGTTAAATGAAAACTGATTTAATCTACGGCGTAGAAGACCGTCCCCCTTTTAAAGACGCCTTGTTTGCGGCTTTACAACATCTTTTGGCTATTTTCGTAGCGATCATTACACCTCCGCTTATCATCGCAAGTGCCTTGAAACTTGATGTAGAAAAGACAAGCTTTCTGGTTTCCATGTCTCTTTTTGCTTCGGGAGTATCTACCTTTATACAATGCCGCCGCTTTGGTGTGATAGGAGCAAGACTGCTCTGCATCCAGGGAACCAGTTTTTCTTTTATCGGCCCTATCATTGCCACAGGGATGGTAGGCGGATTACCGTTAATTTTCGGTTCCTGTATGGCTGCTGCGCCTATCGAAATGATTGTCAGCCGCACATTCAAATATCTGCGTAATATTATCACTCCGCTGGTTTCCGGTATTGTCGTGCTGCTTATCGGATTGAGTCTGATAAAGGTAGGTATCGTATCTTGCGGAGGCGGATATGCAGCTATGGATAATGGTACGTTTGCTACGTGGGAAAACCTGTCTATTGCAGCACTGGTACTTCTTAGCGTCTTGTTTTTCAACCGTTGCGGGAACAAATACCTGCGTATGAGTTCCATTGTACTCGGACTTTGCCTTGGCTATGGTTTGGCATTTGCTCTGGGAAAAGTGGATATGAGTGCGTTGAATGTGGAAATGCTGATGAGTTTTAATATTCCCCAGCCTTTTAAATATGGTGTTGATTTCAATGTGTCTTCTTTTATAGCCATTGGTCTGGTTTACTTGATAACTGCCATTGAAGCAACAGGTGATGTAACTGCCAACTCTATGATTTCCGGACTTCCCATTGAAGGAGATTCCTATTTGAAACGGGTTTCCGGTGGAGTAATGGCAGATGGATTCAACTCCTTTCTCGCCGGTGTATTCAACTCTTTTCCAAACTCCATCTTTGCACAAAACAACGGTATTATCCAACTGACCGGAGTAGCCAGCCGTTATGTTGGTTATTATATCGCAGCAATGCTCGTCCTTTTGGGTTTATTTCCCATCGTAGGTGCCGTATTTTCCTTAATGCCCGATCCTGTACTGGGCGGTGCAACCTTACTAATGTTCGGCACAGTAGCAGCGGCGGGAATCCGTATTGTCTCCTCACAAGAAATAGGCCGTAAAGAAACTTTGGTATTAGCAGTCAGCCTCTCCTTAGGCTTAGGGGTAGAACTAATGCCGGACGTATTACAACAAGCTCCGGAAGCAATTCGAAGTATCTTCTCTTCAGGGATTACCACCGGAGGCCTAACTGCAATTATTGCAAATATAGTAATACGGGTAAAAGAGTAGGAAACAAGTAGTAGAAACAAGTATTAAGTAATAAGTATTACCGAAGCCGCTGGTTTATACTTGATAGGCGTTGATTAATACTTGTTAGTTGATGCTTGTCGATTAATACTTAATACCTAATTCTTAATACTTAAATTACTCATTTTATCTGTTGTGCGGAAGGGGAAATCAGGATACTCGTAAAGACTGAAACGAGGTTCGGTTTCTCCTTTCGTATAATTCCATATAGAAGCATAGTCTTCCGGATCTTCTCCCATCTTGGCTAACTGGCGCAGGTAAGCAGCTAGCGATTTATTCTCTACAATATAAATCTGCCCCATCTGATCGATAATCGGGCTATGATGACGAGTACCGTCATGTTCGAAGCGTAGAATTCGTTTTCCTTCTTCAGTTAGTCCCACCAACTGGAAAGTCATGCTTTTACCGATAGCCGGTAAATTCAATACGCTGCGATCAGTGGCAAGGAAAGGTAAATGATGCTTTCTCATGAAGCGTCTTAATTGCTTGGCAACATCCTCTTTAGGCTCCTCTTCTGTTCCTACTTTCGTCTCTAATATCTTATATAACTCCTCCGCCTGTTCCGGTGTCATACGGCCATAAATCTTTTCCTCCTGTTGCTCCTGCATTGAACGACTGTTGGGTGCAAATACTGCATAATTCTCATTGAATCCCTTTACCGAGAAAGTGTAATAACATACCACCCCCAACGAATTGAGCACCTGACGAAGCCGGGTCGTATGCCCTCTACGTGAAGCAGCCACCGTATATACCAACTGATTCGTAATAATCCATCCCGCAGAAAGAATCTTCCGGATCGCTTCTTTAGCTTCAGGAGTAACCTCCAGCGGTGTCTGGAAATAAGTCTGTATAATAAACTGTTTCACACCGATAGCCGATGCTTTCTCCTTGAATTCCCGCAGAACATCAACCAGCCCGTCGTTGATACGCATCGGCAAATAAGCCAACAGACGTGACCCCAACCGTACCCGTTGCAATTCCGCATATTTCTCTCCATCCTTGCGTTCAAGATTCGCCCTTTGTTTGCGTGCCGCCATCCGATACACCGCATCCAGAATATTCTGAAGCGTTTTATTTTGACTCATCAGCGCATCGCCTCCTGTAATAAGAATATCCCGCAATTGCGTATCCTCTTCAAAATAAGCCATTAACCGACGCAACTTACGATCCCATGATTCCTTCGGGCGTAAAGACTCAAATTCGAAATTCAACCGCTCGCTCTGAAAATCATACATACGCTGACAGGAAGCACAAAGTCCTCCGCAAGCCCGTCCCATAGTGTCAGGAATGAGAATAGCCACCTCCGGATACCGCCGATGAATGTTATGCCCGTCCGGCAAAAGCCATCCCGCAGCATTAGGCTTCCCGGCTTCTACAATATCCTCTTTCTCCCACGCGCGAATATTTCCATACGTCTCCACCAAACGTGGAGAATACAGAATATAACTCCGAATAGCCTCGTCATTATACCCATATCCCGTTACATTAAGCAACGATAAATAATAAGGAGTTGCAAAGAACGGCATACCCTTCTTCCGGGCACGATAAAGCAAATACATAGTCTCTGACGAAAGTGAATTTCCCAGGAATCGATTCAACTCGCCCGGACTTTTCACAGCCATTGCCAAATGAAAGCGGAAATCGTTCCACCACTCATTGACCAACCTGTATTTTTCTTCATAACTCATTCCCTCCTCAAAGTGAAAACGCACCGAAGGCTTCGACTTCCTGTTTTCAATCTTCTGAATCAACAAGTGCAACATCCGCTCCTTATTCTCATCCCGCACTTCACGTACCTCTTCATCCAATCCCGTTTCCCACCGGTCATTCCTACTTTTGATACGCTGTGGCGATGGTAAAGGCACAACCTCTCCCTTCAACCGTTTAAACATCTGGAAAATTTCAATAAACAAATCCGTCGGTATCTCCATATTTTCCAACGTTCCCGTCAGAAACTCATAAAGCAACCGAATCGTCTGTACTGACATATCCTGTCCAGTAGACAGTTCATGGACATTCTGTCCATCATAATCGAGTAAGAGTCGAATTTGCTCCCTCGCCTCCTCCGCAGCCTCATTTTCTATCCTGCAAATTTCCAAAAAACGCAGCATCCCAGCCTTGAACTCTTCCACAGAAGAGCTCTTATCAGCTATCTCCACCACTTCCGGAATTTCTTGATTATAGATTTGTTTCAACTGTGAAAAAGTAAGCGCAAGCATTTTCTTTTGTTTCATAAGCAATCTCTCTATTTTTTAATTATTATAATATACTACCATACCGCATGGTCCTCCTCCGGCCTCGTCTGCACGGCGTCAAGCGAAGGTTTTATTACCGGCGTTAAGAAGGGCAGACTGTTTGAGCGAAGCGAGTTTCTACCCTTTAGACGGGAATGAAACCGGAGTAGCCGGGCAGGCGCAGCCTTGATTTTTTCTTTTGGGTACTTTTTCTTTTGTATCAAGACAAAAGAAAAAAGTACATAAAGATAACAAAAAAAGCGGAGGTACAAAACCCCCGCTTTTTCTATCCTATTAATCTTTACGATTTTCTAACATTTAAAGCGACTTATTTTTTCGTTTCCGTGTCGTCGTTCTTCCGTTTCGGCTCCTTCTTGGCAAGAAGAACAATATTATACACATAATCCGTCATCCACTGTTCAGAGTATCCCAAACGCTCTTTGTACTGGCGAACAGTCGCAGCCGTTTTATGCACATCATCAGCCTTCCACACTGTCTTGGTACAAACATCGTGTACCGTTTTCTGTGTCATACCATACAAAGCCTTCTTAAAGATCGACGGCATACGAAACTTCCACTGCATCAGATTTCCCATCAACATCATCAGATCATTGGAAAATCCCTGATACATGAACAAATAAGATTGAATATCATTTTGAGTGCGGCAGTTACGTTTCACGGAAGAGTCGATTTCCTTAAAGAAGTTCTCGTTCAACCCATAATCCTGCATCAGCATTTTGCGCGCAGCAGATTTTTCGGCCAATCCCAGTTTACCGTTTTGAGTAGGAACTTTAAACAAACGTTTGAAGTTAGCTACGTCCGGCAAGAAGCGGATATTAGTGATACCGAGGTTTGTGGCGATAACTGACTGGAAATACACCCGTGTCAGTGATATGAAATCTTCTACATTGCCGACTTTCGTTTCATCGGATTTTTTCTTGAATAAACCAAATAAGCCCATTGTTATCTCTACAATTTTATTATTTACAATTTACTATTTGAGCGTGTGGAAGGTATATAAAATAACTACCATCTGTCAATTTGCGTGCAAAGGTACAAAAACAGTTGGTTTTCACCAACATTCCAAGTCCTTTTCGATGTCCGGCATTGTCTCTTTCTTAAAAACAGGGCTTTGGATGCCAGCTTTCTTTTGCGCCCGGTAATCATTTAGCAGACGGATAGCATATTTTCCGAGGAAAAGGATAGCAATCAGATTACAGATAGCCATTAACGCCATCGTGACATCTGCCAGGCTCCATACCATATCCAATGTGGCAAGTGAACCGAAGAGCACCATACCACCCACCAATATCCTGTAACCATGAAGTACCCATTTCCGGTGAGTGATAAAACGGATATTAGCCTCACCATAATAATAATTCCCCAGAATACTGCTGAAAGCAAAAAAGAAAAGAGCTACGGCAACGAAGATACTGCCCGAAGAACCTATTTCGTTTGTCAACGCCTGTTGAGTCAGCTGCACTCCATTAGCCGAACCATCCAGAGGAGCCCCACTAAAGAGGATGATAAAAGCCGTACAGGTACATATCAATAATGTATCTGTAAATACCGCCAAAGTCTGTATCAACCCTTGTTTTACGGGATGGCTGACATGAGCCGTGGCAGCCGCATTCGGGGCCGAACCCATACCGGCCTCATTGCTGAAAAGTCCTCTCTTGATGCCCTGCATTAATGCCATACCAACTCCTCCTGCCAATGCCTGCTCCCAACCGAAAGCATGGCTGACAATCAGTGCGATAACACCCGGTAAATGAATGATATTGAGTGCAACAATAACCAGTGCCAGCCCTACATATCCCAAAGCCATAACAGGCACGATAATACTACTGACGCGGGCAATGCGTTGAATACCTCCAAAGATGATAAGCAATGTCAGCAAAGTCAGCACACCTCCCAATATAATATGATTGAACCCAAAAGCATGCTCTGCCGCAGCACAGATCGTATTACTCTGTACAGAATTGAAAGCAAACCCGAAAGTAATGCTTATTAATACGGCAAAAAGCATTCCCATCCACGGTTGTTTCAACCCTTTCTTCATATAATAAGCAGGTCCTCCGATGAACGAATCCTTTCCGCGTATTTTGTATAATTGTCCCAAAGTAGACTCTATGAAAGCACTCGAAGCCCCTAACAGTGCGATGACCCACATCCAGAAAATAGCCCCGGGACCTCCGATGGCAATGGCAGTAGCCACTCCCGCAAGATTCCCCGTACCCACACGGCTGGCGATAGAAATAGCGAATGCCTGAAAAGAAGATACATGTTTCTCTCCTTGTTTTCCTTTGCCGGCGGATTCGCTTAACAGCACGATCATTTCCCGGATCATGCGAAATTGTACAAAGCGTGTCCGTATGCTGAACCAGACAGCACATCCTAATAACATAATAATTAGAATATACGTCCAAAGTATGTCATTAATCTCGTTGATAAAAGTCATAGTTAAGTATTAAGTATAAAGCATTGTTTGTGGTTATTCGTCTTTTATTCGGAAGTAAAATTTATGATTTTCGAATACAGGTTCCACAATATCATAACGAACAAATTTGGCGAGCAGATGTTCAGCGGCACGTCGTGAAAGTCCGGTTTGTCGACAGTAACGGTTGAGTGAGAGTAAAGTTCCGTGCTCCAGTTGATCGAGCAGGAGCTGTTCACGTTCGGTGTAGCGGATGAGTTCTCCACGGGGGCTATCGCTCTGTTGCCATACACGGAGATGTATGGGAGTTGCCAGAATATTTTCGTCCTTGATGCGGAGATAGGCTAGGGGCTTTCCGGTTTCGTCCTTGGCGTAAACCGGTTTATGTGGAGTTTCTTCGATGGTTGCCACTAACACTTGTCGTCCTTCCACTATGTATGTTTGCAGAGAATATTCCACTTCCGGCACGCAATAAAGTTGTGCGGCGGCTTCAATCATATATTTTTCTTCTTCGGAGCGTACTCCTGCGATTTTACCATTGTCTTTAACGCCAATAAGTAATCGTCCTCCGTTCGTGTTGGCAAAAGCCGAAAGTGTTTTGGCTATTTTGCGTGCGTCGGAAATTTCGAATTTAAAGTCCTGTTGCTGGTGCTCTCCTTCAGCAATCAGTGCATGTATATAATCGGTATCTGTAAGCAGTTTCATGGCTACAAAGGTAGGTAAA
>ENA-ORTI01003603-ORTI01003603.1-human-gut-metagenome-genome-assembly--contig:-NODE-3603-length-11774-cov-3.309583_pt1 | contig 11774 bp, 10 predicted proteins | sample MGYA00242071_ERZ509191 | MGnify/ENA primary metagenome ERZ509191 (study PRJEB26280, sample SAMEA2338832) | human gut metagenome | biome: human gut; feature: human-associated habitat; material: faeces...
GGCTCCCACGCAGGTCAAGGTGCTGCCCGTCTCCGAAAAGACGCTGGACTACGCCGAGGGCGTGACCGAAAAGCTGGTGGAAGCCGGTGTCCGTGTTGTGCTGGACGACGACAACCAGAAGATCGGCTACAAGATCCGCGAGGCACAGCAGGTGGACCGTGTGCCTTATATGCTGGTTCTGGGTGCCAAGGAAGCCGAGGCAGGCAACATCTCGGTGCGTGACCGCAAGGGCGAGACCACCACGATGGAGCTGGATGCATTCATCGCAAAGGTGACTGCCGAGATCCGCAACCGCAGCCTGTAAGCAGACACTGCAAAACACAAAGCGCCGCTTTCCCGGCAGGGGAGAGCGGCGCTTTTTTTGCTGCAGCGAAACGCCAAAGGCCGCTGCTCAAATGGAAACAGCGGCCTTTGGCGTTGGATGCTTTATAAAAAGGAAATCAGGCGTTTTCCTTCTGGACGCTCTTGACGGCCAGAGCCTTGGCGGGCTTCATCAGCAGCACGCAGACACCGTTAAAGATCACAGAGCCCACGATAAAGATGATAAAGAACTGCGGCAGATGGGCGGTCAGGGCGGGGATATCGATGCAGGCCACGGTCAGGTAGGCAAAGCCCACGTTGTTCAGCACCTTGGGTGCGTAGGGGTGCAGGATGATGAGGATGAACAGCACCACGGCCAGCGGGATGAGGAAGCCGAAGAAGCCGCCCAGCACCGGGGTCAGGGCCGTGATGGAAAGCAGAGCGATCACAGTGAGGATCAGGCCCACAAGACCACCCAGCTCAACGGTGACGAAGCGATCCTTCACATCGCCTTCCAGCGTGAACATCATGATATTGCTCAGAAAGATCAGCCAGCTGTACTCCAGGCCGGTCACATGGATGATGGCATTGGCGATCAGGATCCACACCAGCAGCATCAGGCGGAAATACAGCAGAAAGCGCTTGGTAACGGCTTCATTCATGATAAAATACCTCTTTCTTGATCGTGTTGGAAAGCTTTGCTTTCACTAAAGGACACTTTTTGACAGGTAAAACCTGCATTGACGCCGCCATTATACAATATTTATATGGCAAAAACAATACTTTTGCAAGAATAAATTGCATATTTTGGAAATTTTAGCTTGCAGAACGAAGGGGCGATTGAAAAATGGCTCCGCTTCGCTCTGCCATTATCAGCGGAATGAATTTTATATTTTTGAGTTTGTCGCGGCCTGCGGGCCGCTCCAAACACATTTTCACCGAGTGGGGCAGCACTGGCAAGCTGCATTTATGTTCTTTGATGCATTTTGAGGTCACGCCCCCTCTCGTGAAAAAGCAGCAGAGAAAAGCCCGCAGGCTTTTCTCTGCTGCAAATAAAAAATAATCATTCCTCTGCCATTGCCAAAGCGAATGCGGCGGCAATTTCAAATCGTCATCCCAGTAGGAAAGGAGGTTTTTCCATGTACGAAGCCTTACTCAAGGCCACACCGGAATATCAGAAGATCGCGGCCAGCTTTGCAAAGCCTGGTCCTGCCGCGCTGTTCGGTCTGCCGCCCGCAGGCCGTGCCCTGCTGTACGCCGCGCTGCAAAAAGACCTTGGCCGGGTGCTGTGCATCGTGACCCCCGGCGAGGCCGAGGCCACCCACTTTGCGGACGACCTCAAGGCGTTGGGCCTTTCTGCCGCCGTGTTCCCGCCCCGGGACTTTATGCTGCGCCCAGTGGAGGGCGCGGGCCGCGAGTACGAGTACCGCCGCCTTTCGGTGCTGGGCTCCCTTGCAGGCGGGCGGCTGAACGCGGTCTGCGTGCCCGCCGAAGCGCTGTTGCAGTACACCGTGCCCCGGGATGAATTTTTAAAGAACACTCTTACCCTCAAACCCGGCATGGTGTACAACCGCGAGGGTCTTGTGGCCCGGCTGTTCGCCGCCGGGTATGTGCGGCGCAGTCAGGTGGACGGCCCGGGACAGTTCAGTGTGCGCGGCGATATCGTGGATATCTATGCGCCGGATATGCGCCAGCCTGCCCGCGTGGAGTACTGGGACGACGAGATCGATTCCATTTCCTCCTTCGACCTGCTCACCCAGCGGCGGGACAGCGCACTGGAAAAGATCTATCTTTCCCCTGCCCGCGAGGTGCTGTTCGGCGATACCGCCGAGACTGCCGAGGCCCTGCGTGCCGCCATCAAAAAGGCACGCGGTCGGCACCGCACCGCACTGGAAAAGGCCACGGAAGCCGACCTTGCTCAGCTGGACTCCGGCCTGATGCCGGAAGCCATGGATAAATACTACGGCCTGCGCTATCCGAGCCCGGCCACCCTGCTGGATCATCTGGACACACCGCTGTTCATTCTGGACGAGGTGGGCGGCATCCGGGATGCCCAGAAGGCCACCGAGTTCCGTCGCAGCGAAGAGCTGACCGGCCTGTTGGAAGAGGGTGTGCTCTGCCCCGGGCTGGATGTACTCTACCAGACCATGGACGACCTTGCCGCTGCCGCCCAGAAGCAGAGCACCCTGCTGTGCGAGAACTTTCTGCGCGGCATGAACGAGTTCAAACTGAAAGATCTCATCAACGCCGAAGCCTTTGCCGCACCCAACTGGAACGGCGACCTTGCCTCCCTGCGGGAGGATCTGGACCCCCTCATTGCGCAGGGCTATGCCGTCACCCTGTTTTCCGGAACGCCCAAGGGTGCCGCCGCCCTCACCCGCGACCTTGCCGACAAGGGCTACTCCGTGAGCATGAGCCGGGATGTGCGGCCCACAAAAGGCATCGTACAGGTGCTGCCGGGCCATCTGACCGCCGGGTGCACCTTTCCCTTTGCCCATGCGGCGGTGCTGTCCAGCCGCAGGCACGGCCTGGAGGAAGAGACCTCCGCCGAGACCAAAAAGCGTAAAAAGAACAAGAACGCCCTTTCCAGCCTTTCGGACATCAAGCCCGGGGACTATGTGGTGCACCAGAGCCACGGCATCGGCATGTATGCGGGCATCCAGCGGCTGGAAGTGCAGGGTGCCACGAAAGATTACCTGAAGGTGCAGTACTCCGGCTCGGACGTGCTGTATGTACCGGTGACCCAGCTGGACCTGCTGAGCCGCTACACCGCCCCCGGCGACGAGGAAAAGGTAAAGCTGGCAAAGCTGGGCGGTGCCGAGTGGCAGCGCACCCGCGCCAAGGTAAAAAAAGCCACCGAGGAGATGGCGCAGGAGCTGATCGAGCTTTACGCCCGCCGCCGTCAGGCCACGGGCTACGCCTTTCCGCCGGACGGCGACTGGCAGCGGGACTTTGAGACCCGCTTTGACTACGACGAGACCGACGACCAGCTGAACGCCACCGCCGAGATCAAACAGGATATGGAGAAGCCCTGGCCCATGGACCGGCTGCTGTGCGGGGATGTGGGCGTGGGCAAGACCGAGGTGGCGCTGCGCGCCGCCTTCAAGTGCATCATGGGCGGCAAGCAATGCGCCCTGCTGGCACCCACCACCCTGCTGGCGTGGCAGCACTACAACACCCTGCTCTCCCGCATGGAGGCCTTCCCGGTAAAGATCGGGATGCTGTCCCGCTTCCGCACCGCCAAGCAGCAAAAGGAGACCCTGCGCGGCTTACAGGCCGGCAGCGTGGATATCGTGGTGGGCACCCACCGGCTGCTGTCCAAAGATGTGAAGTTCCACGACCTCGGCCTTGTCATCATCGACGAGGAACAGCGCTTTGGCGTGAAGCACAAGGAAAAGCTGAAGGAAAACTTCATCGGGGTGGATATGCTCACCCTGTCGGCCACCCCCATCCCCCGCACCCTGAACATGGCCATGAGCGGCATCCGGGACCTTTCCACCATCGAGCAGCCGCCCATCGAGCGGCAGCCCGTGGAGACCTTTGTGCTGGAATACAACGACGTGATCCTTGCCGAAGCCATGAAGAAGGAGCTTGCCCGGGGCGGGCAGGTGTACTACCTGCACAACCGGGTGGACAACATTGAATCCTGCGCCGCCCATGTCAGTCAGATGGTGCCGGGTGCGCGGGTGGGCATCGCCCACGGCAAGATGACCGAGGAAGAGCTGAACCCCGTGTGGCAGCATCTGCTGAACGGCGAGATCGATATTCTGGTGTGCACCACCCTCATCGAGACCGGCATCGACGTGCGCAACTGCAACACCCTCATCATCGAGGACGCTGACCGCATGGGCCTTGCCCAGCTGTACCAGATAAGAGGCCGGGTGGGCCGCTCCGGCCGCAAGGCCTATGCCTACTTCACCTTCCGGCGGGACAAGACCCTGACCGATATCGCCCAGAAGCGGCTCTCCGCTATCCGGGAGTTCACGGCCTTCGGCTCCGGCTTCCGCATCGCCATGCGGGATCTGCAGATCCGGGGTGCGGGCAGTCTTCTGGGCCACAGCCAGCACGGCCACATGGAGGCCGTGGGCTACGACCTCTACGTGAAGATGCTGGGGCAGGCCATCGCCCGGGCCAAGGGCGAGCCGGTGCAGCGCGACAAGAGCGAGTGCCTGATCGACCTGCGGCTCAGGCCCCGGAGCGCCCAGCGGATGGGGGCGGCAGAGTCCTGGTGAGAAAGCCGCGCTTCCTGGGGGAGGGAGCGCTTCTGGGGGCGGCCTGCGGCGGGATCGCCCGGATCTTCTCGGGGGAGCTACCTCTTCAAAACGGGTGATTTCCCGGGGCGGCTTGCCGCAATATCGGAAATCCCACAAAAAGTACATTTTTCTCCTATAAAAACATCAGCTAAACGATTGACATTGAACGCTGGAAATGGTTTAATAATCGATGCGAATGATTGCAAAACCACCTCAGACAAGGAGGACCACTGGTGGACCTTTACAGCGTTGGCGAGATGCTAGTTGACTTTTTGCCGGGCAGTGAGCCCGGAAGCTATATTCGAAACGCCGGGGGCGCCCCTGCAAATGTGGCCATCGCCGCCGCCCGGAACGGGTTGGAGGCGGCCATGTGCTGCTCTGTGGGGGATGACGACTTCGGGCGGTACCTGCTGGGCACCCTCCGGGAAAACAGGGTGCGCTGTATCCGGCGGGAGCCCTGCCGGGAGGCGGTCACCACCATGGCGTTTGTCTCTTTGACGGAGGAAGGGGAGCGGAGCTTCACCTTTGTCCGCAAGCCTGGAGCGGATATGTTCCTTCGGGAGGAGGACGTACGGGAGGCGGACATCCGGGACACGGTGATCGTCCACGCCGGGTCGTGTTCTCTCTCCGCCTCCCCGGCTGCAGAGGCCACGGCCAAGGCCCTGCACCTGGGGCGGGAGATGGGCAGGCTGGTGAGCTTTGATGTGAATTACCGGGACATGATGTGGAACGGCAGTCAGGAGGCCTGCGCCGCAAAGGTGCGGGAGATCCTGCCGGACGTGGATCTGCTGAAGATCTCAGAGGAGGAGGCCGATATGCTGGGGGGCGAGGCGGAGCTGCCCGCCCTTATGGAGCGGTACGGATTGACGCTGGTGGTGCTGACCCTGGGCGGTCAGGGTGCCAGAGGATATTTCCGGGGGCGGCGCCTCGCTGTCCCGGGTCGGCGGGCCCACTGCGCGGATGCAACCGGCGCCGGAGACGCCTTCTGGGGCGGAATGCTGTCTCAGATGCGATTCCGGGGTGTCACCCAGGCGGAGCAGCTGACGGAGCCGCTGGTGCAGGAGGCGCTGGAGTACGGCAACGTCAGCGGATGGCTCTGTGTTCAGGGCAGAGGGGCGATCCCCTCCCTGCCCACCCGGCAGGAGATCGAGCGGCATCTGGTGTAAATGCGGGATTTTTACCGAAAACCGGGAAAAATTTATTGACAAAAAGAAGACGGGCTTTTATAATAAAACGTGCAAGGGAGCTTCCGCGAGGAGGCTGAGATGAGGGGCCGGTCCCTCGACCTGACCTGATGTGGGTAATGCCAACGTAGGGACGCAGCACAAGCTATTCGTGCGGAGTCTCTTCCGCACGGAAGAGATAGGATTGGAGCGAAGGCGGGGTGTCCCAAAGGGGACCCCGCCTTTTTGCATGGGGGCGGACCGGCCATTGGATAGGAGGAATACGAATGAGAACGACACAGCGGCTGTACGAGGCCGCCCATCCCATCTGGGAGCAGTGCCATGACCATCCCTTTGTCCGGGGGATTGGAGACGGCAGTCTGGACCTGGAGAAGTTCCAGTGGTTCCTGCTGCAGGACTATCTGTACCTGTTCGACTACGCCCGGGTGTTCGCCTACGGTGTGGTGAAGGCCCGGGATCCCGGCCTGATGCGGACCTTCTCCGCCAATGTGGACGCGATTCTGGGCGGGGAGATGAAGGTCCACCGGGCCTACATGGCTCGGTTGGGCATCACGGAGGAGCAGGTGTTTTCTGTCCAGCCGGCCCTCTCCAATTTGTCCTATACCCACTACATGCTCTCCTGTGCCGCTGCGGGCGGGCCGGCGGAGATCATCGCCGCCATCCTCTCCTGCTCCTGGAGCTATGCGGAGATCGGCACGCGCTTGGCGGCCATCCCCGGCGCGGCGGACCACCCCTTCTACGGCGAGTGGATCCGCAGCTACGCGGGGGAGGACTACCAGAAAACCAACGACGCACTGGTGGAGCTGATGGACACCCTGGCGGAGAGCTGCACGGAGGCGGAATACCAGCGGCTGGAGGAGATCTTCGTCAACTGCAGCCGGTATGAGCTGGGCTTCTGGGAGATGGCCTGGACGCTGGAGCGATGACCATGCTGGAATTTCAGAACGTCTCCTATCAGTACCCCAGCGAGGACTTCGATATCATCGACCACCTGAGCTTTGCCGTGGAACCCGGCTCCTTCCACTGCATCATCGGCATCAGCGGCTGCGGAAAGAGCACCATCTTCCGCATGACCAACGGACTCCTGAAGCCCAAGGCGGGGACCATTCTGGTGGAGGGGAAGTCCATTGTGGGACGCAAGCACTACTGCGGCTATATGCCCCAGAAGGACCTGCTGTTCCCCTGGCGAACCGTGGGAGAAAATGTGGCGCTGCCCTTGGAGATCCAGGGGGAGCTGACCCGTGCGGAGCGCCGGGACCGGGCGGAGGCGGCGCTGGCCGACGTGGGACTTGCCGGCTGCGGCAGCAAGATGCCGGACGAGCTCTCTGGCGGGATGCGGCAGCGGGCGGCCTTTGCCCGCACCATGCTGACGGGCTGCGACCTGCTGCTGCTGGACGAGCCCTTCTCCGCCCTGGACTTCCTCACCCGGATCTCCATGCAGGAGTGGCTGCTGGACCAGTGGCAGCGGCACAAGAGGACCATCCTCTTCATCACCCACGACGTGGAGGAGGCGCTGTTCCTCTCCTCCAGCGTGCTGGTGGTGGAGCGCACCCCCATCCGGGAGCTGGCGGAGATTCCGGTCCCCGCGTCCTTCCCGCGGGACCGCTCCTGCCTCAAACTGCCGGAGATGGTGGAGCTGAAGGAGCATCTCATCGACCTTCTGCGAAAGCAGGTGACCCCATGAAAAAGACCTGTAAAGCAAATCTACCTGCCATGATTTTTCTCTTCGCCCTGTTGATTCTCTGGCAGGCGGGGGCCATGGGATTAGACGCGGCCTATATCCTGCCGTCTCCCACCCAGATCCTGGCGAAGCTGTGGGAGCTGCGGGATGTCCTCTTCACCGTTCATCTGCCCGCCACCATGCTGGTGACGGCCATCGGCCTGGGGATCTCTCTGGTGCTGGGCCTGGCCCTGGCGGTGGTGATGGACGAGAGCGACCTGGTCCGCAAGATGATCTATCCCATCGTGGTGGTGTCCCAGACCATTCCCACCACCGCCATCGCACCGCTCTTTGTGCTGTGGTTCGGCTACGGCATCTGGAGCAAGGTGCTGGTGACAGTGCTCATCACCTTTTTCCCCATCACCATCACAGTGTACGACGGGCTCCGCTCCGCCAAGACGGAGATGGCGGAGCTGCTGGAGACTTACGGTGCCACGAAGAAGGACATCTTTTTGAAGATCAAGGTGCCCTGCGCCCTGCCATACTTCTTCTCCGCCGTCAAGATGGCGGTGCCCATGAGCATCATCGGCGCGGCCATCGGCGAGTGGTTGGGGGCCAAGAGCGGCCTGGGCTACTTCTCCCGCCGCATGATGACCCAGTTGGACGGCGCCGGGGTGTTCGCCCCTATTGTGCTGCTGTCCGCGGCGGCCATCCTGGCGGTGGCCGTTGTGAACCTGCTGGAAAAGCGGTTCGTCCGCTGGAGGGGAGAGTCCTGAAACCTGCGGGGCGGGCCCCGCAGGAATCACCTGGATCCAGTTTATAAAGAAAGGAAGATTGATGATGAAACAGAAACTTGCGCTGTTGCTGACGGCGCTTCTGCTGCTCACCGGCTGCTCCTCCGGCGGAAGCGGGGACACGGCGGACGGGCAGGACGATGGAGAGCTGGAGACCATCGACGTGGTGCTGGACTGGTATCCCAACGCCGTCCATGCTTTCCTCTACGAGGCGGAGGAGAAGGGCTACTTTGCGGAGGAGGGCCTGCAGGTGAATATCTTGTTCCCCTCTAACGCCAGCGATCCCCTGACCATGACGGCGGCGGGCCGGGCGGATATCGGCTTCTACTATCAGGAGGACACCATCATCGCCAGGGCCAATGAGGACGTGCCGGTGAAGGTGCTGGGAGCTGTGGTCCAGCAGCCCATCAGCATCGTCTGTGCCCTGGCGGAGAAAAACATCAAGACCCCGGAGGACCTGATCGGCAAGACCATCGGCTACTCCGGCACCCGCTTCGGCGAGGTGGCGGTGGGCCAGATGTTGGAGACTGTGGGCGCCACGCTGGATGACGTGGAGTTGATCGACGTGGGCTTTGACCTGATGAGCGCCATGACCACCGGAAATGTGGACGCCACCTTCGGCTGCTTCATCAACCACGAGGTTCCTGCGCTGGAGGAGGAGGGCTTCGCCGTGGACTACATGGAGGTCATGGACTACGGCGTACCCAACTACTACGCGCTGATGCTGGTGACCGGCGAGGACCAGCTGGAGGCCAACCGGGACAAGTACACTCGGTTCCTGCGGGCCTGTCAGAAGGGCTTTGCCGATATGCAGGCGGACCCGGAGGAGGCATTGGGGCTCCTGTTGGCCAACCAGGACGAGGAGAACTTCCCCTTGACGGAGTCCGTGGAACGGCGAAGCTTTGATGTGCTGCTGCCCATCATGGAGACGGCCGACGCGCCCTTCCTGTCCCAGGACGTGTCCGTGTGGCAGGAGAACATCGACTGGCTCCAGAAGGTGGGCATGATCGACGCCGCCTTCGATCCGGCGGAGGTCATGGTGGACCTGCTGGCGGAGTGAGGCACGGCCGATGGAGGATGCCAAGAGACAGACACTGGCCCGGATCGTCCGGGCCGGGGCGGAGGAGATGCTGCCCCGCCAGCTGGCGCTGCTGGAACAGATCTGCGCCATCGACAGCGGCACCGGCAATGAGGCGGGCAACGCCGCCGTGACCGGGCTGCTGGAGCCGGTGCTCTCCGAGCTGGGGGCCCGGACAGAGCGGGTGACGGAGCCTGGTCTGGGGACCCATCTGGTGGCCCGGGTGCGGCCGGAACAGCCCCGGGGAAAGGTGCTGCTGGCCGCCCACCTGGACACGGTGTTCGGCCCCGGCTTTGCGGAAAAGCACCCCTTTCATATTGAAGGGGAGTGGGCCCACGGCCTGGGGGCCGGGGACTGCAAGAGCGGCGTCCTTATCTCCCTGTTCGGGGCGCTGATTTTGAAAAAGGCGGGCCTGCTGCCCCCCTGGGAGCTGACGTACCTTTTCACCTGTGACGAGGAGACCGGCTCCCGGTCCGGCCGCAAGGTCTACGCCCGGGAGGCGCAGGACGCGGCTCTGGCCCTGGTGTTCGAGGGCGGCCGGGAGCGGGATGGACGTCCCCGGTTTGTCACATCCCGCCGGGGGGTGATTCTGGGAACCGTCGACGTGGCGGGGCGGGAGGCCCATGCGGGCAAGGCGTATCTGGAGGGCCGCAGCGCCGTGCTGGAGCTGGCTCACCAGATCATCCGGCTATACAGCTTCAACGACTATGAGAAGGGCATCTACTACAATGTGGCGCCCATCTCCGGCGGACGGCCCAACGGCGTGGTGGCCGGAGAGGCCCGGGGGGAGTTCTGCGTGGCCGGGATTCCGGAAAACGCGGACTTCCCGGTGATCCAGGCCAGGCTGGACAGCATGGCGGACCAGGTGACGGTGGAGGGCTGCCGGGTGCAGGTCACCTACCGGACGCTGTTCCCCGCCATGGAGCGGAACGCCGCCAATCACAGCGCCTATCTCCGGGCGGCAGAGGCGGCGGAGCTGCTGGGTTGGGAGCCGGAGGAGATCGCGGACCCCACCGCCACCGACGGGGCCTATCTCTCCACTTACGGCGTCCCCACGGTGGACGCCCTCTCCGCCATCGCAGAACAGATCCACACCACGGAAGAGCGGGTGCGCATCCCCTCCATCCGGGACAGGACGGCCCTGTGTGCGGCGATGCTGGGCCTGCTGGGATAACGCCCCGCAAAGCGGGCAAGTGCAAGAGACTGGGAAGGGAGCCCCTTCCCGGTCTCTTTTTCGGCGGGGGCAGACGATTCCCAAAGACGCATATCCCGCCCGGTCGGCGCATAGAGTTTGGAATAGATTCCGACAGGGGAGGGAGCGTCATGGCGGCACGGCACGTTGGGCGGCGGATCGGCACCGTCTCGTCCCAGCATCGGGCGGCGGAAAGGCGGCGGCGGAGTACCCCGGCTGCGCCGCACAGGGTCCAGCGGGGAAAACGGGAAACTCTGACTCCGGGAGAGCGGCGGCATCTGATCCAGCTGGTGGCCTGCGGCAGCATCTTTGTGCTGCTGGTGGCGGTGAAGCTCCTGCTGCCGGGACGCATGGCCCAGGTGAATGCCAAGCTCACCGGAATGCTGGAACAGAACATCGATGTGCAGGCCGTGTTCTCCGCTGTGGGGCGGGCCGTGAGCGGCGAAGCGGATGTGGACGTGGCCCTTCAGGATATGTATCAGGCGGTGTTCGACCCTCAGGAGGATTCCGCCGTGGAGGTGTCAGCCCCGGCAGGGGGAGAGGCGGTGTCTCTCCAGCTTCCTGCGGCCATCGCGCCCCTGCGGGCCTTCCGGACCGGGACCGGCAGCAGCGACGGCTGGCTGGATCTGCCCGCAGCAGCATCCCAGACGGCAGAGACCGCGCAGACAGCAGAGGCCGATCAGACAGCGGAGACTGCGGAAACCGCATCCCAGGGCGCGGCGGAGGCGTCTACCCTGGCCTACGTCCTCTACTCCGACCAGAACCTGCCGGACAACGTGTGCCTGGAACAGGCCCTGCTGGGCTTTGATTACTGCACCCCGGTGATGGGCACCCTCACCTCTGATTTCGGCTACCGGGAGCACCCGGTGGAGGGAGAGGAGCGGTTCCACTATGGTATTGACATCGGCGCCGCCGCTGGGACGGAGATCGGCTGCTTTGCCGACGGTACCGTCACCGCCGTGGGGGAGAGCAGCAGCTACGGCAAGTACATCACCGTTGCCCACGAGGGGGGCTACTCCACCCTGTATGCCCATTGCAGCCGGATTATCGCCTCCTCAGGCGCCTCTGTGAAGGAGGGGGACGTGATCGCAGAGGTGGGGGAGACCGGCGTGGCCACCGGGCCTCATCTGCACTTCGAGCTCCATGAGGGTAGCCAGTACCTAAATCCCATCTACTATGTCTCGCTGGCGTGACCGGATTCGGATTTCCGGCGGCTTCTGGCTGCTGGCGGCCTGGTTCACCGACCTGCGCCTGAAGCTGAAGGGCCAGACCTTCTTCAAGACGGTCATCTACATGCCCAACCTCATTATGGC
>ENA-ORTI01003612-ORTI01003612.1-human-gut-metagenome-genome-assembly--contig:-NODE-3612-length-11747-cov-3.611786_pt1 | contig 11747 bp, 10 predicted proteins | sample MGYA00242071_ERZ509191 | MGnify/ENA primary metagenome ERZ509191 (study PRJEB26280, sample SAMEA2338832) | human gut metagenome | biome: human gut; feature: human-associated habitat; material: faeces...
CATCCGTATCATCACCGAGCTGCTGCTCCACCGTCTGTTGGAGATCAGCAGCAAATACTCTATCACTGCGGAACAGCAGGATATGATCCCGCTGGCTTCTGCCCTGCACGACATCGGAAAAATCGGCATTGACGAAAAGATCCTTAATAAGCCCGGCAGGCTGACCCCGGAGGAATTCGAGGTCATGAAGACCCACAGTATGCTGGGAGCCAAGATGCTGCATGATCTGGATAATTTTGCAGAGCAGCCGCTGCTGCAAACGGCCTACGAGATCGCCCGCTGGCACCACGAGCGCTGGGATGGGCGCGGCTACCCGGATGGGCTGAAGGGCGATGAGATCCCCATCAGCGCACAACTGGTCTCGCTGGCTGATGTGTACGATGCACTGACCAGCGAACGCTGCTACAAAAAAGCCTTCTCCCACGAAAAAGCCGTGCAGATGATCCTGAACAGCGAGTGCGGAGCGTTCAACCCGCTGCTGCTGCAGTGCCTGACAGATATTCAGGCTGACCTGAAAGAAGAATTACAGCAGCGCAACTGAGCAATGGATGCAATAAAACAGGAGAACAAAAAGCCCAAATGAAACACAGAATCTCACGCCGTGCATTTCTGCGCGGCTGCACGCTGCTGGCGGCATCTGCTGCCGTCGGCAGTCTGACTTCCTGCGGCGAAACGAACGCGAAGGACAGCAGTCTTCCGCAGCTCATTGTGGGAAGCGATACCTATCCGCCCTATATTTATCTGAACAATGACGGCGTTCCCGCCGGGATCGACGTGGAGATCGCCACCGAAGCGTTCCGCCGCATGGGGTATGCTGCCCGGTTTGAAACGATCAACTGGGAGCAGAAAACAAATCTTGTGGAAAGCGGCGCCATCGACTGCATCTGGGGCTGCTTTTCCATGGATGGACGCGAAGAGGTATACCGCTGGGCGGGGCCTTACATGGTGAGCCGTCAGGTGGTTGCGGTGGATGCCGACAGCAGCATCCGATCCCTCAGCGACCTTGCCGACAAGACCGTCGCCGTGCAGAGCACCGGCAAGCCGGAGGAGATCTTTCTCAGCGGCTCCGACCCGCGCATCCCGCAGACGGTGGAGGTGCTCAGCATCGAAAACCGCAGCGTGCAGTACGCGCTGCTGTCCTGCGGCTATGTGGATGCCATCGCCGCCCACGAGACAGGCATTCTGCAATACATGAAGGACAATTCCGTGGAGTTCCGCATTTTGGAGGAACCGCTGCTGGTCACCGGGCTGGGCGCCGCCTTTGCCAAGAACGACACCCGCGGTCTGGACAGCCAGTTGACCGACACCCTTGCGCAGATGCGCGCGGACGGCACGCTGGAGCAGATCGTTGGCAGGTATCTTGAACATGCTTCGCAGTATCTGGAGGTGGACACCATTGGCACGTAAAAACAGAACCACCCCGGATACATGGAGATGGGGGATCTATCTGGTCATCGGCGTGCTTTTTATGGCCGTCGTCGTTTTTTTCTCAGGTTGGCGGGCGCTGCGCACAACGGAGGCTCGTTTCTGTCAGATTCTTGATTTTGTCAAATCCCAATCCACCAGCTTTGAAAAGTACAACGATACCGTTGTGGCCAAAACGCTCCGCCGCACGGCGGTATCGGTGCATCAGCTGGCACAGGACCCTGCGCTCGACCTTTCCGACCCGCAGTGCCTGAACAGGCAGGCAGAGCTGCTCTGGCTCACAGGTATTTCAGTTCTGTCTCCGGACGGTACGCTCCTGTGCGAATCCACAACGAACGGCATCGGCTATGCCCGGTTTGGAGAGCAGCTCAAGAATGATGCCGTTCTGGACGTTTTCTCTTACCCGCAAAAGACCTACCTGAAGCGGGTCCTGCTGGAGGATGGGTCTGCCGTGGATGTTGCGGCACACCGGGCAGAAAGCAAAGAGGTCATCCTGCTTGCCTACCGCTATACCCCGGCAGAATTTATAGAGGGAACGGCCTTGTCCATCCAGAGCGTACTGGACGGCTACTCGGTTGAGACCAGCGGCACATTATTCATCGTGCAGAACAATCAGGTCATTGCCTCTAACCGCCCGGAGCTGATTGGGCAGGATGCTGCGGACAGTCCGCTGGTGCGGGAGATCCGCAAAGCCGGGGCTGCCAAAACGCTGACCCATACCCACGATTGGAACGGCTCCGGCTGCTATTTTGGAATGTACTGCCACGGAAGGTCTTTCGATCTCTACGCGTATACGGATGAAAAATCCGTCTTCCGTGAATCGTTTCCGTTGATTTTGATGGCGCTGGCCGGTTACATCCTGCTTGTAATGGTCCTTTGGGTGCTGCGCAGACGCTCCGTGCAGGAGATGGAGCAGCAGAAGAAAGAGCAGGAGAAGAAGTATCAGGCTCAGCTGGAGGAACAGAACCGCAAGCTGGAGATCGCGCTTCAGCACGAGGGGGCGGCAAACCGCGCCAAGCGGGAGTTCCTGTTCAATATGAGCCACGATATCCGCACCCCCATGAACGCCATCATCGGCTTCACCTCGCTGGCTGCGACCCATATCGACAATAGGGAACAGGTGCTGGACTACCTCAAAAAGATCTCCACCTCCAGCCAGCATCTGCTTTCCCTCATCAATGATGTGCTGGATATGAGCCGCATCGAGAGCGGAAAGGTAAAGATCGAGGAAAAAGCGGTGCATCTGCCGGACCTCGTCCACGATGTGCGCTCCATCATTCAGCCCAATGTTTCGGCAAAGCGGCTGTCGCTTTTTATTGATACCATAGATGTGGAGAACGAGGATATCATCACCGACCCGCTGCGGCTGAACCAGATCCTGCTGAACATTTTGTCCAATGCCATCAAGTTCACTCCCACAGGTGGCATGATCAGCATTCGCATTGCTGAGAAAAACGGTGCGCCTGCGGGCCGGGCCTGCTATGAGTTCCGCATCAAGGACAACGGCATCGGCATGAGTGAGGAATTCCAGAAGCACATCTTTGAGGAGTTCGCCCGTGAGGAAAACTCCACCGTCAGCGGCATTCAGGGTACCGGCCTGGGCATGTCCATCACCAAGAACATTGTGGACCTGATGGGCGGCACCATCACCCTTGAAAGCGAGCCGGGCAAGGGCAGCGAGTTCATCGTGAACCTCTGCTTCCCCCTCAGCGGGCAGAAGGCGGAGATCAAGCAGCTGCCCCAGCTGGAAGGGCTGCGGGCACTGGTGGCGGACGACGACACCAACACCTGCCTGAGTGTCAGCACCATGCTTTCCAAGATCGGCATGCGCCCGGAGTGGACCATCTCCGGCAAGGAAGCAGTCATCCGCACGAAGTACGCCGTGGAGCAGGGCGATGCTTTCAGCGTGTATATCATCGACTGGCTCATCCCGGATATGAACGGCATTGAGATCGTGCGGCAGATCCGCAAGGTCATCGGGGACAGCTGCCCCATCATCATCCTGACCGCCTATGACTGGGCGGATATCGAGGAGGAGGCGCGCGCCGCCGGTGTGACCGCCTTCTGCGAAAAGCCGCTGTTTCTCTCGGAGCTGCGCAAGGTGCTGGCAGAGCCCTTCCGGGTGCAGCCGGCGCAGACGCCCGCGCTGCCGCCCAAGGCAGACTTCAGCGGTAAGCACCTGCTGCTGGTGGAGGACAACGCCCTGAACCGGGAGATCGCCATAGAGATCTTAAAGGAAGCGGGCTTCCTTGTGGATACCGCCGGAGACGGCGTTGAAGCAGTGGAAAAGATGGAGCAGTCCGTGCCCGGGCAGTACGACCTGATTTTGATGGACATCCAGATGCCCCGGATGGACGGCTACGAAGCCACCCGGCGTATCCGCGCTCTGCCCGACCCCCGCAAGGCAGGCATCCCTATTTTTGCCATGACCGCCAACGCCTTTGAGGAGGACAAGCAGAACGCCCTGAATGCGGGCATGAACGGCCACATCGCAAAGCCGCTGGATATCCCGCACCTGCTGAAGGTGCTGGAAGAAGCGCTGAAATAAGAACCCGCTCAGGCAAAGCCTTGCGGCTTTATCGGCTCCCCCGAAAGGGGGAGCTTTTTTGTTTCTGCCGGTCAGCACCTTCCCGCTCACGCAGTTTCCTCTTCCTGCATAGGATGGTGCACAGCGGAAAAGGGGAGATGACGACATGAGGCAGACAAAGCGGTTTGCGGTGGTGGGCAGCGATGCCCGGCAGGCGGCGGCAGGGCGTGCACTGGCGCGGGCGGGGTATACGGTGGGTGGCGTGCAGCAGCTGCCGCAGGCAGACTGCATCCTGCTGCCGCTCCCGCTGGAACAGGCTGATTTGCCGCTGACGCAGCTGCTGGGCATGGCAAAGCCCGGGGCATTGGCGCTGGGCGGTAAGGTGACGGACAGCGCAAGGACCATCGCCCGGGCGGCGGGGGTGGAACTGGTGGACTACTTTGCCCGCCCGGAGCTGACCGTGTATAACGCCATCCCCACCGCCGAGGGCTGCATCGGCATTCTGCTGGAACGGCGCAGCCGTACCCTGTGGGGCGCGGCGGTGCTGGTGCTGGGCTTTGGCCCGGTGGGGCGGGCGCTTGCGGTGCGGCTGGCGGCACTGGGCGCGCGGGTGACCGTGGCGGCACGCCGCCCGGTGCAGCGGGCCATGGCAGAGGAACTGGGTCTGCTTGCGGTGCCGCTGACAGACCTTGCCGCCGCAGCTGCCGCCTTTGATACGGTGGTGAACACCATCCCCGCGCCGGTGCTGACGGCGGCAGTGCTGGCAGCGCTGCCGAAGGGGTGTCTGATCGTGGATCTGGCCTCAAAGCCCGGCGGCACGGACTTTGCCGCCGCCCGGCGGCTGGGGCACACGGCGCTGCACGCGCTGAGCCTGCCGACGGTCTGGGCACCGGAAACGGCAGGGGAGGCGCTGGCGCGCACGGTGCAAGCCATTTTGCAGGAGCGGGAGGGAACAATATGACCACAGAGAAAAAGGGCTGTCTTGCCTTTGCGGTGTGCGGCAGCTTTTGTACGTTGGAGGACGCCTTGGGCGCGGCGCAGGCGCTGACGGCACAGGGCTGGACGCTGCTGCCCGTCATGAGCTTTGCCGCACAGCAGAATACCCGGTTCGGCACCGGGGAAAGCTGGCGGCAGCGCTTACAGGCCGTTACAGGGCAGCCGGTGCTGGACACCCTGCAGGCAGTAGAGCCACTGGGCCCCCGGCGGCTGGCGCAGGCGCTGGTGGTCGCCCCCTGCACCGGCGCAACGCTGGCGCGGCTGGCGGCGGGACTTTCGGATACGCCGGTGACCCTTGCCGCCAAAAGCCTGCTGCGGGTGGGCAGCCCGGTGGTGCTGGCAGTGTCTACCAACGACGGCCTTGGCGCCTCCGGCGAAAATATGGCGCGGTTGTGCCAGCGCAAGCACTATTACTTTGTGCCCTACGGGCAGGACGACCCCTTTGCCAAGCCCCAGAGCCTGAAGGCCGACCTTGCCCTGCTGCCCGCCGCCGTGGACGCCGCTTTGCGGGGTGAGCAGCTGCAACCGGTGCTGCTGGGACAAAGGAATGTGTAAATCTCTTTTCAGCGGGGAAAAAATGTGGTATACTTCAAATGATGTCTTGTCGGCATAAAACGGATAAGCGGAGAATACCAGATGAAAAAATTTACCGCAGCACTGTGCACTGTGCTGCTTTTGATAGGCGCTGTGCTGGTGCCCGGCGCGGCAGCAGCCGGCCCGGCGCTGGCCAATACCCGGGCATACTGCATCATGGATGCAGACACCGGCCTTGTGCTGGCGCAGCAGAATATGGACGAGGAGCTGCACCCGGCCTCCATTACCAAGGTGATGACCCTTGGTCTTGCCTGCGAGAAGGCGCAGGGGGACTGGGACGATGTAAAGCTGACCGTGACCCACGAGGATGTCTACTCGCTGGCGGGCACGGATTCCAGCCATATTGCCCTGCGGGAAGGGGAAGAAGTTCCCCTGGTGGATGCGCTGTACGCCACCCAGATGGCCAGCGCCAACGACGGTGCCAACCTGCTGGCGGAGTATTTCGGCGGCGGCACCATCGCGGACGGCGTGGCGGCCATGAATGCACAGGTGGAGGAACTTGGCCTTGCCCACACCCACTTTTCAAACCCCCATGGCATCAGCGATGACGACCACTATACCAGCTGCTACGATATGGCACAGATTTTGCGCTGGGCGCTGCAGCAGCCGGGGTTTGAGGACCTGTTCACCCGCAACGAGATGTACACCATGCAGCCCACCAACATCCAGCCGGTGACCCGCTACTTCTCCCAGCAGGATAAGATCCGCATCGGCTCCAGCCGCTACCATATCGACAGTGTGCTGGGCTCCAAGCTGGGCTATACCAACACCGCCCGGTACAGCTATGTCTGTCTGGCGGAGCAGGACGGGGTGCGGCTGATCTGCGCGACCATGCAAAGCCAGCTGAGCACCGATAAATATAACGATATGCGCACCCTGCTGGACTACGCCTTTTCCACCTATAAAAGCTACACCCAGCTGCCCGGCGGCACGGTCACCGCACAGCTGGCTGTGGCGGGCGGCGGGCAGAGCCTTGGCACCGTTACCGTAGCCGACCCCGGGGTGAAGCTGCTGCTGGCCGAGGGCTTATCCGCGCAGGATGTGACCGTGGACCTGGAGCTGCCGGAGCAGTATCTGCTTGGCGCAGAGCCCGCCGTGTATGCGGTGTACACCTTGAACGGCGGCGCGCAGCAGGAGAGCACCAGCGTGCGGGTAAAGGCGGAGATCACAGGTCTGGCGGAACTGCTGGAGCAGAGCGTCGGCACAAAGCTGGAAGCCGCCAGGGACGTGGAACCGGGCAGCAGCGCATGGCTGCTGGCGGGCATCTCGGTGGGGTGCACCATAGGTGCAGCCGTGGTTACCGTACTGGTGCTGCGGGTACATTCCCGCCTAAAAAAGCGCCGCAAAACGGCAAGGCACCATAAAAAAGCGTAAAAGCCTGTTCAAAACCAGACTTTTCCAGATAAAGAAAAAGCTTTCAGAAAAAAAGAGAGGTACAATATCATGGGTAAGTTTATTTTTACGCAGACCGAGATCCCCGGCGTGGTGGTCATTGAGCCGCAGGTGTTCGGCGACGACCGCGGCTATTTTATGGAGACCTACCAGAAGGACCAGTTCGCAGAGGCCGGTATCGACAAGGAATTTGTGCAGGACAACCAGAGCCGCTCCACCCGGGGCGTGCTGCGCGGGCTGCACTTCCAGAAGAACCACACCCAGGGCAAGCTGGTGCGCGTGACCAAGGGCGAGGTGTTCGATGTGGCCGTGGACTGCCGCCCCCACAGCGCCACCTTCGGTAAGTGGGTGGGCGTGACCCTTTCCGAGGACAACAAGAAGATGTTCTATATCCCGGAGGGCTTTGCCCACGGTTTTCTGGTGCTGAGCGATGTGGCAGAGTTCTGCTATAAGTGCACCGATGTCTACGACCCCACCAGCGAGGGCGGCATCCCCTACGACGACCCCACCGTCAACGTGCAGTGGCCGGACTGCGGCTGCGAGCACAAGACCAGCGCAAAGGACAAGCTGCACGAGCCCTTTGCCGCCCAGAAGTTCGAGTATTTTGAAAAGTGGTGATCGCCCGTGGCAAAACTCAAAGCAATGTGGAACGGCTTCTGGCGCTACCGCTATCTGCTGTGGAACCTCGTCAGCCGTGACTTCAAGCTCAAATACCGCCGCAGCGTGCTGGGCGTGGTGTGGAGCGTTCTGAACCCGCTGCTCATGTGCCTTGTGTACTGGGCCGTGTTCAGCAGTCTGATGGACATGCGCGGCAGCGGCATCGACAACTTTGCCGTGTTCCTGATGTGCGGCCAGCTGCTGTTCAACTTCTTCAACGAGGCCACCTCCACCAGCATGAGCAGCGTGCTCAGCGCCGCCCCGCTGCTGAAAAAGGTGTATATCCCCAAGTATATCTTCCCGCTGGAAAAGTGCTGCTTTGCCATGGTGAACTGCGTGTTCAGCTTTGTGGCGCTGCTGCTGGTCATGATCTTCACCGGTGCACCCTTCCACCTGACCCTCATCGAGGCGGTCTACCCGCTGGTGACGCTGTTCTTCTTCAGTCTGGGCGTGGGCCTGCTTCTGGCAGCGGCTACCGTGTTCTTCCGGGATATCATGCACATCTGGAGCGTGTTCATCACCGCATTGCTGTATTTTTCCGCCATCTTCTACGACCCCACCCAGATGACCTTTTCCATCGGCGGGTTCAACATGCAGCAGATCATCAAGCTGAATCCCATGTACTGGTACATCACAGGCTTCCGCCGTACCGTGATGTGGGGCATCCCGCTGGATTTCAACATGTTCGCGGTGTGCGGCTGCTGCGCCGTGCTCTCCATGCTGGTGGGCGTGTGGGTATTCCGCAAAACGCAGGACCGCTTTGTGCTGCATATTTAAGGAGGAAGAACAATGGAACCGATCATCAAAGTGGACAATGTTTCCATGTGCTTCAACCTCTCCAAGGAAAAGCATGAGAGCCTGAAGGAATACTTCCTTGCCATGGTGCAGGGCCGCCTGCAGTACGATGAATTTTACGCCCTGAAGGACGTGAGTCTGGACATCATGCCCGGCGATTTCTACGGCCTTGTGGGTCTGAACGGCTCGGGCAAGTCCACCCTGCTCAAGACCATTGCGGGCGTGTACAAGCCCAGCAAGGGCAAGGTGACGGTCCGCGGCTCCATCGCCCCGCTCATCGAGCTGGGCGCGGGCTTTGATATGGACCTGACTGCCCGCGAGAACATCTATCTGAACGGCACGGTGCTGGGCTTCTCGCCCAAGTATCTGGACGAAAAGTTTGATGAGATCGTGGAGTTCAGCGAGCTGCAGAACTTTCTGGATGTGCCGCTCAAGAACTACTCCTCCGGCATGGTGGCCCGCATCGGCTTTGCCATTGCCACCATCACCAAGCCCGATATCCTCATTGCGGACGAGGTGCTTTCGGTGGGCGATTTCCTGTTCCAGCAGAAGTGCGAAAAGCGGATGCAGGAGCTGATGGCGGGCGGCACCACGGTCATTCTGGTGTCTCACTCCATTGAGCAGATCGAGCGCATGTGCAGCAAGGTGGCATGGCTGAGCCACGGCCACCTCAAGATGAACGGCGACACCGAGACTGTCTGCAACGCCTACAAGGCTGTGCAGCGGGGCGAGGCATAAGGACTGGATATGAATGTACGACTCAAACGCGCCAAAGAGCTGATGGGCTATGCCGTCCAGCTCACGAAAGACGAGGGCCTGCCCACGATGGTAAAGCGGGGCGCGGGCTTTGTCCGCCGCCGTTTCTTCGGCAAGCGGGCGCGCTATCTGCCCGGCAAAAAGGTGCTGGAAGCTCAGGCCGCCGAAATGGTCGGCAAGACCGCTGAGAACTGCGGCCTGCCCACCATCTCCATCCTGACCCCGCTGTATAATACGCCCGAAAATTACCTGCGGGAATTTCTGGGCTCCTTTGTGAACCAGACCGCCCCCAATGGCCAGCTCTGCCTTGCGGACGCTTCCGACGACGCCCACCCCGAGGTGGAGCGTGTTGTAAGGGAATATCAACGGAAAAATCAACGAATCGTATACAAAAAGGTCGAAAATAAGGGCATCGCCGCCAACACCAACGCCGCCGAGACGCTGGCGACGGGCGAATATCTTGCCCTCGCCGACCACGACGATGTGCTGGCCCCCCACGCCATGTACGCGATGGGTAAGGCTGTCTTGCAGCTCCGCGAAAAGGGTGAGCCGGATGGTTTCCTCTACAGTGATGAGGCGCTCTTCACCAAGGACATCAAAAAGCCGATGGTGGGACACTTCAAGCCCGATTATGCCCCGGATTATCTGCTCTGCTGCAACTACATCTGTCATCTGGCAGTCTTCAAGCGGGCGCTGTATGAGCAGCTGGGCGGCGAACGCCCCGAGTGCGACGGCAGTCAGGACCACGACCTCTTCCTCCGGCTCATTGAGCAGGTGGGCGGCGCGGCCCATGTGCCGCAGGTGCTCTACTACTGGCGGGTGCACGCGGGGTCTACCTCTGGCGGTGCAGACGCCAAGCCCTATGTGGCGGCAGCGGCCAAAAAGGCGCTGGCAGACCACCTGACCCGCACCGGGCGCACCGGCACGGTGGAGGACGGCCTGTTCCCCAGCACCTACCGGGTGAAGTGGGACATCGTGGACGAGCCGAAGGTGAGCATCCTCATCCCCAACAAGGACCACACCGAGGATCTCGAAAAATGCCTGCACAGCATCTGGACAAAGACCGAATGGGAGCACTTTGAGGTGATCGTGGTGGAGAACAACTCCACCGACCCTGCCACCTTTGCTTACTATAAAAAGGCGCAGCAGCGCTACGACGGTCTGCGGGTGGTCACCTACCCGAAAAAGGGCTTCAACTTTTCCGGCATCAACAACTTTGGCCGCAAGTACGCCACCGGCGCGTATCTGCTGCTGCTGAATAACGACGTGGAGGTGCGCAGCAGCGAATGGCTCACTGAGCTTCTGCGCCAATGCGCCCACCCCGGCGGTGCGGCAGTGTGCGGTGCAATGCTCTTTTACCCGGACGAGACCATCCAGCACGCGGGCGTCATTACCGGGCTGGGGGGCTACGCGGGGCACAGCCACAAGTACAAAAAGGCCGGCGGCAGCGGGTATCTGTTCCGCACCGCCACGGTGCAGGACTTTTCCGCTGTGACCGGTGCCTGCCTGCTGGTAAAGACCAGCGTGTGGGACGAGGTAAAGGGGTTGGACGAAGCCTTTGCGGTGGCCTTCAACGATGTGGACTTCTGCCTGCGGGTGCGGGATGCGGGCTATCGCATTGCGTGGACGCCCTACGCCCAGCTGACCCACTACGAGAGCAAGAGCCGCGGCGGAGACGAAAAAGACCCGGTAAAGGCACGACGCTTTGCCGCCGAGCAGCAGCGTCTGTACGAGGTGCACGGCAAGGCGAACATCCTGCACGACCCCTACTACAACCCCAACCTGACCATGGACCGGGAAGATTTTTCCGAAAGCGATGATCTGCGCGGGCTGAAAGAGGGACGCATCACGGTGCAGTGGAGGGAATAACAGCATGAACATCAAGGGCCATTTTGAGACCATCACCCGGCACAAGCTGCTGGTGATGAAATACTGCTTTGCCTGCGGGCTCTACGAGCAGGGCCTTGCCCACGACCTGAGCAAGTACAGCCCCACCGAGTTCATCCCGGGCTGCATCTACTATCAGGGCGACCACAGCCCCAACGAGGCCGAGCGCGCAGCCAAGGGCTACACCTCGGCGTGGCTGCACCACAAGGGGCGCAACAAGCATCATCTGGAATACTGGATCGATTACAGCACCACCAAGACCGGCCTGACCGGCATGAAGATCCCCCTGCGGTACGTCTGCGAGATGGTGTGCGACCGGGTGGCGGCAAGCCAGATCTATCTGGGCGATAAGTACACCGATGCCTCTGCGTGGGAGTACTACCAGCGCAGCAAGGATCACTACCTGATGCACCCGGAGACCCGGGCACTGCTGGAAAAGCTGCTGTGCATGGTGCGGGACCTCGGGCGGGAGCGCACCTTTGCCTACATGAAATTCCTGCTTGGCTGCGAAAAGGATTACTAAGCCCGAAAGGCTGCTGCACAGACTGTGCGGCAGCCTTTTTTGCGTGCAGAAAAGCCCGCGTGCAGACGCGCCTGTGAAAAAGCAATTCCGGAAAATCGGCAGATTTTCCGGAATTGCGAATAAAAAATAATTTTTCCACTGCAACGACGACGACCGCCGCCAGTGGCGGAAACAGGGAGGAGTTGTTGGGGCAGC